>Ga0214917_10001255_pt1 | contig 32842 bp, 23 predicted proteins | sample LL_1208_BB_MetaG_FD_177983 | JGI IMG/M metagenome (GOLD analysis project Ga0214917, IMG submission 177983) | Freshwater microbial communities from Lake Lanier, Atlanta, Georgia, United States - LL_1208_BB | ecosystem: Environmental > Aquatic > Freshwater > Lake | place: USA: Georgia | collected... | reverse complement strand
CAGGGCTGGCGCAAGTTGACGAAATTGTCCAGGAAAGTTTTGATGAAGCAGCAGAACGCGCATATTAACTGCTCATTGCACAAGCGATCAGCGCATGCCCTGGATCGAACGCGTTGCTTTTGCTATGCTGCTGAATAACAGTTCCAGCATCGAGCGTTTCTCCAACTTCAGGTCTGCAGATACGGCCATTCCAGCCTGAAGCGGAAACGTCTGGCCATCTCGCCGCAAAGCCTGAGATTGAAGCTTCAGGCTGATGGGGAAACGGGGGTAGTTGTATTGCTCATCTGGAGGCAAAGAGTCGGTGCCGATCGTGGAGACACTGGCGTTGAGAAAGCCGTAACGACTACGGTCATAAGCTTCCACCGTGACTTCAGCCTTTTGGCCAGGACGAACAAAGCCCAGATCCTGGTTGGAAACGTAGACCTTGGCCTGCAGGTTATCGGCGGGGACCAACTGAAGCAATGGGTCGCCATCCTGACTGACCACATTACCCGTTTTTGCCTTGAGATTGAGGATCGTGCCGCGAACAGGCGCGCGAAGAGTAACGCGACCCAACCGGGTTTCTGTTTCGACCCGTGTGGCCTTGTTTTGGGCTTGTTGAGTGCTGAAGTCGGCGCGCTTTTGCGCAGATTCAGCCACCAACTTACGCTGTTGTTCCGTATTGGCTTGAAGTTTGGAGTTCACGTCCGCCAGCTGCTTCTCGTAGTCCATCAACTGAAAGCGAGAGGCTGCACCCTGGGCTTCAAGGCGCCGCAGCTCCACCAACTGCTGCTCGAGAATCCGCTTGCCTTGCTCCAAGCCAACCCGCTGCGCCTGTACTTCACCAAGGCTGCCCTGCAGCCGCACCAGTTCCTGAGTGGTGATCAGGTTCAACTGGCGCTGCTCATCGCGCAGGGCTCGATCACGGCCGAGCAGGATGGTGGGATCCAGCAGTGCCAGCGGCTGTCCAGCAGCCACTTCCTGCCCCTCCTTCACATACACAGCAGTAACCACACCAGCCTCAGGTGCTTTGAGATCCTGCGTTGAGCGCACCGGTTCCAGTTTTCCGGGAGCGGTAACGAGCTGATCGACCTTGACGAGGGCACTGGCGCCAAGGCCCACCAGCACAAGCCCTGCAACAGTTGCTCCCACGAAGATCGGCACCCAGGGGGTTGGCCTGCTTTCAAGACGACTATCTGTATGTGGTGTTCCACTGGCATCACCGGGTGGCAGGCGACGCATCAAACGATTAATTGGGTTGATTGGTTGCTTCATCATCATTCTCCTTGCTGAACCTGCTGGTTGTACAGTGTGGCGTAAGCACCCCCCAGGGCAAGTAGTTGCTGGTGATTGCCATCTTCACGGATACGCCCCCTCTCCATGAAAAGAATGCGATCTGCATTTTTCAAGGTTGTGAGCCTGTGAGTGATAAATAATACGGTTGCACGACTGAATCGCTTGGCCAGATTCCGACACACAAGTTGTTCTGTTTCTGCATCAAGCGCCGATGTAGCCTCATCCAGGATCAACAAACTCGGGTCTTGCAGCACAGTACGCGCCAAGCAGAGGCGCTGGCGTTGTCCACCGCTGAGACCAGATCCCTTTTCTCCCAGTCTAGTGGCATAACCATTCTCCAACGCCATGATGAAGTCGTGGGCGCCAGCCACACGGGCTGCTTCCGTCACCGCTTCAAAGTCGGCATCGGGGCTGTTGAGGCGAATGTTATCCAGAACTGTGCCCTCGAACAGCAGGCTGTCCTGAGGTACATAACCGATCCGGCGTCGCAAACTGGCGATCTGCAGCTTCTCAATATCGTAGCCATCAATAAAAACCTTGCCATCCTTCGGCCGATACAAACGATCAACCAGTTGAACCAGGGTGCTCTTACCGCTCCCACTCAGACCGACCAGACCAACAAACTGCCCTGGCTGCACCTGAAGACTGATGTGATCAAGGATCAATGGACCACGCTTTCCATAGCGGAAGGTGACATCCTCAAAACGCACTTCCCCTTGAATAGGAGGCAACGGGATTGCCTGCAGATCCTCCTCGCCAACTTCAGGCATGGCCAACATCACATCCGAAAGGCAAGACACTGCAATCCGCATCTCCTGGAATCCCTGATAGAGGGAAGACAATCTCAGCAGCGGCCCGGTGACTTGTTGCGAGAGAATCTTGACGGCAAACAGTGCGCCCAAACTGAGCTTGTTGGCCAGGATTAGGGCCGCACCAACAACAATCAGTGCGATATCAGACAAATTAGAAATCAGCCTGGCTCCTTCGCCGATCAAACTGGCAAGACGGGTGAGCTGAAAACGGCTGCTGGTGTATTTGCGATACCGCTCCAGCCATTGCCAGCGGGCTTCCACCTCAAAATTCTGACTCTTAACAGTACGAATACCGCTCACAACTTCATAAAGGAACGCTCCCGCCTGAGATGCGAAACCGTTGCTCTGCTTAATCAGGCGAATTAAGATGGGAGATGCAACCAGATTGATCAGCATCAGGATCGGGGCAACTGCCACAACGATCAAGGTGAGCATTGGACTGATCAACAAGATCACCACCAAGAACACCACCGCGAACACCACATCAAGACCAACACCAAGGAGCTGGTCTACAATGAACTGGCGCACATTATAAAGCTGGTTTACATTAAAAAGGATGCCGCCAACTTGTCTTTGCTCAAAATAAGGGACAGGCAGACGCAGCAGGTGCTCAACCACCGAAGAGCCAAGCCGCACATCCACACGATCCGAAAGATCTGCCGTCACGATGGCTCGCATGGCGCTCACAACCCCTGCTGCAACAGCAGCCATCAGCAGAATTGCTGTGAGCGGCGCCAACAACGAGATGTTGTTACGCCCGATCACCTGATCGATCACAGCCAGTACTGCCAGCGGAAAGACAACACTGAGCAGCTGGGATGTGAAGGCGGTAACCAGCGTCATCGTGAGGAGGCCTGGATAGCGAAGAAAGGCTGTGAGAAACCAGCCCAGGCCAAACTGCTCTCCGGGTTGACGCTCCGTGCGACCTTCGCGGATCACCAGAAGCTCAACCCCTTCGGACATCCGTTCCTGCAGGCGTTGCAGGCTCCAGCGCTGCAAGCCGTGGCGGGGATCTCCAATCAGAATTCCGCCGCCGCCGCCAGCCACCAACAACAGCACAAAGGCGCCATCAAGATCCAGCAGCGCCGGCGGTTCCAGACGCGTGAGGTCGTGGGGGCGCACCCGCATCGGGCGTGTATCAAACCCGAGAGCCTCCAGCTGGAGGCCCACCTGCGGCAGCTTGAGGGCACCCAGCCGCTGCTCCACATCAGCCAGATTCTTGCGAATCAGATCTTCAGAGAACGCCAGCCTGCGGGCGTTGGCAAGGTGCCGGATGCAGGCAAGAGCCTGCTCCAGCCGCTCATGAACACCACCGGAAAAGGCTCCCTCAACAAACGGAGTTGAATCCAGACCAGTGCGATGAAACCCGAGCGATTCGGGGTCAACCAACTCACCGAGCTCGAATTTCACAGGCCGCTGCTCAGGCCTGATGGCAAGGGCACTGCTGGTGTCAGCACTGGTCTGAGCGTCCTGCTGGCCAAGCGCAATGAGCAGGCGTGGATCACTGATCTGCAAGGCCCGCATGGGGAGCCCATTCACCACAGCAGGCAGGGAGTCCCAGCTTTCAGGGTCCAGCTCCTGGCCAGGAACAACCCCCAGGCCTCCAGGCCTCGGTCCACTGAACAGCAGTTTGCCCTCCTTAGGGAAAGGCGCACCAGGAGTGCACAGCGTCCAACTGTCCTTTAGATCCTCCACGAGCTGAAGGGGATCAGCCACAAGGCGGCCGCTGGCTGCAAGCAGCGACAGCAAGAGGTCGGTCGTTTCATCGGCAAAGGGGACGGCAAGGACCTGCCGCAAACTGGCATGGCTTTGCGCAGCTGCAAGGGCATCGCGGAAGGGCACCCGTAGCAAGACAGTGCGTTGAGAAGCCGACAGCGTGAGATCAGGCTCACCTCGCATCACAGCTGACCAGCCCACCCAGTCACCGCTGCCAACACTGCCGAGGCTTAAAGGTTCTCCGCCTGGTTGTTGATGGATCCTTCGCAGCCGACCTTCCACCACCAAGGCCGGGCCGGGTGGCAGTTGCCCTGCACGCTGAAACGGTTTGCCAACCTCCAGCTCCACAAGTTCAGCACGAAGGCTCAAGGCATCGATCACCTCAGAATTCACTGCCTTCAACAGCGCTGAGTTCTGGAGCAGGTCGCGAATGGAGCTCATGGCGTGATGGTGGAGGCAAGGGCAGTGGAGTCGGGGGTGTGGAGCGCGAGACGACCCAGCAGGGAATTCAATTCCTGATCCAACCACTGCTGCCGCAGCTCCAGCAGGAGCCGTTGACGCATCGCGTCGTCGAGACAAGCCTTTTGCAGGCGTTCCACGCGGATCAGATGCGCAGTTCCATTGAGTTCCAACGGCGGAATCACAGCGCCTGGCGCATAGCGCTCGGCAACCCTGGCCAACAAAGGATGCAACTGATCGAGGCTCACCGGACCAATCAATGCCCGTGCAGGTTGACCTGGTTGATCACCAAAGCGGTCAACAAGCTGTGCAAAGACCGTATCGCCATCCAGCATCTGGAAGTACAGCTCCTGAGCCAGATCGGCATCATCAAAACGCAGCACGCTCAGGGTTGCCTGATCCAGGCTGCTGCGTCGCTCCAAAAAGCGACCAGGCACATCATCTGCCCAGATCGTCTCCGTAGCAAGCTGCAGACGCAAGGGAAACGTGGCCAACTGCTGAAGCGCACTCAAGCTCACACTGTGCTGTTGGCACCACAGATCCAGTGCTTCCACATCCTTCAAGCCCACCTGCCGCATCAACCGGGCCAGGTGCTCCTCAGCAGCAGCAGGCGAGGCGGGAGCCTGGTCGGCAATCGCCTCAAGAATGCATCGCTGGAGATAGGTTGCCAGCAGCTCACTGCTGAACAACATCCGCAACTGATCGCCAGTCGGCAGGGGCAGGTTACTGCCTAGCTGTTGCAGCGCTTCGGGAATGATCGCCATCAATCCACCACACTGGGGGTTGCCGGCTGTGGTTGCAGCAGTTGCCGATACACCAATGCGGCCGCTTGATAGTCGCCACGCCGTTCCAGCAGGGTGGCGAGGGGCCTCCACACCGCATCACCTCCCAACCTCTCACTGAGCCACTGCAGGATCTCGATGGCAGCTGGCTCTTCAGCCATGTCCTGAAGCACGCCAGCGGCGTCAAGCAGTCGCTCATGGCGCAGGTGTCCGGGCTTGAGGCGGTGGATCTTCAACACCAACAAAGCCTCGTCCATCCGGCGTTGGGCAGCCTGGTGAACGAGCGAGAGATTCGTGAGCGCCGGCACGGCCTCCACCGAATCGGGATTCACTTGCTGGAGGGCTTTTTGCAACAACGCCTGGGCTTCATCAAGCCTTCCCTGGGCCAGCACCAGGCCTGACAGATTGACCAGGCTTCCGTAGTGACCAGGCGCTTGAGCCAGGGTCATGCGGAACTTTTCAGCCGCTGCGGTGCTCTCACCTTTCAACACATGCACAAGACCGTGCAGATGATCGAGATCAGGATGAACCACACCCTGCTGTCGTAGCCGGCCAATGTCCTCGGCCACAGCATCTGCATTCTGGGCCGTCAATTGCGCCTTAAGATTGCGGATCAAGGCTGCGGTATCGGCCGTGGCCTGCGCTGGTGGAGCTGAAGGCGCAGCGGGAGAGCCACCAGAAACGAACTGCCCACTGGGCTGTGTGATGTCCACCACCGTGCTCGAAGCCACAGGCTCCTGTACCGAGGGGGCGCCCGGAGTTGAAGACTGATCAAGGCTGGCGTGCAGCAAGGCATACGCTTGCCTGTAGTAAGGAGCAGCGAGCTCAGCGGCCCCGCGGCGAATCAACTCTTCGGCATGGGCGAAATACCGTCCGGCCAGGAAGCTCTGTCGGGCACCATCCACCGCTGGTAGCACCAGCTCACCGTTGGGGCCCACGCTCAAGGCAGGCAGCTCCGGAACGGTGGGCGTTCCGCCCAGCCAGCGAATCAGGCGATGACGGAGCCGGGGGCGGGGTTGCATGGGCCTTGCGAAGAGTCCAGTGGGGCAAGCGAGGCGCCATGATGAACGCCTCTTCTGTCAGACCAGGGGTATGTTGCCACGGGTCTCGGTCGTGATCCCTTACAGGGATGCCAGCCAGTGGTTGACGGACTCCCTGCAGAGCGTGCGCAGCCAGCAAGGGGTGGAGCTGGAGCTGGTGCTGGTGGACGATGGCTCGACAGACAGCAGCACCGCCATTGCACTGCATTGCTGGCAACAATCAGGCTGGCCAGTACAGCTGCTCCATGGTAGCGGTGGCGGGGTATCTGCGGCCCGCAATCTCGGCTGGCGCTCGGCCCAGAATCCCCTGATCGCCTTTCTGGATGCAGATGACCTCATGTTACCAGGGAGGTTGGCTCAACAGGCGGAGCTTTTTGATAGCGATTCAGGCCTTGGTCATAATCTTTGCGGCTGGCGTCGCATCGACGAGCAGGGGAACCCAATTGTCGATGTCCAGCCCTGGCTGGAAGGTGCAGGTTTTGAGCTGAGCGAAGCCTTGCGACACAAAGCAGTCCTGCCCAGCGCCTGGATGGTGAGGCGGGATGTACTGGAACAGTTGGACGGGTTCGACTGCTCGCTGAGCCAAGCCGAGGATGTGGATTTGCTGCTGCGCCTTGCTCGCTCAGGAGTGCAAGGGCGCTGGCTGAAATCAGTCCTTTGTGGCTATCGGATTCATACTGAAGCTGCCAGCCGCAAGGCTCGCGCCCAAGCCCAGGGCCTATCGTTCGTTGTGGAAAGGCATTTGGCCAGCGTGATCAACGACCCGGAGCAGGGCAGGTTGATTGGCGAGGTGAGATACGGCACACGGGCCTGGCTTGGCTGGCACGCCTGGCAGATAGGCGATCTCCCGTTGGCCGAACAGCTTTGGGTCAGCGCCCTGGGCCTCAGTCCTATGCCACCGGGATTAACCTGGGTGCATCTGGCTGAGAATGCGCTGCGCAGTGCGCAGCGCATTGGCGAGCCTGCACGGATGGAGGAACTGCTTCAATCCTCACTCTGGCAGAGACTGTCATCCCATTGGTGGGCATTGGGTCGAACCTCACGACCGCTCTCACACCTTTGTTCAGGGGATCCCTGGATCACCGCCTATGGCGGCCAGGCGAACGGATCACTGTTGCTATGGCGGCAGGGGCTGCGCACAGCAATAAGCCAAAGCCCAACAGTGGACTGGAGTCCAGCCGCACTGCGTCAGTGGTGTCTGGCGGATCCATCCCTGCTGGAACTACGTCGCGATGTGTTGGCATGGGTGGAACGGTTGATGGGAACTGCTGATCACCCATCCGATGGAGAACTCACACATCTGCGCCGAGGGTTGGGCCGGATTCTCCATCGCTGGGTTGAGCTGGTGTGGAATGAAGACCGACGACCAGCGCTGCAACGCCTCGAACAGGCCCTGAGCATCTGGCCGACCGCTGCAGGCCTGAGAGCCCTGGCTCGACTGCAGCAGAGAGCATCAGCCGCTGGAGCCGATGCTCTCCGCGCTCTCGCGCGGCACGCTCCCCAGCAGGGTTCACGGGAGAGGCACGAGGATCTCAATCTGCCGATTCAGCCTGCCCATTGGGAATATCAAGACCACAGCAGTGATCAGTGCCGAGGCCCTCAATGTGGACCCTGCATCCAGCAGCTTCTCCAGCACTGGACCCAACAGCACCTGGATCACGGTGTGATTGCCTGGCATCCCCCAGCAGCTCACGGCCACTGCACGAAGCAGCCTGCCGGTTCCAGGACAGTCGCCACAATCTCCAGGGGTCAAGCCTGGCTGCGACCTCCCAAGAACAATGCTTGGGGATCAACCCATGCGATCACTGTGGCAGATGCACAAGGTGTGCCACTGAAGACCTTTAGCTCCCGTTATCCCCAAGCCTGGGGGGACGTGTGTCCACATCACCCCAGCGAACCCGACCCGCAGCCGCCAGGTGAGCCGAAACGCATGGATGGCACCGTGGTGGTTTTGACAACCCTCAGCGGTGAGACTTACTACCATTGGCTACTGGAAGCCCTTCCAGGACTGGCGTCCATGGTTGAGTTTGATTCGGCGTTCATGACCGAAAAGACACGGTTCTGGCACAACGGAGGCAGTGCTGGATACGTCACCGAAACTCTTGCTAAGGCATGCGGAATCGGAGCTTCACAACTGCTCGATGCCAGAGAGATGGTGTCGATCCAAGCCAGTGAGCTGGTGGTGATTTCACCCCCACAGTTCGGCTGGCCGTCAGCGAAGGCCCAGGAGTGGTTACGCCAGCGTTTCCTCAGACCGTTCAGCGGCGCAGTCACGACGAACCAACCGCAGCGACCACGTGCGTGGCGTCCTCTGTGGTTGTGGCGAGGTCAGGGCGGTCGACGCCCAGTTTTTGGAGAGCTGGAAGTGCTCAGCAAACTGACAGACCTTGGCATTGAAGTACTGGACGGATCGCGCAGCAGCGTTGAAGAGCAAGCCAACAACATTGCACTGGCCTCGTTTGTGATTGCACCCCACGGAGGAGCCATGGCCAACTTGGTGTTTGCAGCCCCCGGAACACATGTTCTCGAATTACACCATCCCCACTACGCTCCCCCCTATTATCATTCTTTGATCGAGACCAGACAATTGCATTGGCACTCACAAGCACAAACCATCACACCACCCGAAATTTATCGGGATCTCCTGTTTGAAAGCCCTGCCACGGAGCCAATTTTTTTAGATATCGACCGTGTTGAGGCTGCCGTTCGGAGCATTTACACTACGTACTACGCGTAATGCTTGAGAAGATGCACAACAAGCCAACTGCAGCTGCTGGTGGAGTGCTCGAGCAGCGATGGGCTGCTCTAGTCGCAGCGATCGACAGCGATACAGCTGGCTCAGAGCCAGACTTTGACCGTCTTGCGGACTGCCTCATGGCTGCAGGCCTTGCCTCCCTGTCCGCACGCTGCAGGGCATGGGGTCTACTTCCGCCTCCAGAATCTCAATGGAGGATAGCCATAGAGCAATGGACCGATTTAATCAGGCAGACTTCCATCGACACAAAACCAGAACCTGCAGGCCTTGAAACGACCCAAGCAGAACTCAATCGCATCGATGCCCTAGCGAGTGCAGGCTCTCTGCAAGAGGCTTGTGATCGCCTTGGCCAACTTGCATATCAACAAGGTCTTCCGCCTCATCTGTGCAATCGGATGGGGATGCTGCTTCACCAAATGGGTGACTATTGGCAGGCTGAACGATGGTATAGAACCAGCCTGAAAGGACAAGACGGGCAAATGAATGCATGGTTTGGCTTAGCCGTTACTCTTCTGGCACAACAGGCTGCGGATGAAGCCCTTGAAGCGGCCCAACTAGGACTGCAACTGCAGCCTTCCCACCCCTGGGGTCTGAAACTGCAGCAGCGATCGTTGACAGAATTAAGAGCTGTACACAGCCTTGAGCTTCTAAATCTCACCCAGCAGCTACCCTTTCCCCTTGATTTGGAATTAATTGACTCTTGGAAGCAGCATTCAGATTGGCCCACCATCACATTCTCGCTATCTGAGCGCCTAGCCTGGGGTCATGCACTCCACAACTCCACTGGCCATGTTTGGGTGATCGGTATCGACTCTGCTGCTGGCCTGAATCAACTGATCTCAGAAAAGATTCTAGGGGAAGACCTGGTGGTTAAATGCTTTGGCTGCAGAGATTTTGAGAGGTTCCGGACGGAACTCAAAGCACCTGCTTGTACGCTAGAGAGTTTTTCACCTTTTTATCACCTCTCCCTCCAAGCATCATTCCCAGACTTGGCCATAATCGGTCCATCAGGTACCGACCGCTGCCCGCGCGCATTGGCAGGCCTAATCAACGAATCCAAAGCTTTTCTACTGGCCCATAACACTATACTATTCAATCCAGCAGCCCGGAACGAACTATTCAGCCTGCCTGGCTGGACGCTGTGGTCGGACCAGTGATACTCAAGCATGACGAACTTCTCCTCCGAAACATCTTGCACTTTCAATGAGCTTCGTAAGCTGCTTTCCGAGGGGTCATTCACTCCCTCTCTAGCTGAGGAGATCAATGGCTTCGTTGCCAAATTCAACAAAGATGAGCAGTGGCATCTGCATTGCCATTGGCTCCAGGTTGATCTCTATCGCCTCATCGGCGATAACGAACGAGGGCTTGAGCTCGTTTCTAGAATACAGGCAGAGGACTCATGGCAACAAGCAAAGAAAGATTTTCCAGCCTTAGCATCGCGGCTGCTTTTCTCTGCTGGTCTTCTGTTCAGGGAAAACGCCAAGTTTGAACGGGCCGCTGATTCGTTTCTAAGTTCTCTCGAGATTGACGGCAGCCAGCTGGAGAGCCTGCACGCGCTTCAGTTCACTCGGCTGGACGACAAGGCTCTGCAAAAGTTTTTGCCACGTCTGGAGGATTTCGCTGCTTCGTCGGCCTGGGTGAATCCACTGGCAAAGCAATTGCTTTCAGACTGGCAATTCCGGCTTGGCAAACAAGATGCGGCATTGATCAATAGCTTTCAAGCTGCGATTGCTTCAGTTGGCTCATCGCAGCGATCAAGCATTGATCACATGGCAGCTCCATCCCTGCCGGAGATTCTGATCATTGGCGCCCCTAAAAGCGGCACAACATCAATGGCCGCTTGGCTATCAGCCCATCCACAACTATACGTGCACCCCAGGAAAGAACTACATTTCTTTGATGGACGATGGGAGTGGGGCCAAACATGGTACCGCTGTCAGTTTCCATGTTTTCGCCAATCCCCAAGTGCAGATGGTTTGGATGCGCAAATTCTCAAGCTGGAGGCTACGCCCAACTACCTGCAACTACCAAACATCCCTGGCCGGGTTCACAAGTTAATGCCCGAAGCCAAACTGATTGCAATTCTCCGCCATCCCCTCGATCGCGCATTGAGCTGGTATCACCACATCGTCCGCCAAGAGGGTGTATCAGACACCCTGGAGAGCGTATTTGAACGGGAGCTCAACGAGCTGGAGAGCTCATCGCTTGAGGAACGAGAAGCCATCGGCTGGCATCGCACCAACTGCCTGCTTGGCAGCGCATACACCGAGCAGATCAATCGCTGGCAGCGCCTCTTCCCAGCGCAACAGTTGCTTGTGATCCAGATGGAGGAATGGCTGAGATCCCCTGATCAGACAGCACATCGCATTTCAGATTTTCTGGCCTTGAATCCAACGCTCTGCAATACTCTAACAATGCAGGCCGTGCCAAGACTTAATGCAGCTCCCAAAGGCTATGACGGCTTAGCATCAAAACTGCGGAACCGCGTTTTGTCGCTGCTCGAACCAGAGATCGAATACTGGCATGCACTGTCGCTTGGCTGAGTTGCCCTGCAGTCGGCCTGGCTCAATGCAATGCCCTGAGTAACTCACTGGTGCGATCTGCAGTTCTGGCCCAGTGAAACTCTTGCACCCGCAGCAATCCCAGAGCCCGCATTCGGCTCCGTAGGGCTGTAGAGCCCAGCAACTGCTCCAGGGCCCGCCGAATCACATCAGCATCAGCCGGATCCACCAGCAACGCCGCATCCCCAGCCACCTCCTCGGTGCCCGAGCCCGCACTGGTGATCACCGGCGTGCCGCAGGCCATCGCCTCCAGCACGGGCAGCCCGAAACCCTCCCAGAGGCTGGGGAACACAAAAGCCAACGCCCCCCGGTAGAGATCGGGCAGCTCGGCGTAGGGCACATAGGCCCGAAACTCCACCCGCTGCTGCAGCCCCAGCTCCGCCGCCAGAGCCTTGAGCTGCGGGGTCTCGGTGGGGTGGGGCTTGCCCGCCAGCACCAGCCGCAACTGGGGGTGCGCAGGCGCCACCCGGGCAAAAGCCTGGATCAGGCGCCGCAGATTCTTGTGGGGGTAGGCCTGGCCCACATGCAGCAGGTAGGGCTGCTGGGGGATCGGCCCCTGGGGATCTCCAGGCGTGAAGTGCTCGGCGGCGTAGCCCAGGGGAATCACCGTGATCCGCTCCGCCGGCAGCCCCGTGCAGCGCTGGATTTCTGCAGCCGTGAACTGGGAGTTGGTGAGCACATGGCGGGCCGCCTGCAGCAGCGGCGGCACCCAGCGGCGGAAATACAGGCTTTGCAGGGAGCGCTCGGGGTGGCTGAACGGCCGCAGGTCGTGCACCATCACCACCTGGGGGATGAATTGCGGCCCCAGATAGCCCTCCGGCGCCGGCGTGAAGATCAACGAAGCCTGGTGGCGCCGGGCCAGGCGCGGCAGCTCGAACTGGCTCCAGGCCAGGCGCTTCAGGCGTTGGCTGGCGCTGCCCTCCTCACCACCGGCAATCAGCACATGGGGCAGCGTCTGCAGCGCCGGCAGCACCGCCTTGGCATACACGCCGATGCCCGTGGGCTGGCGCAGCACCGGCCGGTAGTTGAGCAGCAGGGTCATGGCCGATCCATCAGGCCAAGCCGATCAAGCGGCGGCGGCCGTACTTGGCCCAGTTCAGCGTCCAGCAAGCGGCGCTGAAGGGCGCCCCCAGGTGGCGGCGCTGGGCCCGGAAGGTTTCGGCATACACCTGGCCGATGCGGGTGTGGCTGACGCCGGCCTGCACCACCTTGAGGATTGCATCGCTGGTGTGCACCGTGCGCAGATCCGGCGGCAGCCGCAGGAGCCACTCGTAGTCGCCACAGATGCGGAAGCTGGCATCAAAGGGGCCCAGGCACTCGAACAGCTCGCGGCGCACCAGCATGCCCGGATGGGCGATGTTCATCGACTGGCGCATGCGCTGCCACTGCCAGCCCGAGCCCCAGTGGCGCAGGAAGCGACCATCGGCAGCGTGATAGGCATTACGGGCGGTGATCAGGTGGGCACCGGTGGCCGCGAGGGCCGCAATGCGCTCCAGGCTGTTGGCATCCACAAACACGTCGTCGGCGCCGATGAAGCTCAGGTAGTGGCCCCGCGCCAGCTGCAGGCCCCGGTTCCAGGCGTCGTAGATGCCCCGGTCGGGCTGGCTGCTCCAGATCACCTGCCCCGGGCTGGAGAACCGCTGCTGGAAAGCCTCCACCAGCTCGGCGGTGCCGTCCTGGGAGGCGTTGTCGAGCAGCATCAGCTGCCAGTGGCTGAAGCTCTGGGCCGCCAGGCTCTCCAGAAACGCCGCCAGCTGGGGCGCGCAGTTCCAGGTGGCCACCAGGATCGAGAGCTGGGGCTGGCTCACCATGGCGCCGCCCCCGTCAGACCGCGAGGAGCCCACGGATCGCCTCCACCAGCGCTGATCGATCAGCCAACGGGAACTCCCGCTCCTCACCATCGCCCCGCAAGGGCTGGAGCAGCACCACCCCCCGCTCCAGTTCGCCATCGCCGAGCACGGCGGCCCAGGGGGCACCGCTGCGATTGGCCCGCTTGAACTGCTTGCCGAAGGCCGAGCCGCTGGCATCCAGCTCCACGCTGAGGCCGGATCGGCGCAGCTGGCGGGCCAGCACCAGGGCGGCCGCCGAGGCGGCCTCGCCGCGGTTCACGAGATAGAGATCCGGCATAGGGGCCGGCTTGGCTTCCCCCTGAGCCAGCAGCAGCACCAGCCGTTCCATTCCCAGGGCCCAGCCAATCGCCGGCGTGGACTGCCCGCCCAGCTGCTCCACCAGGCCGTCGTAGCGGCCGCCGCCACACACGGTGGCCTGGGCCCCCAGCTGGCTGGAGGTGATCTCGAAGGCGGTGTGGCTGTAGTAGTCGAGCCCTCGCACAAGCCTCGGATTGAGCGTGAAGGGGATCTCCAAGGCCGCAAGGCCCGCCTTCACCTGCTCGAAGCGCTCACGGCTCTCGGGGGCCAGGGCGTCGGCCAGGGTGGGGGCAGCAGCCAGGAGTTCCTGGGTGCTGGCGTTCTTGGAATCGAGGATGCGCAGGGGGTTGCGCTCCAGCCGATCCTGCGAATCGGGATCGAGCTGCTCCCGATGCTGCTGCAGAAAAGCCACCAGCTGCTCGCGGTAGCGGGCCCGATCGGCGCCGCTGCCCAGGGTGTTCAATTCCAGCGCCAGGCCCTGCACGCCCAGATCCGCCAGCAGATCCCAGGCGATGGCGATCGCCTCCACATCGGAGCGGGCATCGGCGAATCCGAGCAGTTCCAGGCCGATCTGGTGGAACTGGCGCTGCCGACCCGCCTGGGGGCGCTCGTAGCGAAACATCGGCCCGCCATACCAGAGCCGTTGCGGACCCTGGCTGAGCAGGCCGTGCTGGATGGCGGCCCGCACCACCGAGGCCGTGCCCTCCGGCCGCAGGGTGCAGCTGCGATCACCGCGATCGGTGAAGGTGTACATCTCCTTGCCCACCACATCGGTGGCCTCACCGATGCCGCGGGCGAACAACTCGGTGGCCTCCAGCAGCGGCGTGCGGATCTCCTGCACCCCAGAGCGGCGGAAATGCTCCCGCGCCGTGGCCTCCAGCCGCTGCCACAGGGGGGTCTGCTCGGGCAGCAGATCCACCATGCCCCGCAGGCTCTGCAGCTTCTCCACCAGCAACCGACCGCTGCGGGCCATTCTGCAGCGCAAGGCGACGCCCGCCCGCGGGAAGGATGGCACTGGCAGAGCCAGGCCTGACGAATCCATACAAAAAAGCCGCCCATTCGGGCGGCTCAGATGTTGCTCAAGGCAGACGGAACATCAGATGAAATTGATGTCGCCAGCGTTGATCGCATTGTTCTGACTCACCACAGTCACCTTACCGGCAACGCCGTTCAGAGTAACGGTGTTGGTTCCAAGACCGGTGATGTTGGCGGTGGAAGCAACCTGCGACTTGTCGACAGCAATTTTGTCGGTGCCGGTCGTGAAGTCGGTGATGGTGTCGGTGGAACCATCGATCTGGTCAACGGTGTAGTACACCGTGTCAGCACCAGTGCCGAGGGTGATGGAGTCGGAGCCCGAACCGCCACGAATCAGGTCATTGCCGCCGAAACCATTGATGGTGTCGTTGCCAGCACCACCGCGGATGAAGTCGGCAAGGCTTGAACCTTCGATCTGGTCAGCGCCGGTACCGCCGTGAGCGTAGTAAGCGAAACCAGCTGCAGGGCCCTGATTGCCGGCAGCAGTAGCAACGGAAACAGGAGTGGAGCCGCCGTTGCCAGCAACGGTTTTGGCGGTGTCAACAACGACACCGTTGTAAGCAACGGTGTTGTCGCCAAGGCTGATCACCTTGCCGGCATCACCAGCGGTCTGGGCAGCTTCCACGAGGTTGCCACCGCCGATCACCTGAACCTTTGCGGCGCCTTGCGCCAGGTTGAGGCGAGTGGCAGCACCGGAAAGGACCACCTGCTGAGTTTGACCAGCGGCAGCTGCAACGGTCGCATAGGTGACGCCGACGCCACCGACCTGGACAGGCGCGGAGGTCGCAGTCACGGCAAGAGGATTAGTCCCTGCCGCGGGGGCGGCGACGGCAACAGGATTACTGAAAACCGGGGAAGTGTCGGTAATTACAAATGACATGTTGAGGTGCAGTTCTCGAGACTGACTGAAGCCCGCTATGACGCGGCGCCCCAGAATAGCATAAATACCTACGGTGGCAGCTATTTGAGATGGCTGCAGACAGTTTAAAGATCGGCCACGCCCTCAGAAGCAAGCCTTCTTGGGCATTGAAAGGCAATTGTACAGCAGATCTGGTGCACGTTAGAGTTGAAGGTGAATCAAGGCCTTGGCCAGAGTGATTCGAGGCGGCCAAGGCCTTCAATGGGGTGGAGACGAAAGGAGTCACGAAACGATCGCGGCACAGACACGCCTCACCCTTCCAACCAGTGCTGAAGCACAAACCAGACCTTGGGTCAAGCCTGCACTCAGCGTGATCGGCAGGTAGGACCTGGGCCGCTGCCGTGCCAAGCGGGTTTGACTGTGGAGCCAATGGTGGAGGCGCCGGATGCGGACATCAATGGTTGGAGCCCCGGATGGCAATCGATGCTGATGGCGATGCTCAGGCCTGATCAATGCCTGAACAGCTGCCAGTTGGTCTGAAGATGGCTGGGGAAGCCCGAGTGCCATGGCCAGATCAGAAGCTTGGGCAAGGGGTTCATCGAACCAGCGCTCGTAATGAATCACGATGGTTGGTTTTTCACCCGGGACTGGACGATCTGTCAACACGGCAACGTTGAAGCGCCACCAGAGTTGTTGAGCACGCCACCAGGTCATGCCTGCCAGAGGCTGATCGCGTGCCATCACAGACGCCACGACAGCCTCGGGGTCACGCACAGCCAGCACAAGCTGAAGGGGAATGGCAAGTTCACGACAAAGATCACGCCATAGCGGTAGCAACAAGGAGCTACGTGGATCCTTGATGGCCCATGGAAGCCTCTGACGGCCAGCTTCGCGCCGCAGCAGCTTGCGCAGCGTGTGAACTGTGCGTTGGGTCTCAGGGTGGGAACGCCAGTTGCGAGGCAAAGGCTCTGGACCGCGCGAACCGGCCCAGAAGCGATCCAGGGCGATGAGGAGATTTTCCTGGAGATCTACCACATCCCTTCGCTCAAAATAGCCTTCGGGGTTGTGCTGGTCAGCGGCGATCAGATCTCCTGGCATGGTTACACCCAAATGGGGCATCAGGGAGCCAAGCAGCGAGGTGCCGCTTCGGTGCATGCCTACAAGGAGAATGAGGGTTGCTGGCGTGGTCACCGGCGGCAATCAGGAAGGGGCTGACCTTAAGAGCTCGTGGATGCTGAAATTCAGCACGGTAAGTTGCATGGACTACGACTGGATCCGAGCCGGAGGCAGCTTCAGGCAGTTCAATACTATCGGTAGACGTCGATTGGCACCAAATTGCAGATGGCTCATCTCCTGCAAGCCGAAGCGGAGCAATAGGGCTTCATAGCCAGGTGCACCAATCCTGAAGGGACTTCCGTCAAGTCTTCCAAAGATAGGAAAGCCTGGATCGTGAGCATGAATTCGCTAACAACGCTGTCCGTGGATGCAAATATCCACCGACGCAGAGCGAGCGAGATGCACGCCAAGTAAGTGATTAGAAACAGGAAACTCATCACGCCAGATTGTCTTATTAAAGTCCAGTTGACCCAAGGGGCAATGCTCAAGATCAGTGCCCTGAACAACTTCCCCAACACGACCGGGGTTATCGGCGAGCCTGTGCGCCCCATGATCCGAAGAACAATGAAGAGGCAGTGAACTATGGGTGAAGTAGGCTGAGAGAGCCAAACTGGAACCCAGGGCAGTGATCGCCAGACAACCGAGCAGCCTTCATGATTATATCATGGAGAACTTCCATGGCAACCCGTCTTGATTGTTTGCATTCAGACACAGTGATGCCCGCTGCGAACAGAGCCTTTGGCATGGTGTCGAGAGCCGAGCAATCAGCGTGGATGCAGGCGAGCTAAATTGATCAAGGCTCAAGCATGCGATAACTGAATTCCAGGGCGACCTGAATCCGCCAACATCATAAAATGCATCAGTCGCCTTAATTCAAAGAGCTATTCAGAAGAGAAGACAGGTCAGCTTCGTTTCGGATCTAGACTTTTCTCTAATCCGTCTTCACCGCAATGCGCGTTTCGTTCTGAGCATGGTACGAGCTAGTGGGGGATTAATGCGCAGACTCTGGCTACCTTGGTCTAGCGCAAGTCCGCAATCCCTGGAGGTTGCAACCAAAGTGTGGCCACACACGGGCAATCAGCAACGCCAGCTGTTGCTGCTCTTTGTGGCATATCATCCTAGCCGGCAAGAAGTGGAGCGACTGCAGGCATGCCTGGCGGGCCTTGAACCTGGACTGGGTTATGCCGTTGTGGTTAACGACCATCGGCCCGGTGAGGCCGTGGAGAAGCTGGCAGCACAAGCTGACCTGTTTGTGACCAATCGCGACAACCCAGGCTACGGAAGAGCGGTCAACCGGCTAGTGCTTCATCTTGGCAAGCTGCCACCCTTTTTAGGTGTACTCAATACGGATCTATCTTGGCTGCCAGGCAGTTTTGAAAAGACGCTCGATTGGCTGGAAAAGCACCCTGAAGTCTGCCTTGCAGTCCCACAAATCCTGGATGAGGCAGGCTCTATCCAAAAGCTATGCAAGCGCAACCCCACGCTCTTAGCCTTATTAAGTCGCCGCTTCCTGCCGGAATGGGTTAAGCCCACATGGCTGAAACGCTACGACCGCTGGTATGTGATGGCGGATCAAAGTTATCAAGCAATATTTGAAGTAGCCTATTTGAGCGGATGCTGCATGTTGCTGAGAAGTGATGCATTCCAGAAGATCGGAGGCTTCGATGAACGCTATTTCCTTTATCTGGAAGATGCGGACTTGACACGCGCTATGGGCCTCCAGGGCCAATGCGTGCACCTACCGGTGAGTGCAGTAGTACATAGCTGGGGCCGTGGCAACTACCGCAACCTGGGTCTGATGCTGGTAAATCTGGCCAGTGCCTGGCACTACTTCTGCAAGTGGGGATGGAAGCTGTGGTGAAACAAAAACACATGGAAGTGGTTCTTCCCACTTACAACGGAGCTTGCTACCTGGAGGCTCAAGTGGCCTCCATTCACAGTCAGACCATCCGGCCAGAAAAGCTATTGATACGTGATGATAGCTCCAGCGATTCAACTCCACGGCTTCTGAAGCGATTGCAGAACCACTACGGGGAATGGATTGAGCTTCTCCCTAGCGAAGGAAATTTAGGCTGCACACAGAATGTCAACCTCCTATTAGGTTCAACCGAGGCCAATTATATTGCCCTCGCAGATCAGGATGATGTATGGCTACCAGACAAGCTTGAACAATCACTTGGCGTCATGCGTCTACTTGAAGAGCGTCATGGAGCAACCATGCCGCTACTGGTGCATAGCGACTTGGAGCTCATCAATGCCGCCGGCACGAGCTTAGGTTGCAACTATCTTCAGCGACAACGGCTTGATCCAAAGCGCACGGCACCGATGGATCTCGCTCTCACGAATGTGGTAACTGGTTGCACAGTTTTAGTTAATCGTGCCTTGCTCAGTCGTGCGCTTCCGATTCCAAGTGAAGCCTTGATGCACGATTGGTGGCTTGCGTTGGTTGCAAGCGTGTTCGGGCGGATTGAGATGATGGAGAATCCTACCGTGCTCTATCGACAACACGATCGCAACGTCCTGGGAGCTCGGGGACTAGGCATCGGGTACATATTCCAACGGCTGAAAAATCTATTGACAGATCCTGGAGCTGGAGGTCATACGCGAGCTGCCGTGCAGCAAGCAAAACTGTTTGCCGAACGCTACGATCGTGAGATCTCCGCCTTGCCTTCATTACTAGATTTAGAAAGACATAAACGATGGCAGGCTTTGATTAAGCTTCCATCTTCAGTGCGGCCCAGCAAACATGGACCGCTGCGAACCATTGGTCTTTACGCTCTACTGGCTGGTCTGCCGCGATGAGGCTCGGCACCCTTCTTTCAGGAAGACTCTCGATGAATCAACTGCTGCATGGACATCCAGGGAAACTACTGCGGCTTCGACGATTTGCTTGGCAAGCACTCAAGCAAAGTCCTAGGCAGACCCTTTACCGGTTGCGACGCATCAAGGATCAGTTTTTTTTCTCTAGTTATTACACAGCCTGGTGCAAAGAATACGACACTACACCAAGCGAACGCAACGCCATGGTGAATTGGGCAAACGCACTTGAAAACCCACCCCTGATTGCGGTGCTTATGCCAGTTTTCAACCCCAAGCCAGAATGGTTGGACGCTGCGATTCAGTCAGTTCGTGCGCAGCATTATCCACACTGGCAACTCTGTATCGCCGACGACTGCTCTACAGACGCACAGATCAGGCCAATACTGGAAGCAGCAGTGGCCTCAGATCCGCGAATTCGTGTGGTATTCAGGGAAAGGAATGGACACATCTGCGCTTGCTCAAACTCCGCACTTGAGATAGTAGATGCTCCCTGGGTGGCCCTATTAGATCAAGACGATCTGCTGCCAGAAGATGCACTGACTTGGACTGCACAGGCGATCAGAATGAATCGCCAAGCGCGCTTGTTCTACTCCGATGAAGACAAATTAGGCAAAGATGGTCAGCGGTTCGGGCCATATTTCAAGAGCGACTGGAATGCGGTGCTAATGGAGGGTCAGAACATGCTTTCCCACCTAGGCATCTACTCAACAGATCTTATACGTGAAGTCGGGGGATTCCGCGAAGGACTAGAAGGATCTCAGGATTACGACCTGGCTCTACGGTGCAGCGAAAAGATTAAAGAGTCACAAATAGTCCATATCCCGCGCATTCTCTATCATTGGCGGGTGCATGACAACAGCACATCGTCTAACGAAACAGTCAAGCCCTACGCTCAGAAGGCGATGAGACAGGCTCTGCTTGAGCACAGCTCTCGATGCTGCCTAGCTGTTTCCCACTTACATCAACTACCTCAAGGACAGCGGTTAGAGCTCAGAATCCTCGGAGCGAAGCCAACTGTGACCGCCATAATCCCTACACGAAATCAGCTGAAGATTCTGAAGCCATGCATCGAAAGCCTTCTCCACAAGACTGACTATCCCAAATTAGACATCTTGGTGGTCGACAACGGATCCAATGATCCAAGCACCATCTCCTACCTAAGAGACATGAATAATCGTGGCCTTATTCGAACATTACGCGATGATAGACCCTTTAATTATTCTGCACTTAACAACCTTGCAGTACAGCGTACGAGCAGCGAACTGATCTGCCTTATTAATAATGACATCGAAGCTATTGATGGCAGCTGGCTTCGGGAAATGGTTGCTCAGATGCAGCGGCCTAACGTAGCTGCCGTTGGTGCAAAGCTTTTATATCCTGATCGCTGCCTGCAACACGCTGGGGTTTTCCTCGGAATGGGAGGAATTGCTGCTCATGGTCATCGTGGTCTAGATGGAAACGCTAGAGGCTACTTTGGTAGAGCGAATCTAGCGCAAGAACTTTCTGCCGTTACAGCAGCTTGTATGCTAGTGTGTCGGACTAGCTGGAATCAGGTTGGCGGTCTTGATGAAGAACATCTGCCAGTTGCATTTAATGACGTTGACTTCTGTCTCCGACTCAGAGAAGCAGGATTTCGCATTATTTACACACCTTTTGCTGTGCTGGTTCACCATGAGTCTTTCAGCAGGGGAAGTGATCTAACCACCGAAAAGATCGATCGGTTTAAGCGTGAAGAGGCCTGGATGAAGCAACGATGGGGGGATCTCTTAACACGTGATCCTTTTTACAATCCAAATCTAACCCTGGAAGATACTGACTTTCTACTCGCCTGGCCGCCGCGGATCGACCGCTGGCCTTTAGAGGAGCCACATACAGCAGCCGCTTATGACACGCCTCTACCTCAGCGGGAAGTGCCATAGGCTTTCAATATGAGGCATATTTACTGCTTGTCCTGACCACTTCATGCTGGATTCGTTAATAGGATCTGATAGGTTGACTTAACGAATTGTATTTGGCGCTTAGCGGAAACACCTGCGCATTGGCCAACCAGCTTGAGAAGCTTCACTTACGCCAGGGGCGAAGGGAGGCATGTTGGCCTAGGATCAAGCGGAAGAGACTTGACTTCTTTACACGACCAATGGGCATCGATACCGCAACACCTATTGGTCAGCAAAGCAACCATAAACACTATTGCCATGAGACACTATCATATTTATTACCCAAAGCAACTGATTGGCAATCACAATGCAGATATCCCTGACATACGCAGCATCACGTCCTATGATAACCAACACATTCCTGGAAACACGCTTGTAAACAACACCAACATTGAGATGAGCACCCAGGATCCTCGTGATGCCCCGAAGTCTTATCAGTCACGTTGCAAGAGAAGCCTTATTAGCACTTTAAAAAGTAGGTTCAATTACTCCGTTATTATTTCATGGCTACGTCGAGCAGCGCAGTTTACAACGCAAACTGATGATTCTGGCAACCGCTTTAATGGACTGACTGGTGAGTCGGCACTACTGTTTGCCGGCAGTCTTCCGTTAGATTCTGCATTAAAGCTGAGTACTGTTGGCGTCGGATTAGGATCATGGCAAGCGCACGCCTTGATCAATAGACTTCCTGTTATCTTCGGAAGCCATTCATTTTTAACGAAGTTAAGAAGTAGTCAAGAATTACTGGTCTATACAGATGAGAACCTCGCTGAAAAGAGAGGCTCAAAGATAACGCGAATAGCCATCAATACAGAGACGCCTCCACAGATTCACGCCAAGAAGTGGCTTGGTCATTTGCGCAAGCAAGATCTCATCTGGGATATTGATCCAGAACGAGTTCTTCTGCTACGTAGCTTTGGACTTAATGCTTATTGGCTAGATCCAGCCACACCGAGCAATGGATGGCTTGACAGCAATGATCAGCAACTACACGTATTAAGCACACGCTACGGCTTAGCACCCCCGACCGCTTGCAATTGCTTGGTATTGGGTCGTGGTGATGATGCCTGGGAACATGCTTTAGCCGAGTGGGAGCTCAGCAACGAGAATTTTACATTCCACTACATCCCTGAGCTACCGAGTGATGCCATCACTAACCATCATGAGTCCAGACTGCTGGCAGCTTGGCTGCTTCAGGCAGCCGCTCTTGCGGACCAGCTGGCAGTGATGGCAGTCAATCCTGGTAAACGTGATCCGGCATTTTGTTATCTATCCAGCGAGCCGTCCCTTTGCGCCTCTCTACCCATCGCTCCTGGTGAACTCAGGGCAAAGTTACAAGGTAAGACCCAAGAAGGGTCTGCCAATGCTTCTACGCCACCGGCTTCCTATCTGTTCCTGCATGAGAATGGTCAGCAGCCTGAAGCGGCAGTGGTCATCTCCCTGTTCAACTACGCCAGCTTTATCACGACAGCACTAGACAGCGTGGCAGCACAAACGATCAGTAACCTAGAGCTCATCGTTGTCGATGATGCCTCAAGCGACGATGGTGCTGCTATTGCTCATGCGTGGATGCAGAAGAATGCAACAAGTAAGTTTTGTCGTGCTGCTTTACTACAGCATCAACGCAATGCTGGTCTTGCCGCTGCCCGCAACTCTGCGTTTCGCGAATGTCAAGCCAACTGGATTTTTGTGCTAGATGCCGACAACCAGATCTTTCCGAATGCCATCGAATCCTGTATCAGACATGCCAATGCTTGCAATGATAATTCTCTTGCCGTTGTCCACACACTTGTGGAGCTAGTTGATTCGCAGAAAAGAATGAAGCAACCACATGCACTGGTAAGCTATTTAAGCTGGCAGCGACAGATATTTGTCTCAGGTAATTATGTAGATGCCATGGCCTTGGTTCGTCATAGTGCATGGGAAAAAGTAGGTGGATACACGCACATAGAGCATGGCTGGGAAGATTTTGATTTTTGGTGCAAGCTAATTGAGGCAGGCTTTTACGGAGTTTTGGTTCCCAGAATTCTCGCTCGATACAATGCACACGACAACTCTATGACAGCACAGACAACTATACCCAACATGAGTGCATTGCGTCGCTGCCTCAAAGATCGACATCCGTGGCTAAATCTTCCATCGAGCTAGACTTCTGATCACAGATATCTTCACATTAGAAACGGCAGCAACGGTCTTTCTCGCTCGAGCAGAGTCAAAGCAACCCAAATTCCAAGTATATTAACAAACAAGAGCCATGCAGACTGATACATGCTAATTTCGCATTGCAATAGCGCATGCCTCAAGGAACTTATATAACTGTAAAAGGGGTTGAAGTCTGCTATCCAACCAAGCTTGCCCAAGCTAGTCTTCTGATAGAGTATTGGAGACAGCAAGAATACAAGCTGAACAAGAATAGGTACAAGCTGAAAAAGGTCTCGATATCGAGCCCCCACTAAACAGAGCAAAAGCGGCACCCAGTAGACAAAGAGTAAAAGATTAACAAGCGGCAGTAGTCCTGTCTTTAATAGGTTTACTAGCAAGAGAGGCTGGAAGAAAGACAGGGCCAATAAGACAAGCCCAAAGGACTGCAAAAATGTCTGGACCTGAAAAGCCCATTCTTCAAGGGTATAAAAGATTGGATTTAGATTTGTATTTTTAAGTTGGCCAGCATTGTATTCAAATAAATTCGGAGCTGCACTCACGGCAGACGCAATCACATTCCATGCGACAAGACCAGTGCCTAGATATACAACGTATTGGCTAAAGTTTTGCACCTTGAATACGGTGCCATATACAAAAGACAAGGCCGTTATTGACAGAAGGCTAGATAGACCTAACCAGAGACTGCCGAGTCCTGTGCGAGCGAAGCGAGCTTTGGTACGAGCCGTAGCCGTAAACCACCAAGCTCTGCGGGATGACCATGCGTAGCCCAGCGACTTAGGAACAATAGTCATGATAAAAAGCTAAAGCTTCTTCGAGAGGAGCATCACAGGCGATGCGTCCCTGGTCGAAAACCAATCCGCGGTTGCAGAACTGCCGCAGCAGACTCTCCGAGTGACTAGCTAGCAACAGGGTACCTGCAGCAGAAATGAACTCTCGCATACGTTGCTGCGCTCGGTCAAAGAAACGTGCATCTCCAGCGCCAAAGCCCTCATCGAGAGCTAAGCAGTCATGCTGGGAGGCAGTGAGCATTGAAAATAAAAGACGGGCGGACATTCCCTCGCTGTAGCCCTTCATTGGTAAATGAATAAAATCTCCCAAGCCAGAAAACTCAAGTACATCCTGAAAAAAGTCCTCGAATCCATTCAGACTGCCATGCATCAGCAAATAATGGCCTTTGGCAGCGTGAACACCACTAAGATCTGGGCTTGTAATAAAGCTTTTTTGAATCATCGGGAAAACCGGACAGTGCGCCAAAAAAGTGCCACTACTTGGCTGGTATATGCCTGATACCATTCGCAAGAATGTTGACTTGCCGGCCCCATTATGGCCTATCAAGGCCACTCTTTCACCATGAAAGATGGTGCAACTTATGCTTCGCAACGCCTCAATCTCAGCCCCTGACCGAGATCGTCTTAGGGAGCCTCCTGTTACTGAACGAATCAAGGCTTTTTTGAGGCTTCGTGTTTCTGGTGTAAACACAGGAATACGCAGACATACATCCCTCAACTCCAGTACAGGGACAGTCAACGAAGATGACATGCCTGAGCAAACCTCAATCATCGGACTGCTTTGGTTTTCTAACGGGCTTAGACCGCAGTACAGAGCCTGTCATGATAAGACATTACAAAAGCAATGTTTGATCAGCCGGAGGAGTGGTGTTGCCAAACCAAACGTGTAGAAACGTCAGAATCCTAATGCAGGTCGTGTTGTTTCAGCTTACGTGAGCGCCAAGCCCGAATGGGCAAGCCAGTCTGGTTGGTACCGGCAGCAACTGCCTGCTAACCAACAGTGTGAAGGAGTGGCACGGCGGTAGCAGGGCTGAACTTCTCGGCCAGAAACCAGCAGCATTGCCATTCGAGGCTCAATGATGATGCTAAGCAAGATGTGTTGATTCCGCCTGGCTGCCAAAATGCGACTGCTGATCCTCTCGCCAAGAATGATAGCCACTTTCCCAGAAGACACTGGCTGTCTGATGGAATACCCGCGTATTTTCATTTGGATAAGCCGATATCACACGACTTTCTGCCGAATATAAAACTGCATTCTCTGCGATTGCTTTCCGCGACAAGCTATGGTCAAGTTCACCTTTCAATTGTAGTTGCCGATCAAATAGATCATAGTATTTAAGAACCCCCATCGACCACGCTCCAGCACCAAAGTCTTGAACGGGTGTAGGACTGGTTGCATTCATAAAAGATTCTGAATTATACAGTTCAACAAACGTCTGCAGAACACGATAAAGAGCAGGATGCCTTGGTATAGCAGCAAAAGCAAAGTTCCCTAGGGCTCCCGTATCATTTTCAACTGCGGCGACCAATGTGGATGAACTCCCGATCCAATCCTCCACTGGAGCTCGACACTCTGTATCCACATCGGCGTAAATACCTCCATATATATAGACTACTGCAACCCTCCATACATCAGCTTTCATCACGCCTACAGGCAAAGCCTTGTACATCTCAAAGAACTCAGGCTCAAACCACTGCTCAATGAATTCCTCACACTCGAGGTCACCCATATAAATAAACTTGTGATTATGATTGTACTTTCTCCAGGAAGCCATGCAGGCAGCCGCTGCGGCGGGCGGATCTGATGATTTATAGGTTTGCCACAAGATCCTGGGAATCAACATACGGAAAAGCATGTTTTGCATAAATTTAGCATCCCGGCATCAGAGCAGAGGGCCTTCGAAGCAGAAACCACAACGCTTGAGATACGCGTTCTAGTCAGGCTGAGGAGAAATGGAGACGGAATTAGCCTTGGCTACAAAACAAGTCAATTTTGACAAGACTCCTTTGGCAAAGATAGTCCGGCAGGCTCAATTGCTTTGTTCAGGAGTTTTTCAAAATTGGCACCACTGCACCACTGTTTATTGACGAGCTGACCTAAGCTATCCTGTATGCAAACTTAATGACAGCACACCAATGCCCCAGCTGCTGATCACCGGAGGGGCTGGCTTCATCGGCAGCCACACCTGCCTGGTGCTGTTGGAGGCGGGCCATAGCCTGGTGGTGCTCGACAACTTCGCCAACAGCTCGCCGGAGGCGCTGCGGCGGGTGGTGGAGCTGGCGGCCGCCGCAGCCGGGCAGCGGCTGCAGGTGCTGGAGGGCGACATCCGCTCCAGCGCGGATCTGGATCGCGCCTTTGCGGCAGGCCCGATCGACGCCGTGGTGCATTTCGCCGGGCTCAAGGCCGTGGGTGAATCGGTGGCCGATCCCCTGAGCTACTGGGATGTGAACCTTGCGGGCAGCCGCTGCCTGCTGGCTGCCATGAAGGCCCATGGCTGCCGCACGATCGCCTTCAGCAGCAGTGCCACCCTCTACGGCCTGCCAGAACAGGTGCCGATCCCCGAGGGCGCACCGATTCGCCCGATCAACCCCTACGGCCACACCAAGGCAGCTGTGGAGCAGTTGCTGGCGGATCTGGCCGCCAGTGAGCCCGGCTGGCGCATTGCCCGCCTGCGCTACTTCAACCCCGTGGGGGCCCATCCCAGCGGCCGCATCGGCGAAGACCCCAATGGCATTCCCAACAACCTGTTCCCGTTTGTGAGCCAGGTGGCCGTGGGCCGGCGCCAACAACTGCAGGTGTTCGGCGGCGACTGGCCCACCACCGATGGCACCGGCGTGCGCGACTACATCCACGTGATGGACCTGGCCGAGGGCCACCGCGCCGCCGTGGAGCACCTGCTGGCCCACGACCCCCAGCTGCTCAGCCTCAACCTCGGCAGCGGCCAGGGCCACTCGGTGCTGGAGGTGGTGCAGGCCTTTGAGGCCGCCAGCGGCCGGCCGGTGCCCTACGCCGTGGTGGATCGCCGCCCCGGCGATGCCGCTGCCAGCGTGGCCGATCCCGGGCTGGCGGCCCAGCTTCTGGGCTGGCGCACCCGCCGGGGGCTGGCGGAGATCTGCCGCGACGGCTGGGCCTGGCAGAGCGCCAATCCCCAGGGCTACGCCAGCTGATCGAGGCGCTCCGCCCGCAGTTGCCGCAGGCGCTCTCCCAAGCTGGGGCCCGGCTTCAGGCCCTCACGGGCCATCAGCTCTGCGGCGCTGAGGGGAGCAGGCAGATGGCGCCAGCGGGCCCACCAGTGCAGCAGTGGCCGCCGGGGACCATTACCAGCCGCCAGGGCCAGGGCCACCGCCTCAGGGCTGAGGCCCGGGGCCTCGAGCAGGGCGCACCAGGCCGAAGGGCAGCCGGGGGAGGACGCGGCCAGCCGCCGACGCAGCTCCAGCAACTGGGCCAGCAGCTTGTGCTGGCGATGGGGCAGCTGCAGCCGCTCCGCCAGGGCCAGTGGGTCCGCCGCACCGGCCAGCAGGGCCGCCAGCAACGGCAGGCCCAGCCGCTGAGCCCAGGCCAGGCGCCGCCGCCAATGCCGATCGGCCTGGAGCCGGGCATCAAGCAGGGCCAGACCGCCCCAGGCCTGCAGGGCCGCCAGGGCCTGGCGCCAGGGCTCACGCTCCAGCAGCAGCTCCAGCTCCATGCGCAGCCGCGTGCCCAGGGCGGGCGGCGCCAGGGCCGGGTCGTCTCCTGGGGTCCAGGGCCAGGGCCAGGCCGCCAGGGTGGCGGCAGCCTGCTGGACGCTCTCGGGCGCCAGGGCGAACCCCAGCCGAGCGCTGTAGCGGGCCGCCCGCACCAGGCGGGTGGGATCATCCTGCAGGCTGCGGGGATGCAGGAGCCGCAGCTGCCGGAGCGCCAGATCCGCCTGGCCGCCATGGGGATCCAGCAACACGGCATCTGAGCCATCCCCGGCCAGCAGCAGGGCCATGGCGTTCACGCTGAAATCGCGGCGGGCCAGATCGTCGTCGAGGCGACCGAGCTGAACGCGGGGGTTTTCGGCCGGCTGGGGGTACACCTCCTGGCGGGCGGAGGCCAGATCCACCAGCCAGGTGTTGGGCTGATCCGGTGGCTGCCCGTGCAACTGCAGCTCCAGCTCCACCGTGCCGAAGGCGCCATGGGGACGGGCGCTGGCCGGCAGCTGCAGCCGTTCCACCAGATCGTCCGCCTGACCTTCCACCACCAGATCTAGATCGGGCAGTCCACGCCAGGGGTCGTTGTGCACGCGGTGGAGCAGCAGATCGCGCACCGCACCGCCCACCAGCGCCAGCCGCTGGCCCGCCGCCGCCGCGATCAGGGCCTCCAGCAGCTGGGGCGGAACGCCGGGGATCTCCACGGTCTGCGGCCTGCAAGGCAACATCATGGCGACAACCCTGCCCTGCCCCCTGGCTGCGCAAGCTCTCCCGAATTCTGTACAGGCTGTACAGAATTCGGGAGAGTGTGAATAGGGAGCCGTGGCGCGCTGATCCCCGCAGCGGCAGCGGCCAGGGCAGGGACCAGCCCTCAGAGCGGTTCGATCGGGGCCAGGCGTGGGTCGAGGATTTTGGGCCCCATGCCCTCGAACTTCACAGCGATCGAGATCTTCTCGCCGCTGCCGAACAGGTGGGTCACGTGGCCCTCGCCAAAGGCACTGTGGAGCAGGCGATCGCCCACGGCCCAGGTTTTGCCGCCGCCGGGCCCGGCCATGCGGCGGCGCACCGCATTGGCCGGGGATCCACCGGAACCGCCACTGGCTACACGCGCACTCTCGGGGCGATCCACCCGGGTGAGCCGATCCAGCCGCTGCTCCCGGCGGATGGCGGCGCCGCCGCTGCGAGGGATGTCGCCCTGCACCAGCGCCTCCGGCAGCTCCGAGAGGAACACCGAGGGCACCGCCGGCTCGCGCATGCCGCCCCACAGGCGCCGCTCACTGGCGTGGGAGAGGAACAGGCGCTCCTTGGCCCGGGTGATGCCCACGTAGCAGAGGCGTCGCTCCTCTTCCATGGCCGCCGGATCCTCCAGGGAGCGGTAGCTGGGGAACAGTCCCTGCTCCATCCCCACCAGAAACACCACCGGGAACTCCAGGCCCTTGCTGGCATGGAGCGTCATCAGGGTGACACGGTCCTGCTCGGTGTCCTTGCTGTCGGCGTCGCTGGCGAGGGCCGCCGAGGCCAGGAAATCCTCCAGTGATCCCTCCTCGTTCTCCTCCTGGTATTGCAGGGCGGCGTTCACCAGTTCGTTGAGGTTGCGTCGGCGGTCTTCGGCTTCATCGGTGCCATCGGCGATCAACTCAGCCACGTAGCCGCTCTGCTCCATCACCCGCTGCACCAGCTCCGAGGGGGGCGCCTCCTGCAGGCGCCGCTGCAGGTCGTTGATCAGTTCGCAGAACTGGAGCAGCCCCTTGGCGGAACGTCCCCCCAGGGAGCGCACCGCCTCGGGATCGCTCACCACCTCCCAGAGGGGAATGCCCAGCTGGTTGGCCGCGTCGGTGAGGCGCTCGATGGTGGTTTTGCCGATGCCGCGCTTGGGGGTGTTGAGCACCCGCAGCAGGCTCACCGTGTCGGCCGGATTCACCAGCAGTTTCAGGTAGGCGAGCACATCCTTGATCTCGCGGCGGTCGTAGAACCGCAGACCCCCCACCACGATGTAGGGGATGCCCCAGCGCACCAGCGATTCCTCCATCGCCCGCGACTGGGCATTGGTGCGGTACAGCACCGCCATGTCGCCCCAGGGCAGATCGGGATGGGCCGCATCCAGCATGCGCATGCGGTGCACCACCGCCTCGGCTTCCGCAATCTCGTCGTCGCAGCGGGTGAGGGTGATCGGCTCTCCCTCGCCGCGGGTGGGCCGCAGCACCTTGTCGATCCGCTCGCTGTTGTGGGCGATCAGGGCGTTGGCCGCCTCGAGGATCGTGGCGGTGGAGCGGTAGTTCTCCTCCAGCTTCACCATCGTGCGGGTGGCGTCATCGGCGGCGCCATCGCCGAAGTCGTCCTGAAAGCCCATCAGGATCGTGAAATCGGCGGCCCGGAAGCTGTAGATGCTCTGGTCGGCATCGCCCACCACGAACACCGAGCGGCCCTCCCAGTTGTCGTAGCTCTCGGGGTCCTGACCGTCGGTGACCAGCAGCTTGATCAGGTCGTACTGGGTGCGGTTGGTGTCCTGATATTCATCCACCAGCACGTGGCGGAAGCGGCGGTGCCAGTAGTGGCGGATCTGCTCGTTCTGGCGCAGCAGCTGCACCGGCAGCAGTAGCAGATCGTCGAAGTCGAGGGCGTTGTTGGCCGCCAGGGCGCGGCGGTAGCGGCGATAGGTTTCGGCCATCAGCTTGCCCCGCTGGCCACCGGCATCGGCCTCCAGCTGCTCGGGCATCCAGCCCTGGTTCTTGGCGCTGCTGATGGCCCAGCGAACCTTCTTGGGCTCGAAGCGCTTGGGATCCAGGCCCAGTTCCTGGGTCACGATCTCCTTCACCAAGCTCTGGGTGTCGCCCTCGTCGTAGATCGAGAACTGGCGGGTCCAGCTCAGGCCCTCGGGATCCTTGAACTTGTCGATGTCGAAGCGCAGCAGCCGCGCGAACAGGGCGTGGAAGGTGCCGATCCAGAGGTCCTTGATCACCTCGCGGTAGATGCGCGAGCGCAGTTGGCGCTGCTCCACCGGCGGCAGGGTGCTCCAGGGCTGGCCGAACTGGCTCTGGGCCAGCTTCTGGGCCAGCAGCAGCTCCAGCCGCTCCTTCATCTCCCGGGCGGCCTTGTTGGTGAACGTCACGGCCAGCAGCTCGGCCGGATCCACGCCGTGGTGGCCGATCAGGTGGGCGATGCGGTGGGTGAGGGCCCGGGTCTTGCCGCTGCCGGCGCCCGCCACCACCAGCAGCGGACCGGTGTGGTGATCCACCGCCTTGCGCTGGGCATCGTTCAGGCCGGCGAGGAAGCTCATGGGGCGGGCAACAGGGCCTAACCGGCCTGGCGGTTCTCCAGCATCGCCAATTCCCGGAAGCTGGCGGAGCGCTCCTGCAGCTCACTGAAGCTGCCGTAGGCCTTCACCTCCCCCTGGTGGAACTCGTAGATCCGGTCGCAGCGCTGGACAGTGCTCAGCCGGTGGGCAATCACCACGGTGGTGCAACGGCGCCCCACCACCTCCAGGGCCTCGATCACCTCGGATTCGGTGCGGTTGTCGAGGGCGCTGGTGGCCTCATCCAGCACCAGGAACTTGGCCTGGCGGTAAAAGGCGCGGGCCAGGGCCAGCCGCTGCCGCTGGCCACCGGAGAGCCGCAGGCCGTTCTCCCCAACTTGGGTGTAGAGGCCGTAGGGCAGCTCCGCCACAAACTCCTGCAGCTGGGCGGCCTCCAGGGCCTCCCACACCCGATGCTGATCCGCCTGCTCCGCCGACACCCCAAAGGCCACGTTCTCCAGGATGCTGCCGTTGAGCAGGTTGATCGCCTGGGGCACCTGGGCGCAATTGGCCTGCCAGGCCGGCACATCGAGCCCCTCCACCGGGATGCCATCGAGCTCCAGCTGGCCGCGGCTGGGCAGCAGCAGGCCCAGCAGCAGGTTGGCGGTGGTGGTTTTGCCACTGCCGGTGCTGCCCACCAGGGCCACGCGGGAGCCCACGGGGATCGCCAGGTTCACCCCCTTTAGCACCCACTCCTCCGAGCTGGGATAGCGATACCAGACATCCTGCAGGCGGATCGTGTGGCGCGGGAACACCCCCGCTGGCGACGGCACGCCGGCGGTGAGCAGCGTGGGGCGATCGGCAGGCAGGTCCAGCAGCTCCAGGGCGCCGTTCAGCAGGGGCAGGCCGCCGCGCAGCTGGGTGAGCGAGCGGAATGCATCCTGCAGGGGGGGCGTGAGCCGCAGGGCGGCCACGGCAATGGTGGCCAGGAAAGGCAGGATCGCCCGCACCTTGCTGGGATCACCGCTCAGCAGGGCCGGCACGGCCCCCACCGCGAAGATCATCGTGATGCCGAAGGGCTCGATCAGCCCGCGGGGCAGATCTGGCAGCCACTCAGTGATCCAGGTGTAATGGCGGGCCTGCTCACCGGAAGCCTGAAACATCCGCTCGAAATAGGGCTCTGAACCCGTGAGCTGAATATCGCGAATCGAGCCGAGCGATTCGAACAGAATGCTTGCAGATTCCGATTCCAACCGCATCTTCTGGCGGAAGCCATGGCGAAGTCGCGGCGTGACGCTGGAGGAAATCACGGCATAGGCCAGCACCAGGCTGGCCACCAGCAACACCGCCAACCAGCGGCCCACGAACAGGATGCCCACCGAGAGCAACACGATCGACACCGAGGCGCTGAGAATCTGCAGAATCGGGGTGACCACATTGGTGGCCACACGATTGAGATTGTTGAGCAGCTGCGAACTCAGATCCGCCGTGCTCTTGCCCAGGTGATATTCGTAGCCCTGTTGCAGCAATCGCGCGTGCACCTGGTTGGAGAGGTCCCGCCAGATCCGGGCCGAGAGCCGCTGCTGGAAGAACTTGAGCGAGATCTTGGAGAGTGAGGCCAACCAGGCCAGCACGATGAACAGCAGGATCAGCCAGAGGCTCTGATCCACCCC
>Ga0214917_10001254_pt1 | contig 32853 bp, 35 predicted proteins | sample LL_1208_BB_MetaG_FD_177983 | JGI IMG/M metagenome (GOLD analysis project Ga0214917, IMG submission 177983) | Freshwater microbial communities from Lake Lanier, Atlanta, Georgia, United States - LL_1208_BB | ecosystem: Environmental > Aquatic > Freshwater > Lake | place: USA: Georgia | collected... | reverse complement strand
TTTGTACCTTCAACAGCAGGAGTGATCATGACATTTTCATCTTTGGGTTCAGCCAAGAGAAACGGGGAAGCTAAGTGAATGACAAAGTCGCATCCGTTCATTGCTTCAGCCCAACCAGAGTCTGAAAGTACGTCTGCTTGAACATATTTCACATTGGATGCACCGGGCAGCGAAGAGAGAGCAGATTTTGTATTCTCAGCTTTTGCTAGCGAGCGAACTGTTCCAACAACTTCATATTTCTGGCGAAGAAGTTCAGCTGCGACATGCTGTCCGATATATCCAGTGATTCCAGTAACCAAAACTCTTTTTGCCATGGACTGACTCCTTCGACCTGTGGGTAAGTGACGCTCAGGTTTTAAAGATACACCATCACTTGCAAAATGCAAGTTACTAGCCTACTGTTCCAACGTCCTGTAATTCGAACAGATGGAGACACGCAAAATGAGTGAAGAGATAAAGCCTGCCTATGGCTTAGTTCAAATAAACATTACAAATCAAGCAGAGTTCATGGAGCGCTATGCCCAGCACGTCTTTCCGATCCTCGCAAAATGGGGTATCGAGATGATTGCAGGATCTGACACGCCAGTTATCAAAGAAGGAGCTTTTAAAGGAAATTGGTCAGCGGTGCTGCGCTTCCCAAGCATGGCGTTGGCAGAGGAGTGGTATGACTCAGATGACTATGCCCCATACAGAGATATCAGAATGAATGAGCTCACCGATTCTGGCAGTCTTGTCTTTGTCCAAGGAATGTAAACAAACATCCGGCTTATAGGGCGACTCTTCTTTAACTTAGAAGTTACTACGAGTAACCAAGTATTTATGCGATAATTAATATGCACGTCGGGTTTGGTAGTAATCGGGACTTGGTTAATCGCCAGGTCCCTTTTACTACCAAACCCGAAGTGCGGGTTCAAACCCCGTCGACTCCACCACAGTCTTAGTTACTGCAATTCGATCTATTGGTAATGGTCAAAAGAATTGCAGTAGCTGTGCATGGGGGAGCCTCGAGAAATCGGGGCTCTTTCCAATTCTTCCGGCCTATTGGGCGACTCTTCTTATTTTAAAGATTGGTTTAGAGTGCTCGTATGGCTAAATACATCATCTATTTCAATCAACAATGGGTGGGCGATCATCCTGAAGAATGGTTCATACCCCGTGGTCCACTTTCACGTGCAGTTGTTGAAGAGATGAAAGAAGCCGGTGTGCTGGTCTTTGCTGGAGGCCTCGTTGAAGAAATCGAAGAAGCATTCGGCGCAGATGATGCTGGAAATGTCGGTGGACCAATAACGACTACAGGTGAATTCCTTGGAGGAATGACCATTGTTGATGTTGCAACTGATGATGAAGCGAAGATGTGGGGAGCAAAGGTCGGAAAAGCCTGTGGTTGGCCACAAGAGATTCGAAAGTTCAAAGAGTAGGCACTTACATGACTGCTGAAAAGGTTCGTTCTGAGATTCTGGAGACAGGTAACCCAAAGATTAAATCGGCTCGAATTGTTGTCCAGGCTACGCCTTCGGTCATTTTTTCAATACTGAGTAATCCGAAGCGTCACAAAGATATTGATGGAAGTTCTACTGTCACAGCTAGCGTCAGTGGTCCTGACTTACTTGTCTTGGGATCCACATTTGGAATGAAGATGCGGTTAGGCATTACGTATTGGATTAGAAATACTGTTGTGGAATATAAGAAAGATGAACTTATTGCTTGGCGCCACCTCGGCCGTTGGAGATGGCGCTACGAGCTAAAGGATCTTGGCAATGGCTCTACGCAAGTCACTGAAACCTTTGATGCATCATACGCACCGGCAGTATCAATCGCCTGGCTTAACTTTCGAAAAGCTTATCCGTGGACCCAGCTGGCAGTCGCCAAAACCTTAGTTCGCTTGAAGACTGTCGCAGAATCGGAAGGACGGTAAAATCTGAATATGCGATTTCTCATATCAGTTATTGATGATCTCTCGAATTCAGGCACACCGGCTGAAATGGTGGACATAGATAAGTTCAACGATTCCTTGCGAGCCAATAATCAATTTATCTTTGCCTGGGGACTACAGGCACCCGAGACAGCGACTGTTATTGATAATCGAAATGGCACAAATACCGAGACAGGTAAGCCGCTATTTGATGCGAAAGAGCATTACAGCGGGCTTTGGGTGATTGAAGCTGATGCACCAGAAACTGCAAAGAAGTTGGCCTATGAGGCATCACAAGCTTGCAACCGTAAAGTCGAGCTACGCCCGCTTCACTAACTAGTTGAAAAAGGCGATGATTGCGCCAGCAACTGTGAGGTTAAGGACATCGTTTGCAGTCTCAATGATCCAAACTTTGATATTTTCACCACCAAAGAGGCGATGTGAGAGTGAAGCAAATGCTCCAATGCCAAGACCGAGTGCTAAACCAATACCTGCACCATCTGAAATTCCGATCTCCGTGCCAGCTGCTTGTAGAGAGTTGATGATTAAGCCGAGGGTGAGAGTCTGGATGAGAACGCCCAGAATTGTTCCGCCGAAGAGGAGTACTGGCTTATTCTGATTTGAATTGAGCTGACCTGAAGCAATACCGCGTTCTTTCATCCAGATTGGATAGAAAGTCTTTGGTCCGAACCAGATTGCTCCGCTTACGAAAGAGAATCCAAAGGCAACGAGAATGCTAACGAAGTTAAATCCTGTAAATGTCATGGCGAAAAGGGTACAGGTCTAGGTGCTACTGAGCCATGATTGCATCATGTACGTATTGCGCTAGTCCGTTTACGCGACCGTCGTAATACTTCTTAAAGCGTGGGTCCTGTACATACATCAGTGCCAAGTTCTTCTGCATCTCCACAGAGCATTCGTAGAACCACTTTGAGATAGCAGCGCGATGCGCAACTACGGCAGCCTGCGCCTTTTCAGATGAGACAGGCAAGCTATTTCCGAAGGCGTAGACAAATAATTCAGTGGCAGCTTCTTGATCCACCTTTGCGGCTGCAAAGTCTTCGTGCGTGTACTTAGATGTTCGAGATTGAGATTGAGCGTAGGCCTCGGTGTCGCCCCAGCGCTCTTGGACTTCATTCTCATACTCGTTCATGCGAGAAGTTTACTTATTGACGTTAGAGAGTGCCCATAAGACGCAGGCAACAATTCCAATGGCGGATAACGCCATAGTGAGTGTGACAGTTTCACCAAGAAGTAGCGCTGACCAACCAAGGGTCATGATTGCTTGCAACTGCTGAACCTGAGAACCGTGAGCAACTCCGAAGTCGCGAAGACCGCGATACCAAGCGAAGAAGCCTAAGTACATTGAGGAGAATCCAATCGCAAGCAATCCAAAGAGCGCATCGCCGTGGAATGAGTAATCCGAGTGGGTACGTGAATAGACAATTGCAGCAGCAGGAAGTGCGATAGGAAGACTTACGACAACAACCCAGGAGATGACCTGCCAACCTGGCATAAATGAAGTAAGTGACGCGCCTTCTACATAACAGTATGAAGAGGCAATAACTGCACCGATGATTAAGAGATCTGTGAACAGGTCAGAATTCGAACTTCCACCTCGAGTAATTGAGAAGGTAACAAGTAAGACTGTTCCAAGAGTTGATGCCACCCAGAAGGAAAGCCCTGGATGCTTCTTATGTTTAATCACCGCGATTATTGCTGTAACAAGTGGCATTACTGCGGCAATAACTGAAACATGGGCTGAAGTGGTTCTTTGCAGAGCAAGCGCAATCAGAATCGGCCATCCGAATACCGCTCCTGCTGCCGTAAATATAGTGGGTCTCCATAAATTGCGAGGGAGTTTAGGAACCTTAGCAATTAACATGAGCGGAATCGCTAAAAGTGCAGCGATCACAGGACGAGCAAAAGCTGTGAAGAATGGATCAAAGCTCTTGAGGGCTAATTTAGTAAATGGCAGTGAAAGTGAAAATGCAAAGATTCCAAGAAAGGCGAAGAGCAGCCCGCTTCTTTGAGTTTTGCTGAGCGCTGCAACCATCTACTTAATTGAGATTAACTTTGACTGACTTACCTGTACGCGCAGATTCGTGCGCTGCGTCAGCAAGAATCAGAGCTGCGCGTCCATCATCGTAGGTAGACCCTAGAACCTTGCCAGTCTTGATTCCTTCAATAAAGAGTTTAAGTTCATTGCGGTAAGAAGCTGCATAACGCTCGAGGAAGAAGTCCATGAAAGGTTCTCCAGCAGTGGTTGATTCCTTAGTAAATGACTTCACGGTTGAATCAGAGAGATTGCTGATCTGCAGCATTCCCTTATCGCCGAAGATTTCTGCGCGCTGGTCATAACCAAAAGCTGCATGGCGTGAGTTCACAACTGTAATGAGCTCGTTGTTGGCACCCTTCATGAGAACGCTGACGTTATCGAAGTCGCCTTCTTCCTTGATGTAATCGCAGAAGCTATTTGCACCGAATGCCGTGACCTCAACGATATTTGGTACAAAGTTACGAGCCATATCAAAGTCATGGATAGTCATATCGCGGAAGATTCCGCCAGAGACTGCGATGTAAGCCTGTGGTGCAGGTCCTGGATCGCGGCTGGTAAGAATGACTTGTTCGATGGTTCCGACAGTTCCATCGACGACCTTTGCCTTGAGGGCTAAGTACTGAGGATCTTGTCTGCGGTTAAAGCCCAAAGTGATGTTGATCTTCGCCGCATTTGCTTCGGCGCGGAATGCTTCGACATTGTTGATATCAAGACCAAGTGGCTTCTCGCACAGAGCATGAACACCGTTGGCAATACATTCACGCAAGAGTGGAATGTGAGTAGCAGTTGGCGAACCAATGATGACTGCATCAATTTCGCCAGATGCAATAACGGCCGATGGATCGCTTGAAATCTTTCCACCGAATGCTGCAGTTACCTTCTTGGCATTCTCTTCAAAGGGATCTACTACATGGACGAGCTCGAGTTCGGGGGTGTCGTTGACGCTACCTGCGTGAACGTAACCAATACGACCGGCACCGATAATTGCGATTCTAATTTTCTGAGTCATTGCGCGAGCCTATTCCTTAGCGACTAGTAGTGGGAATTATTTGTAGCGAGTCCCTATGAGATTGCCAATCTCGAGGACAGTTTTGATATTAGAAAGGGAATCGTGGTGCGTATAGAGAGGTCCTTCAAGTAAGCCTTGCTCGACATATTGCGCAAAGGCATGGACTTGATAGATAAGCCCAAGGTGTTCAGGAATTCCAAGATTATCTTCCCAAGTTGTCTGAGCTCCATTGAATGTTTGCTCGTGGAAGGTAATCGAAGATGGAGTGAACCAAGGAGTTCCAAAGGTAATCGCACCCTTTGAGCCAGAAACTCCAGCCCAATGTGGAAGTGTTGTGCGCGCAGAGAGAACAAAGTTAGAGCGAGATCCATTGGCAAAGCGCATAAAGGTATGTGTCTCTTCATCAATTTGGTTGGGATGTAACTTTCCAAATGCATGGATCTCAGTTGGGTTACCCAAGAACTGCTGTGAAAGAGCTGCTGGATAGATACCCATATCAATAATTGGATTTCCACCACCAGGAGTGAAGAGGCGAGTGACGGCTAGATTGTTCTGACAGAAGTTAGAGATAACGAGTTCGACATCTCCTAGTGCGCCATCAGCAACTAACTGACGAGCGATATCCATCTGTGGCAGGAAGCGAGTCCACATGGCCTCCATCGCAAGAACTTTATTTGCTTTAGCAGCAGCATAAATCTGTTCGGCTTCGGCATAATCCATAGTGATGGGCTTTTCGATCAGAACATGCTTACCTGCATTGATGGCAACGAGTGCAACCTCTAAACGATCAGATGGAAGTGTGCCGATATAGATGGCATCAATATCTTCGCGGGCTGCGAGTTCTTCATAAGAGTTATGGAATGACTCGAGCTTCCACTTTTGAGCGAAAGCTTCAGCTTTACCTGGCGTGCGAGATGCAACAGCAACAAATTGTTGAGTTGAGTTGAGCTGCGCAGTCTTGACCATCGCATCTGAAATCCAACCTGCACCGAAGATTCCCCAGCGAAGCGGCTTTGAATCAGCTGCGGCAAATACATGTGGCTTAGGTAAGACGGTCATGGTGTGCCTCTACTTATCTGGGTTAGGGACGGTGACATCGCGAACAAATGATTCGAGATCGTTAACTGATTGCAAGAACCCACGAAGTGTACGAAGCGTGGCACCGAAGTTGGTGAATTCCTCCACCTTAAGGCCATCAACGTCATACATCTTTCTAAACTCTGGGAAGTTCTCCAAGAGTGGATTGAGAATATGGTCAGGGACCGGTTCATTGACGCTATTGAGGTTGGGCGTAATGCCCATCTCGTTGATCTTTACCTGCCATGCATATGGGGGAGAGATAACTGAATCTCCACCGAGAATTTCAGACCAGTGCATGTGGTTGCGGAAAGCTGCAGATAATAATCGAGTGCGATAACCACGCTCGGTATAGATCTTGTGAGCATTTCTAAAGACTGCAACGCCTGACCACTCGAGAATTTCTGGATCAACCTTGGCGCCCGTTTTTTCTGCGCCAACCTTTACCCAATCATCTACGCGACCAACCATGATGGTGCAGACAGGACCCATCTGAGAGATATCAAGACCTTCAGCTTCACGGCGTTTGAGTCCACGTTCAATAGCCTCAGCAACTGCAACTGTCTGTGCAACCGAGAAAGACACAGTCGCATTGAGGCTAACGCCTTGGTAGGTCGCTTCTTCAAAGGCTGAGATTGCTTCAGTTGTCACCGGGATCTTGACGATGATGTTCTTAGCAAGCTTGGAGAACTCAACTGCTTGTTCAGCAAGCGCCTTGGCATTACGGAAATTACGTGGATCTGTTTGAATGGAAAGGCGTCCATTGCGCCCGTTGTACTTTTCGAACTCACCTTCGAAAAGCTTGGCAGCGTTGATGGATAGTTCCTTCACCATTGCCCAGCCGATTTCATCTTCGGTAGCAATCGGATTCGCTTTTGCATATGCCTTAATGCGTTCAACCCAATGAGGCGCATCTGCCTTAATTGCCGTCAGTGCGATAACTGGATTACACGTTGCCCCGACAATTCCCCAATTAAGTGCATCGGTGAGCTCCTTTGGGTCTGCCGAGTCATTCCAGAGAACTGTTTTCGAGTTCGCTTTCATGTAGAGAAATGGTGATTGCGTCATTTCGATTACTTCACTCGAGCAGCACGAGTAGCAGCCAAGATATGTTCGCGTGTGCGTTGAGCAATTGGGAATGGCATATCGACTGGGCAGCCATACATATCTTGTTCGATGATCGCAAAGATATCTGGATTAATTTCAAGTGCACGCTCGATGATGGGTGCAAACTTTGGTACACCTTCAAAGCCAGGTTCGGTCATAACGCCCTTGGCAACTGCATCACCGAATGGAATGTCATTCTTTAAAGTTTCAGCCAAGATATCTGGATGAACCTGTTTGAGGTGAAGATATCCAATACGTTCTGGATACGCGTTCATCATCTTGAGGTTGTCACCTAAGTAGTAAGCAAAGTGACCGGTATCAAGACAGAGATTTGAGTACTTCGTATCTGTCTCTTGTAGGTAACGCTCAACTTCTTGATATGTACCAATGTGACTATCGGCATGAGAGTGGAACTGCTGATGAATTCCGAACTCTTCAAGGAGTGCCTTACCTAACTTGTTATGGCCCGCAGCAAGGCGTTTCCACTGTTCATTAGAAAGTGTGCGTGACTCGCGCGCTTGACCTGTCTTGTCATCACGCCATAGATCAGGAATTACAACGAGGTGTTCAACGCCGAGTTGTGAGACAAGAGTTGCAACCGCAAGTGCTTGATCCCATGCGCGCTGCCATTGGCTTTCATCTTCCTTGTGAAAACCGGTAAAGACTGTTCCGGCTGTCATCTTGAGATTGCGCTTACCAAGTTCATCTTCAAGTTGCTTTGGATCCGGTGGAAGATAGCCATAAGGTCCGAGCTCAATCCAGTGGTAACCAGCTTCAACAACTTCATCGAGGAAGCGATCCCAAGGAACCTGATGAGGTTCGCTAGGAAACCAAACGCCCCAAGAATCTGGTGCTGTGCCTACACGGATTTGCTGAGTCATGTGCTGCTTCCCCTATTTCTTATCTTTGGTGCCGTTGCCGAGCAACGGGCGTTGCTGCGTAATCTCTTCAGAGTATTTTTTATATGCATCTTGCGTGCTCGCAAGCGTTGAAATTGGAGCGATGGGAACATCCCACCAGCCTTCACCGTCTGGTGAGTACAACAAAGGATCGCTATTGATATGAATTAAAGTGGCTTTATCTGATGCCTTTGCCTTCTTTACTGCTGCATGAAGTTCGGCAATCGAAGAAGTCGATGGTTTGATATCGATGACATCGATTCCCAGACTTGCTGCGTTCGCTGCCAGATCTACCGGAAGTTTCTTTTCACCTTCAAAGTTATTGGCCGCTGTATCTCTAAAACGGTATTGAGTTCCGAATCGTTGCGATCCGATATCTTCAGAGAGATGGCCGATAGATGCAAAGCCATGGTTTTGAATGAGGACAATAATAAATTTAAGACCTTCGGCAACTGCAGAAACTATTTCGGTATGCATCATCAGGTAGGAACCATCACCGACCATCACGATTGGCATGGCTCCTGCGCGTGCTGCTCCAAGGCCGGCTGCAATTTCATAACCCATGCAAGAGAACGCATATTCAACGTGATACCCGAGTGGTGAACGCACGCGCCAGAGTTTGTGGAGGTCTCCTGGCAATGAACCAGCAGCACAAATAACTGTGTCGGTGGCATCCGAAGCCGATTGCACCGCATGAATGATTTCGGTCTGACTTGGAAGTTCGAGCTTCTGATCGATAAAGGCTGCATCGACTACTGCATCCCACTCGGTTTTATTCTTTGTGTAACCAGCTTGGAAATCTGCTGAAGTTGAGAACCCAGCTAGCAAAGTGGTGAGCTCGGTTAGGGTTTCACGCGCATCTGCAACCACAGGAAGCGCACTTCCATGCTTGAAAGCATCAAAGGAAGCAATATTGATATTGATAAATCGAACATCCTTGTTTTGGAATGCAGTGCGGCTAGAAGTCGTGAAATCGCTGTAGCGAGTACCGATTCCGATAATCACATCCGCATCGCGAGCTAAACGATTGGCAGCTGTTGTGCCGGTTGCCCCCACAGAACCCAGGTATTGCGGATGATCCCAATTAAGTGAACCAACGCCTGCCTGAGAAGCCCCAACAGGAATCTTTGTCTGCTCGACAAAGTTTTGAAGAGCCTGGTGCGCATCGGAGTAGATGACTCCACCACCAGCAATAATCATTGGCGCCTTTGCAGACGAGATGACACGTGCGACGTCGGCAAGCAGTTGGGCTTCAGCGCGTGGACGACGAATACGCCATTCGCGATCGGCTAAGAATTCTTCAGGAACTTCAATGATCTCTGCCTGGACATCTTCAGGAAGGCAGATAGTGACAGCGCCTGTTTCAACAGGATCTGTAAGAACACGCATTGCACCAAGCAGTGCGGAGAAAAGTTGTTCGGGACGTTGCACGCGATCGAAGAAACGCGAAAGTGGCTTGAATGCATCATTGACCGAGAGAGTTGCATCGTGAGGCATCTCGAGTTGCTGAAGAACTGGATCAGATGCGCGGTTAGCAAAAGTATCTGATGGAAGTAAAAGAACAGGAAGACGATTTGTTGTGGCAACTGCAGCGCCCGTCAACATATTTGTGGCTCCTGGTCCAACTGAGGCTGCGCACGCAAATGTTGCACGGCGTCGCTTCATGCGGGCGAATGCAGAAGATTCATGAACCATCGCCTGTTCATTGCGCGCTTGGTAGTAAGGCATCAGTGATGGATTTTCAACGGAGAATTGTTTGAGCGCTTGACCAATGCCAGCAACATTTCCGTGGCCAAAGATTCCAAAGACACCAGGAATTGTGCGTTCACGATGATCGCCATCGACTGTGTATTGATGAGCTAGAAATTCAACGATGGCTTGGCTAACAGTCATTTTGCGTGTGGCCATTTTGAATCCTTCCTAAGCTCCGTAGGGCAATCTTGGGTCTGTTTGCTGCGATTGCCAAGTGTCACGAATCCAAGCTTGATCGGGATGATCTGTTGCATTCCAAGCGCGATCTGGATCGGGCCCTGCCATCACATTGAAGAAGTACAAGTCATATCCAGGACCTGCTGCTGCTGGACCATGCCATCCATATGGAACAAGGGCAACATCGCCCGGGTGAATCTCTTCATTGACATCGTATGGACGTGAATCTGCTGAATTACCGCGGAAGTAACCAAATGGCGATGACTTTGCGGGGGTTGATGTCCCGCGAGTAACTGCGCTTTCAAAGTAGTAAATCTCTTCAAGATTAGATTCTTTGCCAACAACGTATTGATCGTGCTTATGTGAAGGAGCACCGGACCAATTACCTGCAGGAACAATGACTTCGCAGACAATTAAGCGATCGGCATCGAGAGTATCGGGCATACCTAAGTTATGGACTTGGCGAGTTTCACGTCCTGCACCTCGCAGAGTTACAGAGACATCTGCCTTTGCTACATAGCGAACTGGCTTAGCTGAAGATGCAGGAGCTTCGCCAACTGCAATGCGACCTGTTCCTGAAATCTTTGCAGAGGCGTGAACGGGAAGGTAGATGAAGTCAGATGGGCCGTGAAATACAGATGTGCGACCTTGTAATACTTGGCTCTTACTTTCATTTGCTTGGTTATATTCAACAAGAATCTCTTTACCTTCGAGGATAAAGACAATTCGTTCGTTGGAATCTGCAGGAAGTTCAAGAGACTTTCCAGATGCGAGAGTTCCAATACGCAGACCCGTGTACTTCCAGCCATTTACAGGTGGATGCTCTGGATCGACATGGATATCCCAATCAGCGCGAGATAGCTCGCCTTTCTTGAAATACCACTTGTCAGCAGAAGACATGTAAGTAATTAGTTTTGTGGGAAACCGAGGTTAATTCCACCGTGGCTTGGATCAAGCCAGCGTGAAGTAATTGCCTTGCCACGAGTGAAGAAGTGAACACCTTCAACACCATGCGCCTTGGTATCGCCAAAGAGCGATTGCTTCCACCCACCGAATGAGTAATACGCAACAGGAACAGGAATTGGAACGTTAATTCCAACCATTCCAACCTGAATCTCATTCTGGAATCGACGCGCTGCGCCACCATCGTTTGTGAAGATCGCTGTTCCGTTGCCGAATGCACCGCTATTAATAAGCGAGACACCTTCGTCAAAGCTCTTTACGCGAACGATTGAGAGAACAGGTCCGAAGATTTCTTCGGTGTAGACCTTAGAAGATGTAGGAACCTTGTCGATCAGAGTTGGTCCAAGCCAGAAACCATTTGTCTCGCCATCGACCTTTGGATTACGGCCATCAACTACAACTTTCGCGCCATCCTTTTCAGCAATTTCAATATATGAAGCAACTTTGTCGCGGTGCTCTTTTGTAACCAGAGGACCCATATCGCAGCCACGGCGACCATCGCCAGTGCGTAACTTGCCCATACGATCAACAATCTTTGAGATGAGCTGATCCGCAACGGGTTCGACTGCAACGACAACCGAAATTGCCATGCAGCGTTCGCCCGCGCTACCGAAGCCTGCATTGATTGCAGAGTCTGCAACGAGTTCGAGATCAGCATCAGGAAGAACGAGCATGTGGTTCTTGGCGCCACCGAGTGCTTGAACGCGCTTTCCGGTGCGTGAAGCTGTTTCGTAAATATATTGTGCAATCGGAGTTGAACCGACGAATGAGATGGATTCAACATCAGGGCTATTGAGAAGTCCGTCTACAGATTCCTTATCTCCGTTGAGAACATTGAAAACACCATCAGGAAGGCCTGCTTCTTTCCAGAGCTTAGCAATCCAGATAGATGCAGTGGGATCTTTTTCAGAAGGCTTAATGACAACGGTATTTCCAGCGGCAATTGCAATGGGGTAGAACCACATCGGCACCATTGCTGGGAAGTTAAATGGGCTGATGATTCCAACTACACCGAGTGGCTGACGAGTTGAGTACACATCTACGCCAGTTGAAACATTTTCGGAGTAGAAACCTTTGAGCAGGTGAGGGATTCCAGTTGCGAATTCAACAACTTCTTGTCCGCGAGTAATTTCACCGAGTGCGTCGGATAGAACTTTTCCGTGTTCGCTTGTGATGATTTCGGCAAGTTCGCCCTTACGAGAGTTCAGAAGTTCGCGGAAGGTGAAGATAATTTGCTGGCGCTTTGCTAGGGATTCATCGCGCCACTGTGGGAAAGCGTCCTTGGCAGCTTTGATTGCCGCATCAATTTCGGCTTGGTTTGCGAGAGCAACGCGCTTAGTTTCAGTACCAAGTGCAGGGTCATATACCGGAGCTGTTCTTCCAGAAGTGCTTACGAATTCAGCACCATTGATCCAGTGATTGACGATTGCGCTCATTTTTCCCCCTCGGAATCAGGCTCTGATACTAGAGGAGAAGTTGCCGTACCTATAAGTCACATCTAGAATCGGATTAATTAAGGGGAGTACCTAGATACAGCTACCTCGTCAATACGGTGTAAAAACCCGGGGCGCTGGCCGACATGTCGGTTAGGAAGACCTTGACCACGTCACTACATACGCGAGTCAAGGAGAGAAAATTATGAACGTATCACTCACAGTCTGGGCAGTAACTGTTGGTCTCATTGCCCTGTTGCTTATTGTTGATTTGTTTACCGTCAGCGCAAAGCCACATGAAGTGAAATTTAAGGAAGCTGCTGGTTGGTCAGCTTTCTATATTGGAATTGCGGTTGCATTCGGCATCTGGGTCTTTCAGCGCTACGGATCACAGAGCGGAACTGAATTCTTTGCAGCGTACTTAGTTGAGAAGTCTCTGTCGGTAGATAACCTTTTTGTCTTTGTCATCATTCTGGCTCAGTTCGCTGTGCCGAGTATTTATCACCAACGCGTTCTACTTGTAGGTGTGATGCTGGCACTTGTTCTTAGAGCAATCTTTATCTCTGTTGGTGCAGCAGCTCTCGCAGCTTTCTCATTCACATTCGTCATCTTCGGAGCGATTCTTATCTGGACAGGAATTGGTCTCTTCAAGCACTGGAATGAAGATCCAGAACCAGGCGATAACATCATTGTCCGCAAGATTCGCAAGCGGATTACCATCGTGGATGAGTTCCACGGTTCAAAGATGTTTATCCGTCAGAACGGTAAGCGCGTAGCAACCCCGATGTTCTTGGTGATGATTGCTATCGGTTCGACTGATCTCTTATTCGCGCTCGATTCAATTCCAGCAACATTTGGAGTTACTTCAGAGACATTCCTTGTCTTTGCAGCAAATGCCTTCGCACTCCTAGGTCTACGCGCACTGTACTTCTTGGTGAAGGGGCTGCTCGATCGCCTTGTCTATCTCTCACTTGGCTTGGCATTTATCCTCATCTTTATCGGTGGAAAGCTCGTTATGACCTATCTCCACGAGCAGTTCTACTCAATTCCTAAGATTCCAACCAATGTTGGACTCATGGTTATCGGTGCGATTTTGCTAATCTCTACTATCGCAAGTTTGATCAAGACAAAGTCTGATCCGACTTCAAAGGCGCACGCAGGGCGCATCACCGGGGGAACCAGCATTGAGGAATAAAATCGCAAAGACTTGGAAGTCACTTCCATCTGCCATGCGTAAAACGATTGCTCTCGTTATTGGTTCCACTCTCATTGTGACGGGGCTACTGCTCATTATTTTGCCCGGCCCATTCACAATGCCACTTCTTATTCTTGGGCTTGTTATATTGGCACTTGAATTTGCCTGGGCTGAACGTATGTTGATTCGCGTGCGCGAACAAGGAGCAAAGCTCAATCCAAAGAAGTTATTCAAGAAGTAAAGTTGGGTTATGCAGCCCGTACTCGTTGAACAGCTCAATGAAGATGATTGGGTGCGCTTACGGGATATTCGACTCGCTGCCCTAGAAAACGATGGCCACGCTTTTGGTGGAAATCTTGAAGCTGAAAGTGCTTACGATGAATCTGCTTGGCGTGAGAAGTTTACGATTTTCACAGGCGTAATAGCCAAAGTCGATGGAATTGATGTGGGGTTTATGTCTGTCGAAAATCTTCAAGGAGATTTTGGTGCAACATGCTGGGTTGGTTCTTGCTGGGTCAGACCTGAATTCCGGCGTACAGGAGTTTTGCAATCTCTCTTTGATTTCGTCGATGAACATGCTTCTGATCGAGATTGGTTAATTCAGGGACTTGGCGTCTGGGTCGATAATGAACCTGCGATTAAGGCCTATGAAAGATTAGGTTTTGTGCAGATGGGCGATAAGCAGCCCAGCACTCGCAAACCTGGAATGTTTTACCAGCGAATGATTAGGAACGCAGCGACGCGATAGCGGCATTCACTAGCTGGCTAGCCTCAGTATTTTTATAGATATAGGAAGCAGATACTTGGATCCAATTTCCTTTTACCAATAAGTTGGCGCTCCAACTGTGAATCTCTCGGGCGTTCATTGCCTTTTCGGAAATCACGAAAACTCGATCGGCATTTACTGCAGGCAACTCAACTTCTTCATAGCCTTGCGCCATCCACTCTGAAATGCGTGAGCTAAAGAGTCCATCTTTATCTGCCACCCACGAAACCGTGGCACCAATTTCAGCCTGCTGCACTCCGTAGGTACATGCGATTCCACCACCATCGAGAATCGCTTTCAGATCAGTTCCAACTGCTGGTTGCCACTCCATGGGTATGTACACCGCATTGGTGAGTTCAGAGGGAAGGGCAGCCAAGACTCTGGTTTCGTTGCAATTTTGTGGGGGCAGGTAAGTAATTGAAGAAGATTCTGTAGTTGGAGAACCACAACCGGCTATCAATGCCAATGCGATGAGAGCACCCGCACACTTCTTTAACATTATGGGAGTTGGACTCGATACTGACGCTTACCTGATTCAAGAACATAGGTGTCATACAACTTCCGAGCAGTCTCGTTATCTGCATCGGTATTCCAATAAAGACGAGAGCATTTGTTCTCAATTGCATACGCCTTAACGAAATCGATAAGTGCGCGACCTGACCCAGTTCCGCGAGCAGCTGGTTCAACGAAGAGATCTTCAAGGTAACAGTGACCATTGGGGGACCATGTCGAATTTTGGAGGTTGTAGGTTGTAAAGCCCACTACCTTTCCATCAAGTTCGGCAACTGCACATTTCATATTGAATTCAGGATCCATAATGCGATTCCAGGTGCGCTCTGTCTGCTCTGCAGCCACGGTTGTCTTATAGAAATCGAGATAACCCTGCCAGAGCACAAGCCAACGCTCTTTATCGGTGGCCTGAATTGGGCGAGTAGATGTGGACATTAGAGTGAGAAGGAAGGGTACTTATCTGAGACGAGAAGGAATGCGTAACCATTGACTCGGTTCCAGAATCGCACGGTGCCAAGAACAAACTTGCCAGCCCACTTTGGATATGTACCGGTTGACCATGTCATGATCCACGCGATGAATGTCATGCCAAGAGCGATAACGGAGTAGACCAGACCAACAACAATCAGTGGAATTGCAAGGAACCACTTCACCAGTGGAAGCCAACGATTAAGAGTCTTTCCACCTTTGATATCCGGGAAAATTACCGCAATATCTTTATTGCGCTCGATGGATGGGTAATCATCAGTAAGAAGGAGGGCATAAGCAACTACGCGAGTCTGAAGTTCGAGAAGAGCATGGTTGAAAGTTAAGAGATAACTTGGGTAGACCTCACGAAAGACAAGGCTGAGAAGAGCCGGCACGATGATGAAGCCCGAAGCCCATGCCCAGTTGGCATTGACGGCAAATGAACCGATGAAGACAGCTACCGGGAAGACGAGAATTCCACGCCAGAACACAGTGGTCTTGTTCCGTTTCTTATGGGTAACTTCAACATCAGTCTTAATTTGTTTGCTCATAGCGTGATTCTAACCTCCATGAGTACTCTTTCCTAATGAGCACACGTGAATATGCAGTTATTACAGGAGCAAGTAGTGGAATCGGTGCAGCTACCGCGAGAGCGCTAGCAGCTAACGGTTATCACGTAATCGCGGCGGCTCGTCGAGTCGACAAACTTGCTGCGCTCGCAGCCGAATCTGAAAATATTGAAGCAGTTGAACTCGATGTCACAGTTCAGAAGAGCGTTGACTCCTTAGTTGCGCATCTAGGAAATGCACCAGTTTCAATCTTGGTTCACAGCGCAGGCGGAGCATTCGACGCAGATTCAGTGATGGATTCAGACCCAGCCCTTTGGCAGAAGACTTTTGATATCAACGTTGTCGGCGCTGTTCGCATGGTCAAAGCGTTGACTCCACTCTTTCGCGAACACCGCAAGGGACATATCGTCTTGATTACTTCAACTGCGGCTCATAGAACCTATGAAAATGGCGGAAGTTATGCAGCAGCTAAATTTGGAGAAGCATCCCTTGTCGACACGTTGAGACTTGAACTCAATGGAGAACCGATTCGTATTTCAGAGATTGCTCCTGGAATTGTGAAGACAGAAGAGTTCGCAAAGATTCGCTATAAAGGAAATACCGATGCAGCGGCAAAAATCTATGAAGGTATTGAGAAGCCACTTGTTGCCGATGATGTTGCAGAAGCGATCCGTTGGGTTGTCATGCTGCCAGATCACTTCAATGTGGACTCCATGATGATCAAGCCACTTGCACAAGCTGTTTCGCACAAGGTTTACCGCAAACCCATTCGTTAAAAAATGAATCTTTCCTTGCGGCCCTATAGTGAAGATGAGTTCGCTCGAGCATGTGAATTTAGAAATCTCACGAGTGAAGCAAGCAAGGAACGCTTTCGTAAGGGATTTTCAGCATCCGGATCGTGGAGTGATCACTACCAACACCTAGCTATAGATCTAGATGGTGAGCTGGTTGGTGATGTGCAGTTGAGAAAATGTGATTTTACGCGACCTCAAGGTGCATGGGATATGGGAATTGAGATATCTCCTGAGCTACAAGGAAAAGGCTTTGGAACGTTAGCTCTTGGGCTTGTCGCCGAATATGTATTTAAGAATGGTGCACATCGAGTCGAAGGTTCGACTGATGAATCAAATATGGCAATGCGCCGGGCATTTGAAAAAGCCGGATGGAAATTTGAGGGAGTTTTGAAAGCGCTATTTATTGAAGATGAAGTGGCGCGTGATTATTACTCTTTTGCAATTACGAAGTTTGATTAACGACTCTGTAACTCGCAAGAGTTGAATCGGTTGCGTATGCAATTCGAACTCCAGCTGCGCGGGAAGCGCTGAGCCCTTCAACAATTTGCTGAGTGAGTAATTCGCCGGGTGCAACAACGGCAACCCCTGGCGGGTAAGGCGCAATCAAATCAGCTGAGATTCGACCGACAGCGTTGGCGGCAGAAACCATCTCAGTTTCAGCAAAGTAGGCATCTCGCATCGAGGTTGCACGTTGAGGAACAACTGACCAGCTGAGCGCTGTTGCGCTTTCGCGACGTTGTTCTTGGCGCTTCTTTAAAATCGGAATAAGTACATCAGCTAAGTGATCGAAATCTGCTTGAGAATCGGCAATCGTGCCTAGAAAGACAATGGTGTCGCGATCTGCCATCTCAACGCGAATGCCTTGAGCCTGTAGATCTTCTTCAATTTCAACTCCAGATGCGCCCAGTTGTTGCACACGGAGAACTATCTTCGATGGATCAAAGCGACCTTCAGGAAAATCTGTTGGATAGAGAAAGATTGGCAGGGCGAACTCTGCTTGGACCATCTCTTTGAAGCGATGGATATTGGTAAGAAGAGCACCAATTAATTCTTCGCCCCTTGTTTCAAGCAGCGCGCGCACTCCATCAATAGAGGCAAGAGGTGCACCTGCAGGAGATGTGGTGTGGGTAGTTTCAAAACTCTGTTCGAGACGTTCTGCACTTAACAAAGTAGTACGCGCAAGCAATAGCGCTGACGCACTGTATCCAGGTAGCGCTTTATGGGTGCTAGTAATCAGCGCATCGGCGCCAACTTGAAAAGCATGCTTTGGTAATTGCGGATGGAAACCAAAGTGTCCACCCCAAGCAGCATCGAGAATGACCGGAACATCAACTGCATGCGCTGCTTCAATGAGTACTGGAAGATCTGAAATTGTTCCGAGATATCCAGGTTCTGTCAGTAGAACCGCGATTGGTTTTTCAGAGAGAGCTCGCTTAAGTTCTGCAATTCCAATTCCGGTAGGTACACCAGTTGCTGCATCAATCTCAGGTGACATCCAAATTGGTTCAAGTCCTGCAAGAACAAGTGCGCTTAATACAGAACGATGAGCTGTTCGAGAAACTGCAACTCTGTCGCCGGGTTTGCCTAGAGCAAAGATGATTGCCTGGTTGGCGTGAGTCGAGCCCCCTGTAGAAAAGCGCGCATAGTCAGCGCCCCACAACTTCGCCGCGAGTGATTCAGCTTTCTTCAAGGTTTGGTTGGTCAACTTAATTTCATCTAGCCCGCCGTAGAGCGGTGTATCTGAATCAACTACCGCACCTAAACCAGCATCAAGTGCGCTGGTCTTCTGCTTATGTCCTGGAATCGTGAAAGGTGTTCGAGCGCTCTCGAAGTAGGAGAGGTAGGCATCTAGAAGTGGTGCGCTCTCTCGAAGGTTGCTCATGTGGCAAGCCTAACTTGTACCGAGCAGTACTTCGGCGCGCATCTGAAATTGATGGGCTTAGACTTTATCCATGACATCAAAGGACCCCCTCCCACAATCACGCCACTTGGCCACTGAGATTCCAGGGCCGCTATCTACTGCTGCGATGCAGCGACGTAAAGAGGCTGTATCTGGGGGACTAGGAACTGCGATGCCGGTAATTGTCAGCCGTGCACATAATGCAATTATTGAAGATATCGATGGCAATCGCATTATCGATATGGGATCAGGAATTGGCGTTGTTAACGTTGGAAATGCTGCTCCTCGAGTCGTAAAGGCAGTGCAAGAAGCTGTTGCAAACTTTACGCACACCAACTTCACCACAGTTCCATATATGGGATACATCGAAGTGTGCGAAGCCCTTAATCGTTTAACACCAGGAAAGTTTAAGAAGAAGTCAATCCTTCAAAACTCTGGTGCTGAAGCTGTCGAGAATGCAATCAAGATTGCACGTCATTACACAAAGCGCTCAGCAATTGTTGTTTTTGAACATGCGTATCATGGTCGAACCAACCTCACGATGGGGTTGACTGCCAAGAACATTCCTTACAAGGATGGCTTTGGCCCATTTGCAAACGAGATCTATCGCATGCCGTTGCCTTACTCATACCGCTACGAAGGAAACCTAGCGACAATCGCAGAAGATTCCTTGGAGCATGTGATCCATAAGATTGAGAAAGAGATCGGTGCACATAACGTTGCAGCTATCTTGATTGAACCTGTTGTTGGTGAAGGTGGATTTATCGTTCCACCAGTTGGCTTCATGCCAGGACTTCAGAAGTTTGCAACTGAAAATAAGATTGTCTTTATCGCAGATGAAGTTCAGTCAGGCTTTGCTCGCACCGGCAAGATGTTTGCGGTCGAACATGAAAACATGGAGCCCGACATGATCATCTCTGCAAAGGGAATCGCGGGCGGAATGCCGCTAGCGGCAGTGACTGCTCGTGCCGAGATTATGGATTCATCTCACGTAGGTGGACTTGGTGGAACATACGGTGGTAACCCCGTTGTGTGTGCCGCAGCTCTTGCAGTGATTGAAACTATCGAAGAAGAGAAGCTCGTAGATCGCGCCGCACATATCGGCACAATCCTCGTCGATTCACTCAACGCATTGAAGGCTAAGTACCCAATCATCGGTGAAGTACGTGGTCGCGGAGCAATGGTCGCTATCGAACTCGTTCACGCTGGAACAAAAGATCCGAACCCAGAAGCGATGGCTAAGGTCATCAAGTACTGCCAGAGCAAAGGCGTTCTAATCCTCACGGCGGGTACCTACGGAAACGTCATCCGCTTCTTGCCTCCGCTAGTTATTACCGATGAACTTCTGAAGGATGCTCTCGGCGTTCTTGCAGAAGGCTTCGCAACTCTCTAAGGACTGTTGTGTACGAGCAGGTCATTAGTACTCCACGGTTAGAGCTTCACCATATTTCTGCGCAAGGGATCATTGATCTGTATGAAAATAAGGATGATGCCACCGCTATAGCAGGTAGAAACTTCATGAACCCGCATCAAAATCTCGTCAAAGAGAGTGGGCCACTCCGCTGGCGCGTGCCACAGGTGAAAGTAGATCCATCAGTTAATAAATGGTTTGTCCGCTGGATAGTTCTTAAAGAAACTTCAGAGGTAATTGGAAGCACCAGTTTCCACGGTGTACCTGATGCCGAAGGCATGATGGAAATCGGCCTTGGAATTGAAGAAGCATTTCAGAACAAGGGATATGCCAAGGAGTCACTGAAAGGCATGTGGAGTTGGGTTTCACAATTCCCCGAGGTAAAAACCTTGAGATATACCGTGAGCCCTGACAATCTGCCTTCCATTGCCGTGATTAACTACTTTGGTTTCGAGTACACGGGTCAGCAGATTGATGATGAGGACGGCCCTGAAAATATTTACGAGATGAGTACTTCAGATTTTATGAGTAAGTGGGGGCAGAAATGAGCGATGACTTCGATGCAATCGTTGGCGACATCGATGATGAACTCGACCTTACGCTCTATGCAGATGCTGCTGAACTATCGGAAGAAGTAACGGTTCAGATTCTGGCCGCGATTGAAAAGGGCCTCAAGTTAAAGAGCCAATTTCACTTGGTGCTCACCGGCGGCACCTTAGGAGTTCAAATCTCTGAAGCGCTGGTCAATGAATTTAATGCGGACCCCGATGGGTTTGCAGGACTTCACATCTGGTGGAGTGATGAACGCTTTGTGCCAGCCGATAGCGTCGAGCGCAATGCCTTTCCATTTCATAAAACTGTGACAAATAGCAAAGTGGTAATTCATGAAGCACTCGCATCCGATGTTGCCAAGAGCATTGAAGAGGCAGTTGCTGATTACGACTTAGCGCTTGAAAATGTTGATATCGATCTCAATATTCTGGGCCTTGGTCCTGATGGTCACGTTGCATCGCTATTCCCAGGGATTGCTGATGTTGATGATCACCGTCGTATCTTTGCAATCACTGATTCTCCAAAACCGCCTGTAGTGCGCGTCTCATTTACGATGTCGCTTATCAATAGCGCAGAAGAAGTGTGGATTGTTGCAGCAGGTGAAAGTAAAGCTGATGCAGTCACAAAGATTATTGAAGGCGATCTTTCAATTCCCGCTAGTTATGTTCGAGGAAATTCACACACTCGACTCATCGTTGATACCGAAGCCTTCTTTTCAGAGTAATTTCACCTAAAATTCGCCTGAATTCGAAAGTTAATCGCTGCCTCATATAGACTAAGAGCCTCAACGTTGAGCGTTTTCTACAGCGAATAGGCATATTCATGACAACTACGAATTTTGGAATGGTCGGCCTTGGACGCATGGGCGCAAATATCGTCCGTCGCCTGGCACGTCACAACATCACATCTGCCGTCTATGACGTCAGCGCTGATGCTGTTAATGCTCTCGCTACTGAAGGCGCACTCGGCGCGACCGATATGGCTCACTTAGCCTCACAACTTTCAACACCTCGCACAATCTGGATCATGGTTCCGGCATCAGTTACCGATTCAACAATTGCGTTAATGGCAGAACATCTTTCTGCGGGCGACACCATCATTGATGGTGGTAATAGCTATTACAAGAATGATCTTAAGAATGCTGAACTTCTTAAGGCAAAGGGAATTAACTTTGTTGATGTCGGAACATCAGGTGGCGTCTACGGTCTAGAGCGCGGATATTCATTGATGATTGGTGGCGATGATGCAGTTGTTAAGTCACTCGATCCAATCTTTAGAGCGCTCTGCCCAGGCGTTGAATCAGCAGAGCGCACACCAGGTCGCACCGGTGAACCAGCACAAGCTGAATACGGATACTTGCACTGTGGTCCCGTTGGTTCAGGCCACTTCGTGAAGATGATCCACAACGGAATTGAATACGGAATGATGGCAGCGTTCGCTGAGGGTCTCGCCATCTTTGAAGCTGCAGATGAAATGACTCCTGCATATGACCTTGATATCCCAGCAATTACTGAAGTGTGGCGCCGTGGAAGCGTTGTTGCTTCCTGGCTACTCGACCTCACAGCACAGGCACTTGTTGAATCTGAAGAACTTACTGAGTACTCAACACAGGTAAGCGATAGCGGTGAAGGTCGCTGGACAGTACAAGCTGCCATCGAAGCCGGAATCCCTGCACACGTTTTGAGCGCATCTCTCTATGCGCGTTTTGCTTCACGAAACAACGATGAATTTGCCAACCGAGTCCTCAGCGCCATGCGCTACAAGTTCGGTGGCCATAACGAAAAACCAAAGGGAAATTAATGAAGGCAGATGCTTTAGTTCTATTTGGCGCGACCGGAGATCTTGCAAAGAAGAAGTTGTTTCCAGCTCTCTATGATCTTGAAGATCTTGGCGAACTCGACGTACAAATCATCGGAGTTGCCTCCTCCAAGTGGTCTCAAAAGGTGTTCCGCGAAAACGCAGAGAAGGCAATCCGAGCACGTAAACCTGAAGTGAATGAAGAATCCCTAGATAAGTTACTTCACGAAATGAAGCTCATCGTGGGCGACTATGAAAATGAAGAAACTTTTATTCAACTTGCAGAAGCAATTAAGAACTATAAGCTCCCAGTAATTTATTTGGCAATTGCCCCTGAATACTTTGCAAAGATTGCTTACGAGCTTGATAAAGTCGGGATTACAAAACGTGCAAGAGTTGTAGTAGAAAAACCGTTTGGTCGTGATCTGGAAAGTGCTCGGGCGCTTGATTCCGAGCTAAAGAAGATATTGCCAGAAGACCAAATTTATCGAATCGATCATTACCTCGGTAAAGAGGCAGTTGAAGATCTTTTGGTCTTCCGCTTTGCTAACACCTTGTTTGAGCCGGTGTGGAACCGTAACTACGTATCGAATATCCAGATCACCATGGCAGAAAATTTCGGTATTGATGGACGTGGAAAGTTCTATGACGGAGTTGGCGCTACTCGCGACGTTCTCCAGAACCACATCCTTCAGGTCCTCACCATGCTCACGATGGAACCACCCATTGATATGAGTTCAGATGCGATGCAGAACGAGAAGATTAAGGTTCTTTCGGCAATTCGAGATATCAATAAGACCGATGTTATCCGAGGTCAATTTGAGGGTTACCTTGACGAAGATGGCGTCGATGCAGACTCAGATACCGAAACTTTCGTGGCCATGAAGTTGTTTATTGATAATTGGCGTTGGGCTGGCGTTCCGATTTACTTGCGTACGGGTAAGAAGATGCCTGAAACGGTCCTTGAAGTCATTGTTGAATTTAAACAACCACCTCGTGCACTCTTTGGCAAAGCACGTTCGAACCATGTCCGCTTTAGATTAGGCGCTAAAGATGGCGTAGATATTGCGCTTCAAGCCAAGCGACCAGGCACAAAACTTATTACTGATACGGTCGATCTCTCAGTTGAGTTTGTTGCTGAATTCGGCGATCGCCAAGGACCTTATGAGCGACTACTTCGTGCTGCGATGCTAGGTGATCATTTTAGATTTACACGTATCGATGCGGTGTTGCAGTCATGGCAAATCCTGGAAGATTTATTGAAGAATCCAACTCCTGTTATTCAATATGAAGGCGGAACATGGGGGCCTGTGGAAGCTGAGGAGTTAGTTCCTGGCGGATGGACCAAAGTTGGCACTGAAGCAGACTCGCTAAAAAATCTCCATCAATAATTAGTCGCGAGCTTGTCCAGATTTATGGGTGTAACGCCCCATGAATTCCTTCTTCAATTCTTGGAAAGTTCCATCAATAATGGCTTGTCGCATCTGATCAACGAGGCGAACAATAAATCGTTCATTGTGAATCGTCGCCAGCGTGCCGGCCAACATCTCTTTGCCGCGGAATAAGTGACAGAGATATGCACGTGTGTAATTGGCACAGGTGTAGCAATCGCATTCATCATCAATGGGATTAAAGTCACGAACATAGGGCGCATTAGAAACATTAAAACGCCCTGTCATTGTGTAGACAGAACTGGTGCGCGCAATACGAGACGCGAGTACGCAGTCGAAGGTATCAACGCCATTTTCAACACCAACGAAGAGATCTTCAGGGGCACCGATTCCAAGAAGATGTTTCGGCTTATTTTCAGGAAGAGTTGAGTTAACCCATCCCACAATCGTTCCGAGTGAATCTTTATCGAGCGCTCCACCGATTCCGAAGCCATCGAATTCAATTCCGGATGAACTCATGGAGCCGAGATCTGATGCTGCCTTTTTACGTAGATCTTCATATTGAGCGCCTTGAATAACTCCGAAGAGAGCTTGATAGGGCTTTCCTACTCGTGAATCAGTAAGTCGCTTATGTTCATCCAAGCAACGGATTGCCCAGTTGTACGTGCGCTCCATTGCCAGCTCTTGATACGGGCGGGTGTTGTGAAGCGTTGTGCATTCATCGAATGCAAACATGATGTCGGCACCCAGCTGATGTTGAATCTGCATAGACACTTCAGAGGTAAAGCGGTGCATCGAACCATCGAGATGGCTCTTAAATGTCACGCCTTCATCATCAACATGCGCCAGCCGCTCTTTATTCTTGGCGATTACCTGATCAGATCGAAAGGTCTGCGCGTCCATGGCGAGAACTTTCTTAAATCCAACACCTAGGGATAAGACTTGGAATCCACCACTATCGGTGAACGTTGGCTTATCCCAATTCATAAATGCGCCAAGGCCACCAGCTTCATCAAGAACGCTTGGACCCGGTTGTAAATACAGGTGATACGCATTGGCAAGAAGTGCTTGTGCGCCGAGTTCTTCCATGGCTTCAGGAAGCACAGTCTTTACATTGGCTTTTGTCCCGACCGGAATAAATGCCGGCGTTTGTACCTGACCATGGGGAGTTGTAATTACTCCGGCGCGAGCTAATCCAGATTCGGTGGCATGGGTAATCTCATAGGAGAAGCCCTTATCTGAAGTCGCCGAAACCATGTTGCATATTGTGTCAGAGTAATAGACTGTCTAAATGCCTCAATTTAAACTCAAAGATGGTCGCGAACTCGAGATTCTCGATAATGGAATCAATTCAGAGAGCGCAATCATTTTCCATCATGGAACACCGGGACATGCAAATATGTGGTCAGGGTGGCTTGAGTCAGCGGCTGCTGTAGGAATTCGCGCAATCGCATATAGCCGTGCAGGTTATGGAACCAGTGATCGCAATCCTGGGCGCAGTGTTGTAAGCATAAATAACGATATTGCTCAGCTTTTGGATGGAAAGAACATTACAAAGTTTGTCTCCATCGGCTGGTCTGGCGGAGGACCGCACTGCATCGCAAATACTTTTGAGCCTCGAAATGTTGGCGCAATCTCACTTGCAGGAGTTGGAGCTTTCGGCGTTGACGATCTTGATTTCCTTGAAGGCATGGGCCCTGAAAACCATGATGAATTTGGTGCTGCGCTAAAGGGCGAAGCAGTCATTGATCAATGGATGAATGACAATGCCGTTGCAATGAAATCCGTATCTGGAAACGATATCCGCGAAGCATTTGGTGGACTCATCGGTGGTGCCGATAAGGCAGTTCTAGAAGGCGATGAAGCAGATGCGATGGCTGCATCTATGCGCAGCGCACTTGCTGTCAGCTTCGATGGCTGGATAGATGACGATTTAGTTTTCGTTAAGCCGTGGGGCTTCAATCTTGCAGCAATCACCAAACCGGTATTTCTCTGGCAGGGCGATGATGACTTTATGGTGCCTCATGCCCATTCATATTGGCTTGAAAAACATATTCCGACCGCGAAGCTATCTTTTAAACCTGGCGAAGGCCATATCTCGCTCGGCATCAAGTATCGCGCTGAGATCTTGAAGCAAGCTGAAGATTTATTGAAGTAAATGCTCTTTAAGGAATTCACCGTCCTGCTTAATCCGCAGTCACGGAAGATCATCTTTGGCATCTGCCTCAATGCCATCGGCGGGGGAATGACTCTCTCACTCCTACTTGTCTACCTGCATGATATGCGCGGCTTCACAAATACCTTTGGGGGTTTGCTCCTCGCCTATGGCTCAATCGTCAGCATTGTTTCAAGCACGCCTATGGGTGCACTAGTTGATCGAGTCGGGCCAAAAAAGGTAATGATTGGCGGGCTTTTATTGAACTCCGCAGCGGCTTTTTCACTCTCACAAGTAGAAACACATTTTCAAGCAGTTATTGTCATCACCTTTCTCAATATTGCAGGGCAAGCAATCTGGCCCAGCCAGAGCGTTATCTTGACGAGAGTAACTCCACAGAAAGATCGGTCAAAGATTTTTGGCTTTAATTTTATGTTGCTTAACTTAGGCCTTGGGCTTGGTGGATTGCTTTCTTCACTCATTATTCAAAAAGGCGATCTACTCTCATTTCAAATTATGTATTGGGTTGATGCTTCAACGTTCTTACTCTATTTACTTATCGTTCTGTCTTTACGTGGTGAAAATGTGAATAGATATATCCCGAGAGAGAATGAACCTAAAGCTGGTTCGTATCGAGATCTCTTTGAAATCAAACCGTTGATGTTGCTTGGTATTGCAGGAGTCATTCTCTTCACCTTTGGCTACGGAACAATTCAGGCAGGAATCCCTGTCTTTGCAACTCAATTCTTAGGGCTTTCACCTAAATGGCTTGGAATTATTTTTGGCGTCAATACGATTTCTATTGTTCTATTTCAACCATTGGTTATGCGAATCATTGAACGATATTCGAAATATGCAGCTCTCATTTCAATCAGCATCGTGTGGGCTTTGTCGTGGCTGCTAGTCGGAGTGGCGCCTTACTTACCGATCTTTGCATCAGGGGTCGCACTTTCACTCAGCCAATTGGTATTTGCTGTGGGTGAAATGATTCAAGCTCCTACAATTCCGACGTTGGCCAATGAACTCGCACCCGAACATATTCGCGGACGCGCTAATGCATGGATGAGTCTGCAATGGTCAGTTTCAGGAGTTCTTGGCCCTGCCATTACCGGTCTGATGTTGGGAGCCGATCTGGCCACGGCCTGGGTAGTGGTCATGTTTATAGGCTGCTTCCTATCGATACCCCTCTTTCTCAAGATGAAGGCTCTAGCTAAGGTTTCGGGGTAACGACTAGATAACAGTCTCCTCGCGAATGGGGTGAAATAGGACATTTGGGGTTCCGTTTTCGCCTAAATGCGACTACCTTGCAGTACTCGCGGGTACACCCGCGCTGGAAAAAACGTAAAAAGGGGTCTTGTAATTGGCTGACGCTGCGCTCAAGGAAGAGTTGAACTCTGAAGAGTCACAAGAGATTGTTCAGCGCACCCCAAAACAGATCGCCTGGACCCGCTTTAAGCGCAACAAGGTCGGCGTCTACGCCGGAATCGCCACCATCTTCTTTTTAGCTTGTTCAATTCTGGCTCCAGTTATTACCCGAATAGTGGGCGTTGATAACACAACTATTTACGACGGTGTATTGAATGAATTTGCTATGCCAATCGGCAGCTGGGGTGGAATTTCTTGGCAGCACCCACTGGGACTCGAACCCGGCGTTGGTCGCGACGTCTTCGCACTTCTGCTTTATGGTTCACAGCTTTCCTTCTTGGTCGCGTTTATCTCTACCTTTGCTGCGATCGCAATCGGAATGTTGATTGGAATTGCAACCGGTTATTTCAAGGGCAAAGTAGATTCAACAGTCGGTCGATTCGCAGATTTTCTTCTCTCATTCCCCGGCACCTTCATGATCATCGCACTTTCACTTCCATTAGTGCAGCGCGTTGAAGCCATCGGAATCGCGCATGACAATGCTGCGCGCATCTTGGTTCTTGTCATCTTTCTAGTCTTCTTTGGATGGACCGGTTTCTATCGCTTGATCCGTTCGCAGACTATGTCGCTACGCGAGCGTGACTTTGTTATGGCAGCACAAGCTATGGGCGCATCAAGTTGGCGCATTATTATGAAGGAACTTCTTCCTAATTTGTGGCCCACTGCAATCGTCTTTATCTCACTTTCATTACCTGGGTATATCGCAGCAGAAGCAACCTTCTCCTTCCTTGGAGTTGGTGTCCAAGCTCCCGCTTCAACCTTCGGCTTAGTGCTTTCTGATGCAGTTGGATATTGGCGCGATGACCCTGCCTACCTTCTTATCCCGTGCATCATTTTGATTGCCATTGTTTTGGCTCTCAACCTTCTAGGTGATGCGGTACGCGATGCGCTCGACCCTAAGGCAGGTAGATAAAGAATAGATTTCCATAGCAATATGGGATTTTCCGTAGCAATACGGAAAGAAGCTTCAGTGAAGAGATATCTCGCGAGTTTCTCTTAATGAAGTTTCACTTCTGGTTCACGACCCGTGAATTAGAACCGCTTCTACAAGGAGGACATATGTCCGGTTTGAAAACTAGCCGTCGCATCCTTGCTTCAACAGCTGCAATCGCACTTGCTGTTGGCGTAACAGTTGCGTCAGGCACAAGTGCAAACGCTGCAGAGAAGCCAGTTACTGGCGGAACTCTCTACTTCGTTACAAATGCAGAACAGTTCGATCACATTGACCCAGCCCGTGTTTACACAGGTCGCGACATTGCGTTCTTGAACTCATACCTCTACCGCAACCTTGTTTCATACAAGCCTGTTGCAGGTTCAGCAGGATCATCACTCGTTGCAGACCTTGCAACTAACACTGGTGTTCCATCAAATGCAGCTAAGACATGGAAGTTCACACTTCGTGCTGGAATCACATGGGAAGATGGTTCACCTATCACCTGTGCTGATGTGAAGTACGGCGTATCACGTCCATTCGCTTCTGACGTCATCACTGACGGTCCTCAGTACCTCGTTCAGGCACTTGATATTCCAACTGATAAAGATGGAGCATCTGTCTACAAGGGTCCATACAAGAAGACCGGACAGGCAGCATTCGATAAGGCAGTTTCATGTTCAGGTAACACAATTACCTTCAACTTGAACCGCTCATTCGCTGACTTCAACTACGCACTTACTTACCCAGCAGGTGCACCAGTGAAGGCATCTAAGGACACAGGCGACAAGTACGACCTTCGTCCATTCGCAAGCGGTCCATACAAGATCACTTCATACAAGATTGGTGACCAGCTCGAGCTCGAGCGCAACACTGCTTGGAAGAAGTCATCAGATACAGTCCGTACTCCTTACCCAGATAACATCGTTGTACGTTTCGGTCTAGCTGAAGATGTTCGCGATCAGATCCTGCTTGAAGATCAGATCCCTAACACTGTTTCACTTGACTCACTACAGCCAGCAAATACACGTGCATTCTTCGCGGATCCAACAAAGAAGTCACAGCGCTTCAACGTTTACGATCCATACGTTCGCTATGCAGCAATGAACGTAAAGAAGGGTCACATGGATTGCCTCGATGTTCGTAAGGCTGTCTTCTTTGCAATCAACACCCAGGCTCTCATCGACCTTTCAGGTGGACGTGAGTTCTACGGCGACCCAGGAGATAACCCTGTAAAGCCAGTTCTTGGTCTTGACTACAAGAAGACAACTGGAAATATCCACGATGCAAACTGGAAGATCACTGGAAACCCAACATATGCAGCTTCACTACTTGAGAAGGCAAAGACTTCATGTCCAGATGCTTACTCACGTGCGACAGCGGCAGATAAGGGAATCGTTTGGGATATTGCTAACACAGCAACTAACCAGAAGGCAGCAGTCTTGATTGGCGATGCCACTAAGGCAGCTGGAATCAACATGAAGTTCAACTTCATTCCTTCAGGTCAGTACTACTCAACAGTTCAGAACCGCGACAAGCAGAATGACATTTCATCTGCTGGTTGGGGAGCTGACTGGGCAAATGCATCAACAGTTATTCCTGAACTCTTTACTAAAGAGGGCGGATTTAACTTGTCACAGAACTGGGATGATGCAGCATATGCAGCATTCAAGAAGAAGTCTGATGCAACTAAGGTAGAAACTAACCGCACTAAGCAGGCAAAGGGATGGCAAGAGCTATCTCAGTACGTGATGGACCAATACTGGATCATCCGTCCTGTCTTCTCTAAGACACAAGATGTCTGGGGCTCACAGGTTGGCGGCGTGTACTACTGGGAGCCACAAGGCACCTTCGGCTTCGGCCAGTTGTACGTAAAGAACTAATTAACGAAAGTTAATTAGCAATTCGTAAGAGTTGCGGGCGGTTTAAGCAATTAAGCCGCCCGCAACTTCACGAAATCACAAGATAAGAATTAAGGAGAAAAGAAGATGTTGAAGTACTTAGCTCGTCGATTGAGTGCGACCCTTCTGGTCATCACTCTCGTGAGCATGTCTGTATTTGGCATCTTTGCGGTCCTTCCTATGGACCCAGCAGCGCTTACCTGCGGAAAAGCATGTTCTGCGCCAGTTATTGAAGCTAACCGCCACCGTCTTGGTCTCGATGTTCCTGTGCATGTTCAGTATGGTCGCTTCGTTAAGGGACTTTTTGTTGGACGTGAGTATGGAGAAGGCGCAGCAAAGTTTGAGTGCCCAGCACCAGCTTTTGGATATTCATATAACCGTCACGAATGCGTGACAACACTTATTGCAGAAGCATTTCCTGTAACCCTCTCGCTCGCACTTGGAGCCTTTGTACTCTGGCTCTCTGTTGGTGTTAGCCTCGGAATTCTGGCAGCTCGCAGGAAGAACGAGTGGCAAGATCGAGCGGCTACTGCCTTCGTACTGGTTGGAACATCTCTGCCTACATTTATCTCAGGTATTTTGATATTACTTTTCGTCGCACTTAAATTTAATCTCATCAACCCCATCGAGATGGGTCGTTGGGTCTCACCACTGGAAGACCCCGTTGCATGGTTTAGAACTTTTATCTTCCCGTGGATTGTGCTGGCTCTGCTCTATGCGGCGACCTATACACGTTTCACTCGTTCTAATGTGATTGAAACTTCTTCAGAAGATTACATCCGCACAGCGCGTGCGAAGGGCCTTGCTGAAAAAGATATTCTCCGAAAGCACACTTTGCGCGCAGCCCTTGCACCGATTGTGACCTTGGCTGGTCTCGACTTTGCGGGCCTATTAGGCGGCGCGATCATCACCGAAGGTATCTTCAACTTGCCAGGTCTTGGTCGACTCTCAATCCGTGCAGTACTTCGTGATTATGACTTACCTACGATTCTGGCAACGACAATCTTGGCAGCAGTCTTTGTCGTTGTAGCAAACTTGTTGGTAGATATTTTGTATGCCTATATCGATCCACGAGTACGAGTCGCATCATGACGTTGAAGCCATTCCTCGAGGTCAAGAACCTCAATGTCGCATTCCCAACCGAAGATGGTGTGGTTCAGGCATCTAATGACATCTCATTCACAGTGGCACGCGGTGAAACCCTTGCCGTTGTAGGCGAATCTGGTTCAGGAAAGTCTGTGACTTCCCTTGCCGTTATGGGTCTTCATGATCGCAGGCGCACTCAAATCACTGGTCAGGCGTTCCTTAACCTCGAGACCGGGCCGGTTGATGTTATTTCAGCTGATGATGAAGTAGTCCGTAAGTTGCGCGGTAAGGCGATGTCGATGATTTTCCAAGATCCAATGTCAGCCCTTCACCCTTACTACTCAATCGGCAATCAACTGATCGAAGCGTGGTCTCTCTATAACGAAGGCGATAAGGCAGCAGGTAAGAAGCGAGCCATCGAGATGCTGGACCTTGTAGGAATTCCAGATGCGAAGAAGCGTGTAGATGAATTCCCACACCAATTCTCAGGCGGAATGCGTCAGCGCGTGATGATTGCAATGGCTCTTATCAATAACCCTTCACTTCTTATCGCTGACGAACCAACAACAGCGCTCGATGTGACTGTGCAATCACAGATTCTTCAACTCATTCGTGAGATGCAGAAAGAGTTCAACATGGCTCTTATCTTGATCACCCACGACCTTGGTGTTGTCGCAGAAGTCGCAGATCGCGTCAATGTTATGTATGCCGGAAAGATTGTAGAAAGCGGCGGCGCCGAAGATATTTACTATCGCCCAGACCACCCTTATGCAATCGGTCTACTTAATTCGATTCCAAAGATTGGTGAACTCGATTCGAAGCGACTCGTTGCCATCCCTGGACAGCCACCATCACTCATTAACTTGCCACAAGGATGTTCATTCCGTGCACGATGCACATTTGCAGATCGTGTTCCTGGAAATCTCTGTGCCACTACAGCTCCTACTCTTGATCAAAAAACTTCAGACCACTTCGCACGATGCCACCTCACAGAGGCAGAACTTGTGAAAGCCCGTAAAGAGATTGGTGGCAACTAATGACTCAGCCAATTCTTAAGATTGAAGGCCTACAGAAGCACTTCGCCACAACCACAGGTGGAGCCTTTTCAAAGGTAAAGGGCACTGTCAAAGCAGTTGACGGCATTGATCTTGAAATCTATGCAGGCCAAACAATCGGACTTGTTGGTGAATCAGGCTGCGGTAAGACCACGGCAGGTCGGACCATCTTGAAGTTATACGAACCAACGGGCGGCAAGATCACCTTTGAAGGCCAGGACATCACCAATCTGTCACCCAAGCAGATGAAGCCACTTCGTTCACAGATGCAGATGATCTTCCAAGATCCCTTTGCATCCCTTAATCCGCGCCACACTGTGGGAACGATTATTGGTGCAGCTTTTGATATTCAGGGAGTCACACCAGAAGGCGGCGTTGAAGCAGAAGTACAGCGCCTCATGGCTCGCGTTGGACTCAACCCTGAACACATCAACCGTTACCCGCATGAGTTTTCAGGTGGACAGCGCCAGCGCATCGGTGTTGCTCGCGCAATTGCACTGAAGCCAAAACTTATTGTTGCTGATGAGCCAGTATCTGCGCTCGACGTTTCGATTCAAGC
>Ga0214917_10001253_pt1 | contig 32877 bp, 22 predicted proteins | sample LL_1208_BB_MetaG_FD_177983 | JGI IMG/M metagenome (GOLD analysis project Ga0214917, IMG submission 177983) | Freshwater microbial communities from Lake Lanier, Atlanta, Georgia, United States - LL_1208_BB | ecosystem: Environmental > Aquatic > Freshwater > Lake | place: USA: Georgia | collected... | reverse complement strand
GCCGCACGACGCCGCCGTGCTCGGTCAGGAGGCCCATCGCCCGGAGCGCGGTGAGACAGACGCGGAACGGCCGGTCGGCGAATCCCAGCTCGGCCTGCAGCTCAGCGGCCGATCGGCCCGACTCACCCACCCGCTCGAAGATCCCGAGATGGCAGACCGCGGCCGTGAGCAGCTCCGTGCCGTGACAGCCGCGAAAGTGGGCGAAGATCGGCGCGGGATCGAGCGGCGTCGCCGTTGCCATTGCGGAACCTCCCTGGACGAACGCGTGGGCGTCGACGCGCGCCGGACGGCCCACGCGCGACCCCGACGGCCGGTGCGGACCCCGATCGCGGCTACGTAAAATACCGTCTCGAGGACGCCGCCGCGCGAAGCTGGCCCCGGAAATCCGGATGCGCGATCTCGACGAGCGGTCTCGCCCGCTCGGCGCGCGTGCGGCCGTGGCGGTCGGGGGGGGACAGCTGCACGATCGCCGCGTCGAGCCGCACGCGTCCGCTCGCGAAGAGAGCGGGGATGTCGGAGAGGAAAATCGGTACGAAGTCGGCGCGCCCCTCGGCGACGGCGTCGCGCAGGTTTGCGCCGGTGAAGAGCGACACCGAACGGAAGCGGCCGGCACATGCAGGCTCGGTCCATGGCGCCGGCCCCTCGAGGTGGAGGTGCCAGAGCGTGACGTCCTCGAGATCGTCCCGCCTCGCGAGCGCCTCCACGAGCGGTGCCGGCATCGCCGCGGCGCCGTGGATGAAGACGTGCATCCCGCTCCGGACGTGCGAAACGACCGCGTCGGGACTCTCGGCGCCGTCGATCACGCTGGGCTCGTCGTCATGGATCGGCCGGAAACGGGGCGATGGATGCCGCGCAGGATCAGGCGACCACCCCCGGGACGACGCGGCCGGCCACGTCGGTGAGCCGGAAGTCCCGGCCCGCGTAGCGGTAGGTCAGCCGCTCGTGGTCGAGCCCCAGGAGGTGCAGCATCGTCGCATGGAGGTCGTGCATGTGCACGCGATCGACCGCGGCGTAGTAGCCGATGTCGTCGGTCTCGCCGTGGGCATGGCCGGGCCGTGTGCCGCCGCCCGCGAGCACCACCGTGAAGCCGTGCGGATTATGGTCGCGACCATCGCTCCCCTGGACGACCGGCGTGCGGCCGAACTCGCCGCCCCACACGACGAGCGTCTCATCGAGCATGCCGCGGGCCTTGAGGTCGCGGATGAGCCCCGCGATCGGCCGGTCGGTGGCGAGCGCGTTCTTGGCGTGCCCCTCGCGGAGCTTGCCGTGCTGATCCCAGACGTTCCCGCTCGACACCTGGATGAACCGCACGCCCGCCTCGGCGAGCCGCCGCGCGAGCAGGCACTGGCGGCCGAAGTTGTCGGTCTCCTTGTCGCCGATGCCGTAGAGCCGCCGCACGTGCTCCGGCTCGTCGTCGATCCGCAGCACCTCGGGCGCCGCACGCTGCATGCGGAAGGCGAGCTCGTACGCCTCGATCGCCCCCTCGATGCCGGCATCGGGGCCGCTGCGGTCGAGGTGCCGCCGGTTGAGCCGCCTCAGAAGGTCGAGCTGCTCGCGATCCACCGTGTCGGCACGTCCGTCCGGTGGCAGGAGGTCGGGAATCCGTCCATCGCCCAGACGGCCGTTGGCCCCGACGACGGTGGCCTGATGAATCGCCGGAAGAAACGCCGCGCCGTAGTTGCGGGGTCCGCCGTGCGCGCTCGCCGGGCTGATGGCGACGTAACTGGGCAGGTCGGCGTTCTCGGTGCCGAGGCCGTAGCTGATCCACGACCCGACGCTCGGCCGCACGAGGCTGTCGCTGCCGGTGTGGATCATCCCGACGGCCTGGCCGTGCGACTGGCCGCGACTGTGCACCGAGCGCACCACGCAGAGGTCATCGGCGACGCCCGCCATGTGCGGCAGGAGGTCACTCACCCAGAGGCCGCTTTCACCCCGCCGGTGAAAGGCCCACGGACTCGCCATGAGCACGGGCTTGGCGTCGATCTGCGACGGCATCCGCCCGTCATACTTCTGGCCGTCGCGCCTCGCGAGCTCCGGCTTGTAGTCGAACGTGTCGACGTGGCTGGGGCCGCCGTGCATGAAGAGGAAGATGACCCGTTTGGCCCGCGGAGTCATGTGCGTCGGCCGCACGGCGAGCGGACCGGCGGACGGCGCGGCGGGATGGGTCGCACCGCGGGCGACGCCGTACGCGCCATCGCGGGCGAGGAGGTCGGCGAGCGCGAGCATCCCGAAGCCGCACGCCGACGACTCGAGCCATCCGCGCCGCGTGCAGCCGGGTTCACGTGCGGGCATCGTCCCTGGGATCATCATCCACCTCATCTCACCTGCGCACCACCGAACCGCTCCCCGCAGCGCGCTAGTCCACGAACCGAAACTCCGTGCTCGCGACGAGCGCCTGCACCGCCCGCGTCCAGCGGCCGACACCCGCTGCCGACTCGGCGTCGCCGGCCCGGTCGGCCCGCACGTAGGCCGTCACCCATGCGGCCTCCTCGGCGTCCGGCTCGCGCTGCACGAGCAGGCGATAGGCGAGCCGCACCCGCGCGTCGTCATCCCGTGCCGTGGACATGATCCGCTCCGCGATCCGCGTGCACCAGGTGATCACCTCGGGGTTGTTGAGCAGCGTCAGCGCCTGCGCCGGCACGTTGGTGGACTCCCGCCGGCCCACGATGAGGTCGGGGTCGGCGAAGTCGAACGTCACGAGCAGCGGATGCACCATCCCACGGATCACCGGAAGGTAGATGCTGCGCCGCGTGGTCGCCTCCACCTTCACGTCTCCCGGCGTCGCCACGTTCTGCGTGACGAGCGTGCCGAAGCCGGCCAGCGGTGCGACCGACGGCGACGAGTCGAGGATCCCGGCCGCCACGAGCAGCGTGTCGCGAAGCGCCTCGGCCGGCACCCGCTTGCGATGCGCCCGCCAGAGCAGCCGGTTCTCCGGATCGACGAGGAGCGGGTCCACCCCGCCAGCGGCCGCCGGGGCGGGAGACGCCGACGACTGCGCGTAGGCGCGGGTGAGGACGAGCCGCCGCACGAGCCGCCGGATCGACCAGCCGTCGCGCACGAACTCGACGGCGAGCGTGTCGAGCAGCTCCGGGTGCGTCGGACGCTCCCCCTGCATGCCGAAGTTGTCGACGGTCCGGACGAGCCCCTCGCCGAAGAGGTGCATCCACAGGCGATTGACGATCACGCGGGCCGCGAGCGGATTGTCGGGATCGGTGAGCCAGCGGGCGAGCTCCAGCCGGCCGCTGCGATCGGCAGGCAGCTGGGCCGGACCCGCCGAGCAGATCCGCAGGAACCCTCGCGGCACCTCGGGCCCCCGGTTGTCCACCTCGCCACGCACGCAGACGAAGGCGTCGCCGATGTGCTTCGCCTCCCGCACCGCCATGGCCATCGGCAGCGGCGGCGGCTTGTCCGCCTCGAGCGACGCGATCTCCGCCTCGATCCGCTTCACCTCCGCCTCGGCTGCCGCCAGCCGCGCCTGCCGAGCCTCCTCGGCCTCCACCTCGTCGGCAGGGCGATCGGGCGCGCCGCCGACCGCCACGTAGGCCACCGCATCTGCCAGCACGTATCCGTCGGTGCCCGCATTCGCGATCACCACCTTCGTCGCCTCCGGATCGGTGCAGTGGAATTCACCGAGGTCGTGCCAGAACGGTGCGACGCCGGGTGCCCGCCGCTGGTCGACGACGAAGGCGTGTCGGGTGTTCTGGTCGAGCACGACCTCCACGGGCACGTTCGAGGCGCGATTCGACCCGGGCGTGTAGGCGATCCGCACGCGATACGTGCCCGCCTTCGACGGCCCCGGAAAGACGATCCGGCACGAGCCCTTGTCGCGATTGCCGTCGTGCACGTAACCGGCGGCGTGGAACGGGCGGGTGTACGTCGACGCCTGCCAGGTTCCCTCGCGGGTGGCCTGGGCGTCGTCGAAGACGATCGCTCCGGCGGCGGCCGCCGCGGCGGCCTTCTCGCCGTCCCGTCGTGTGCGGGCGGCCTTGAGCGCCCCCGTCGTCTCCTTGTGCCGCGCCTCGTAGCGGGCCACGGACTCCGCATGCTCGGGCTCGACCGGGAGCGGCCGCTTCACCCACGTGCTCACGTACTTCTGGCTCTCGCCATCGAGCACCTGCGTGCTGCGGAAGATGCCGGCGAGCGCGTAGTAGTCCTCCGTCGGCACCGGATCGAACTTGTGGTCGTGGCACCGCGCGCAGCCGAGCGTGAGGCCGAGGAAGGCCCGGCCGCAGGTGTCGATCATGTCGTCGACGACGTCCATCTCGAGCTTCGCCTTGTCGCGCTCGCTGAGCATCTTCGTGCCGACCATGAGGAAGCCGGTGGCCACGAGGTTGTCCGCGGCCTCGTCGTCATCGGCCGCCTCGAGCAGGTCGCCGGCGATCTGCCGCACGACGAACTGGTCGAAGGGCATGTCGTCGGCACACGCGCGGATCACGAAGTCGCGGTAGCGCCAGGCGTCGTGGAACGTGGCATTGAAGTCGCTGCCATTGCTGTCGGCGTAGCGGGCCACGTCGAGCCAGTGTCGGGCCTGGTGCTCGGCGGCGGCCCGCGAGACGAGCATCTCGTCGACGATCCGCGCGAGGTGGGCGGGCGACGGATCGGCGACGAAGGCCGCCACGAGGTCGGGCGACGGCGGCAATCCCGTGAGGTCGAAGGCCACCCGCCGCAGGAGCGCCGCCGGCGGCGCGTCGGCCGAGGGCCGCAGGCCCTTCTGCTCGAGCGCCGCGAGCACGAACCGGTCGATCGACTCGCGCGGCCACGACGTGTCGGCGACCATCGGAGGAGGCGCGTGACGCGGCGGCTGGAACGACCAGAACGCCCGTGCCGCCTCCCAGTCGATCGCCCCGTCGATCACCCAGTCGCTCGTCCGCGCGAGTTCCTCCGGCATCGATTCGTCACGCGGGTCGGCTGCGCCCTGATCGATCCAGCGCGCGAAGTCGGCGACGACCGCATCGGGAAGCCGGCCGGCGGGAGGCATCTCGAGCGACTCGTACCGCAAGGCCGCCATGAGCAGGCTTGCGGCGCTGTCGCCCGGCACGATCGCCGGACCGCTGTCTCCCCCGCGCTGCCAGCCCGCGGCGCGGTCGAGCACGAGCCCGCCACCCGGCTCCTTCGCGTCGACCGAGTGGCACTCGAGGCAGTGGGCGACGAGCACCGGCCGGATGCGGCTCTCGAAGAACGCGACGTCGGCGGCCGCCGGGGCTGTGGCCGGCCGGTCGGCCGCCGCGGGCTGCTCGGCGGCCCACGCGGCACCGGCAGCCGAGCCCATCACCGCAAGTGCGAGGAGCAGGATGCCGCGGCGGCCCATGACAGGCTCCCCGTGTCGGTTGGCGGGCCGCTCGACGCCTCACGCGGAACGCCCGGATCCCTCAAAGATACATCCTGACCGGGCCGGGAGCCATGGAAAAGCGGCCTGTCACGCGGGGCCCGGCACGCGTCCGACCTCACGCGGCCGCCCGTTCACTCCTGCGTGAACGCGAACACGCCCCGCTTGTTGGCGACGATGATGTCGGGCCGCTTGTCGCCGTCGAGATCACCCACGGTCACCTGCGTGCCGACGCCGCTGTCGGCATCGACCAGGTGCGGGACGAACGTCGCACCGCCCTTGCCGTCGCGCTCGAGCCGGAACCAGTAGAGCACCGGTGGCGCATTCGGCTCGGCATCCCCGCTCGACCCGTGCGCCCAGCGGCGCTTGCCCGTGACGATGTCGGACAGTCCGTCCCCGTCGATGTCGGCCATCCGCACCGCGTGCAGCTGGCTGAACGACACTCCCTGCGGATTCTCCGCCGGCGCGCTGCCGACGATGCGGTGCTCCGTGAACGTCCCATCCGCCTTCTGTTCGAACCAGCCGAGGCCGTAGCCGTGGGCGTCGTAGCTCGTGACGACGTCGTTGCGGCCGTCGCCGTTGACGTCGTAGACGTGCATGTGGGCGCCGCCGCGCCCACCCGCCGGCGCGAAAGGACCGGGGTGGAACGACCAGAACGAGTCGGTCGTGATGTCGGCGGGCTGTGCGAACCACCCGTCCTTCGTGAGGATGTCGATGCGACCGTCGCCGTTGACGTCGCCGGCACCGTAGCCGTGCGTGTAGCGGAAGTACTTCGCGTCGTTCTCGGGTGACCGCGGCGTGATCGGTCGGAAGCGACCCTTGCCGGTGGGGTTGCCCCAGTCGATCTCGACGAAACCCAGCTGGCCGCCTCCCTTGCCCTTGGCCTCGGGAGCCTTGCTCGCGTCGCTCGAGTGCACGAGCAGCTCCGGCCGACCGTCGCCGGTCAGGTCGACGAGATCGGGCGACTCGCCGTCGGCCACGTCGAAGATCGCGTGCCTCTCCCAGTGGCCGGCGCGGCCCTGCGGATTGACGAACAGGAGCGCCGCCTCACCCGGAAACCCGAAGACGAGGATGTCGCTCGCCCCGTCGCCGGTGAAGTCGTGGGCGTAGGTCAGGAAGTAGTCGGAGTAGCCACGTGCCGGATCGTAGGGCGTCTTGCTCGGGCCCGCCGCGTTGTCGGGGGCCGCGGTGAACTCCGTGCGGCGGATGAAGTCGGGACCGTGCCAGATGAACCAGCCGGCCGTGATGTCGACGTGGCCGTCCTTGTCGAAGTCCGCCATGTCGCAGCCCTCGGCGAGAAACCGCTCCGAGAGCACCTGCCGACGAAACGTCACGTCGCGCGGCGGGGCCGCCACCGCGGCCGGGACCGGGACCGCCATGACGATCGCCGCCGCAAGGCGGCTCATACGGGCCGCACGCGAAACCCTCGTGATCGACACGCCCGAACCGTTGTGCCGGATCCCGTGGCCGTTCATCGCTGCGCTCCTCGTGCGTGCTGGGGTGACAGGGACGGGCCGTGATTCCGGGCCGGCACGCACCGGCGCTCGATCCATCCTGCCCGTCAGGTTGCGGGCTTGGCGATCTTCTGCTCGATCTCGCGCACCACCGCCGTGGCGTCCGCCTCGAGCCCCGGCACCTTCGCGGCCTCGCGGGCCACCTCGAGCGTCGCCATGCCGGGGTAGCGCTTGAGAATCTCGAGCACCGCCTTGCGATCCACCTCCTCGGTGGCGGCGGCCAGCGCCCGGCGGCACATCGCCGCCCGTTCCGCGTCCGGCAGGACGAACTGCCGTGCGATCCGCAGGTAGCCTCGCAGCGCCCGCGTGCGGTATCGCGGCGGTGCATCGGGCTGGGACAACCCGAGGAGCACCGGCGCCGCGTCGGCGGTCATCCACTTGCCCAGGAGCCGGGTGGCCGCATCCTGCTGCGCCTCGTCGGACGACGCGGCGGCCGCGGCGAGCGCCTCGAGCGCCCGCGTTCCTCCCACCTCGCCGAGCGCGTCGAGCAGCACGAGCCGCTGCGGCGGGGCGGCCGCCGCCAGGGCGCCGGTGAGCTTCGCCGCACACGCCTCGCGATCCTCCATGCGGATGCTCGCCTCCGTCAGTGCCTTCGTCGCGATCGCCCGTTCCGCGTCGCTGCCGCCACCCGGTGCGGAGGGCCCGATCGCGCGGATGAGGACGTCGAGATTGGCGAGATCGACGACGGCGCCGAGCGCCTCGAGGGCCGCGGCCCGAACGTCGGCGGAGCGGTGCTCGACGAGCGGCACGATCTCCGCCACCGCGGCGATGCGCCGGTCACCCACGATGCCGACGAGCATCGGCAGCACGGCCTCGTTCGCTCCGGCGAGTCGCCGGCGGATCTCGGCGTCCGCCTCGGGATCCCCGAGGGCCGCGAGGGCCTGCCGCACCGCGGGGGCACAGTCCGCCGTGGCCGCCACCTCGAGCAGCGCACCCACCACCGACGCATCCCCCACGCGACCGAGGGCGGCGACGGATGCCATGCGCATCGCCCGCGGCCCGGTCCGCGCCGTCTCGATCAGCGCCTTCCGGATCGGATCCGCCGAGGCCGCGGCGCTCGCACCGGCACCGCCGCGATCCGCGAGCGCGGCGATCACCATCGCGCCGCGCACCTCGTTGCCCTCGCGGCGGATCGTCGCAAGCTCGTCGATGAGCATCCGGTCAGCCGCGGCGGCGAGCGCCTCGTTGCGGCTGGGCACCGTGCCGAGCTCACGTGCCGTGAAGAGCCCCATGTTGAAGAGCCGCGGCGAGGGAGAGCGCAGCAGTTCGACGACGAGAGGGACGCCCTCGGCCCCCCGCGCGAGGACGGCGCCACGCGAGGCCTCCGCGCGACGCTGCTCGGAGACATCGGCCTTGCGGACGGCGTCACAGAGCACGATCGCTCCGGCAGCGTCACCTGCCGCGGCGAGCTTCTCCGCGCACACGACGCACGCCTGCGCGACCTCGTCACGATCGGTGGCCGAGCCCAGCGCCGCCGCGAGCGCCTTGCCCGCCGCCGGCGTGCCGATCCTGCCGAGTGCCGCCGCGGCGGCCGCCGCCACCTCGGCATCCCCATCCTTGAGGCGTCCCTCGAGCATGGGCACCGCGGTCGCATCGCCGCGCACACCGATCGAGTTGATGACGCCGACGAGGGCGCGTCCGCTGAGCGAGCCCGCCGCCGCCCGAAGCGCCGAATCGGCCTCCGGGCCGGGGATGACCTCGAGGGGAATCCGGGCCCACGACGCCAGATGAGGATTGCCGAGCAGCTTCGCGAGATCGGCGACCGCGGCGGACGACCCGTAGACCGCGAGATACTTGCACGTGATCGCCTTGTCGGCCTCGGGCGCGTCGGACCGCAGGACGGCGAGGAGCTCCTGCTCCTTCGCGGTGGGCTCCGCCGCCCGGACGCCCGGGCCGTGGATCGCCGCCGTGCATGCCACGATCAGGATGGCCACGACGCGAGGTGTCGGGCGAAGGTGCGTCAGGGTCACGTCCAAATCCTCCGGGTGTCTCACGAGCCGTTCGATGATTCGCTGGTGATCGTCATCCACGCATCGTCCGCGCTGGGCACGACGCAGCCGCGGTCCCTCAGATCCTCCAGGGCTCCCGCAGCGCCTCCGAGCGCAGGCGATTCGCCTCGTCGTCGTCGAGGAAGCGGTTGGTCGCGTTGTCGAACCGCACCGTCCGTCCGAGGAAGATCGCGATGTTGGCGGCATGGCAGGCGATGTGGGCCCGGGCGGCGGCCTCGGCGTTGCCCTTCGGCTGGCTCCGCGTCCGCACGCAATCGAGGAAGTCGCGGACGTGGAAGGTCGCCGGATAGCCGCCGATCTCCTCCACCGTGCGGCCGGCGAGGAGCGCCGGTGAACTGAGCACGAGCTTTCCGGAATCGCCCGCCTCGACCCAGCCGGCGTCTCCCTCGAAGCGCACCGGGCACGACCCGAGTGGGATCCAGCCCTTCTCCCGGAATACCAGCTCCACCCCGTCGGCATAGCGCGTGACGATCTCGCCATCCCGCGGCGGGTCGTACTCGACGGGTGGCGGGCAGTCGTTGACCGCCCACTGACAGAGGTCGACGCAGTGGGATCCCCACTCGAGGACACCGCCTCCCACGAGGCCGCCCCCCTTCTCGAAGTTGAAGCCGTCCTTGAGGGTGCCGGAATTGAACGGGCGCCAGGCGGCCGGGCCGAGGTAGGCGTCCCAGTCGGCGACGTCGGGATCGGGCGCCGGCTCCTCCGGCAGCCATCCGCTCGTCTTCGCCGTCATGCCGGCCGGGTGGGCGTAGACCCGCTTCATCGCGCCGAGCCGGCCGGTCCGGGCGAGCTCGCATGCGAACGCGAAATGCGGCAGGTTTCGCCGCTGCGTGCCCGCCTGGAAGATCGTGCCGCAGCGCCGCATCGTGTCGAGCAGGATGAGGCTCTCGACGATGTTCTTCGTGCAGGGCTTCTCACAGTAGACGTCCTTGCCGGCCTTGGCGGCGGCCATGGCCATCGCGCCGTGCCAGTTGGGGCCCGTCGCGATGAGCACGGCGTCGATGTCGTCCCGCCCGAGGAGCTCCTCCGCCGCGCGGTAGGTCGCACAGTCCGGCGTGCCATGGTGCTTGTCCACGATCTGCTTGACGGCGCTGCGGCGTTCCTGCTTGACGTCGCACACGGCGACGAACTGGACGTCGGGCTGCTCGAGGAAGCAGCCGAGGTCGTACTCCCCCCGGCGGCCGATGCCGATGCCGCCGACGACGATCCGCTCGCTCGGCGGAACGGCGCCGTCGAGCCCGAGTGCGGACGACGGGATGACCACGGGCGCGATGGCGGCGGCACCACCGGCCGCGAGGGCGCGACGCAGGAAGCCACGCCGGGACGCGCCCGTGCCACGCGGACGTTTCGGCTCGGGAAGATGGCGAACAACGTGCATGGCCCGCTCCTGAACGAGAAAGAGGTCACCCCAGCGGCACGATAATACCAGTGTTGCAGCCGGCACCAAACGACCCGGGCCTCGGACGCCGATCCACTCGTGCCGTGTCACACCACGGAGCAGCCGCGGGCGGCCACGTCCATTCGCACGCCCGGAGGCGTACGCCACAGGGGCGGAAATCGCGCAGCATGGAGGCGTGCGCCGGCGGGGCTCGGGGCTGCCGACGCCGGCCTCGCAGGCCGGTCGTGCGCTCGCGATCGCCAGCGAGCCGGGCGGAATCGGCTGGCCTGCATCCGGCCGGCCTACAAGAGCTCGCTCGCGAGATCGGCCAGTTCCGACCGCTCTCCCTTCTCGAGCGTGACGTGCGCGGCCAGCGGCTGGCCCACCATGCGCTGGATCAGATAACTGAAGCCGTTCGAGAGGGCGTCGAGATACGGCTGGTCGATCTGCGCGACGTCGCCGGTGAACACGATCTTCGTCCCCTCGCCGGCCCGCGTGATGATCGTCTTGACCTCGTGGGGCGTGAGGTTCTGCGCCTCGTCGACGATGAAGAACATCCGCTGCAGGCTGCGGCCGCGGATGTAGGCCAGGGGCGTGATGAGGAGCTTTTCCGAGTCGCGCATCTCGGTGATCCGCTGGGCGGCCTGCGTGTCCTCGCCGCACTGGTGGCGGATGACCGTGAGATTGTCGTAGAGCGGCTGCATGTAGGGGTCGAGCTTCGCCGCGATGTCCCCCGGGAGATACCCCAGGTCGCGGTTCGAGAGCGGCACGACGGGGCGGGCCAGCAGGATCTGCCGGTAGCGCTGGCGGCACTCGAGCGCCGCGGCGAGCGCGAGGAGCGTCTTGCCCGTGCCGGCGGTGCCGGCGAGCGTGACGAGCTTGATCGAGTCGTCGGTGAGGGCCTTCAGCGCGAACGACTGCTCGGCGTTCCGGGGCGTGATGCCGTAGCAGACGAGCTTCTCGACGCGGTGGAAGGCGTCGTCGGCGCGACGGAACGTGGCGAGCGCCGACTTGCTGCCGTTGCGGAGCACGAAGTTCTCGTTGGCGCGTGGCGGCACCGAGAGCGCGAGCGCCGCGGAGGGCAGGACGCCGCCGTTCGCGTACAGCCGGTCGATCGCCTCCGACTCGACGCCCTCCACGAGCCGCCTGCCGGTGTAGAGCTTGTCGAAGCCCTCGACCTTGTCGCTCGTGTAATCCTGGGCGCGGAGCCCGAGCGACTTCGCCTTCATCCGCAGGTTCGTGTCCTTCGAGACGAGGATCACCTGGCGCGGCGCGGACTCGTGCTGCAGGTCGAGCGTGGTGCGGAGGATGCGGTGGTCGGGTGTGTCGCCGAAGAAGGCCTCGGGGCCGCGGCGGCCGCTGCCGAGGAGCACGCGGATCGAGCCGAGGCCGGGCCCCAACGGACAGCCCGCGGGCGCGAGCACGTCGCCGGTCAGCGCGTCGATGCGGCGCAGGAACTCGCGCGCCTGGAAATTGATGTCCTCGTTGCCGCGCTTGAACTGGTCGAGTTCCTCGAGGACCGTGATCGGGATCGCGACGTCGTTCTCCTCGAAATTCCGGATGCAGCCCGAGTCGTGAAGGATGACGTTGGTGTCGAGGACGAAGAGCTTGGGCGTGGCCGCGCGGTCGGGGGTCTGCGTCATCGGCGACTCCTCGGGGGTTTCTGCGAAGCCCGCTCCCGGCGGGCCGCAGGGGCCGGATCGTAACGGGCGGGCGGGCCGCGGGGGATGCCGTTTCGGCCCGGCGGGGCCGGCCACACACAATGCTCACATCACCGGCCGCCGGCGGGGCCTTGTAACGGATCGGCGGCGCCGCCGTCATCGGATCGGGAGCCGGATCGTCGGCGATCGTGAGGAGCCACGCGGTCCTCGACGCACGACGGTCCGCGACGCGAGGAGGCCTGGCATGCCGCACGCTGGAGAACCGCAGGCGTGGGTCCTGGAGGCCGTCGAGGCCTACGAGGCACCGCTGTCGCGCTACGCGCGGCACCTGCTCGACGACTTCGACCTCGCCGCCGACGCGGTGCAGCATGCGTTCGTCACGCTCTGCTGCGAGTCGCGTGAACGCCTCGAGGGACGCGTCGCCCCCTGGCTCTTCCGCGTCTGCCGGAACCGCGCGCTCGACCATCTGCGCCGCGCGGGCCGGGAGCACACGCTGGGTGACGGACCGCCGACGGGCGCTCACGCCGACGGACCCGTCACCGCCGTCGCGGACGATCCCGCGATGCTGGCCGAACGGGCCGACCTCGCCGCACTCCTCCGCGGCCTCCTCGCGGACCTGCCCGCCGCGCAGCGCGAGACGATCGACCTGTGGTGCGAGGGACTCACCTATCGGCAGATCGCCGAAGTGACCGGCCGTCAGGAGGGTCACGTGCGCGTGCTCGCGCATCGCGGCCTCACGAGCCTCCGCGGCCATCCGCGGGTGCGGAGCCTCGTCACCCACGAACGCACCCGCGTCGCGGACGCGCCCGCCTCCACCTCCTGACATCGTGCCGCCGGGCGCGTGCCGCCCCGGCCATCCATCACCCCGCCACCCGTCACCCTGAAAGCGAGCCTCCGATGACCGATCGACAGCCACCCGCCGACGCATCGCTGCCAACGCCCGACGACCGCTGGGACGCGACCGAGGAGCGCGCCGCGCTCCTCACCGCCCACGCGCTCGGCCAGCTCGACGCCGCCGACCGGTCCGCCGTCGAGCGGCTGCTCGCCGATCCGGACGCCCGACGCGTCGTGGAGGAGACGCGCGTTGTCGCCGAGGCGCTGCGCGCCACGCGGCGGCTCGACGCCGCGCCACCCTCGACCGACCTGCGTCGAGCGGTCGTGGCGGCGCTCGCACGAGCGACCGGGCCGGCGCCGGGAGAGGTCGCGGACCGCCCCCCGGCCACGGTGCCGGGCACCCCGCGAGCCCGTCGTCACCTCGGCTGGCTCACGCTCTCCGGCGCACTGGCCGCGTCGCTGCTCGTGGGCCTCGTGGCGACGAGGGAATCGCCGTCGGTCCTGTCGGAGCGCGAGGTCGCCCTGCCGCGGTCCTCGTCGACCGGGCAGCCGGCGGCCAAACGGATCGCGGCGACCGACGGCCTGCCGGCGCTGCGCGAGCGGCCCGTCGGGGACATCTCGGGCTCCGGCCTCGCCGCCGATGCCAACGGCGTGGCGCAGGCACGCGCCGGCGGCGAGCCGGCCGAAAAGGCGGCCACGGCCCCGGGGCCCGGTCGACGCAACGCGGCGGACATCGCGAAGTCGGCACCGCCCGCACCGGCACACGACCTCTCGGTGGCGATGCCGGCGACGGCCGAGCGTCAGCGCGGCCTGCTGCGTGACGGGGCCGACGCCGATCGATTCGCGAGGAAGGCTGCCACCGCCGTCGACCGCCTCGGTGAACCCGTTGACGAGGCCCTTGAGCGGGGCGTGCGCGAGCAGTTCGGTGTCGCACGGCCGGCCGACGCCCGCGGCGACATGCCGTCCGGCGAACGCTATGCGACCTTCTTCGAGAATCGTTTTCGCAGCACGGCCGACGCGCCGCTCTCGACCTTCTCGATCGACGTCGACACGGCGTCTTACGCCCTCGTGCGCCGGTTCCTGTCGGCCGGGCAGCTGCCACCCCCCGACGCCGTGCGGCTCGAGGAGCTGTTGAACTACTTTTCGTACGCCGATCCGGCACCGGCCGGCGACGATCCGATTTCGGTGACCGTCGAGGCGGCGACATGCCCGTGGCGACCCGGGCACCGGCTCGTGCGGGTCGGCCTGCGGGGCCGCGACGTGCCCCGCGCCGAGCGACCGGCCGGCAACCTCGTCTTCCTCGTCGACGTCTCGGGCTCGATGGCCGACGACGACAAGCTGCCGCTCGTCAAGCAGGGGCTCACGATGCTCGTCGAGGAGCTCGACGAGAACGACCGCGTCGCGATCGTGACGTACGCGGGGGACGCCGGGCTGCGGCTGCCCTCGACGAGCGGCGCGGAGAAGGGGGCGATCCTCGCGGCGATCGAGTCGCTGACGTCGGGAGGCGGCACGCACGGCAGCGCCGGCATCGAGCTGGCGTACGCCCAGGCCGCGGAGCACTTCGTGCGGGGCGGCGTCAATCGCGTGATCCTCGCGACCGACGGCGATCTCAACGTGGGCATCACCGATGACCGGGCGCTCGCCAACCTCATCACCGCCAAGGCCGCCGGCGGCACGTTCCTCACGGTGCTCGGCGTGGGCAGCGGCAATCTCCAGGACGAGAAGCTCGAGACGATCGCCGCCCACGGCAACGGCATCTATGCCTACCTCGACGGCGCACGCGAGGCGCGGAAGGTGCTCGTCGAGCAGCTCACCGGCTCGACGATCACGATCGCGAAGGACGTGAAGATCCAGGTGGAGTTCAACCCCGCGGTCGTGGCGTCGTGGCGGCAGCTCGGCTACGAGAACCGGCTGATGGCGGCGCGCGACTTCCGCGACGACACGAAGGACGCCGGGGACATCGGTGCCGGCCACGCGGTGACGGCGCTCTACGAGGTGGCACTCGTGGGCGAGGCGGACGACCAGTCCGGCGGCGAGCCGCTCAAGTACGCGGCGCCCGGGGAGCCGCGTCGCGAGCCGGCCGCGGCGGCGGGCACCGAGCTGCTCACGGTGAAGCTCCGCTTCAAGCGGCCCGACGGCGACACGAGCACGCTGCGCGAGGTGCCGCTCGCCGAGCGGGGCGGCGACTTCACCGCGGCCTCGGCAGACCTGCGCTTCGCCGCCGCGGTCGCGGGCTTCGGCATGCTGCTGCGAACCAGCGAGCACGCCGGCGACGCCACGTGGGGCTGGGTGGCGGCGACCGCCTCGAAGGCGCTCGGCGCCGACGCGGGCGGCTGGCGCACGGAGTTCCTCGACCTCGTACGGCGTGCCGAGTCGCTCGCCCCCCGGGTCGGCCCGCCGGGCGTCACGCCGTCGCCGCGCCCCATGCCGCTGACGCGATGAGCGCGGTCGCCGTGGCGGCCGCGGCTATGCTCGGCGGTCATGGCGGAGCCGCTCCTCGAACTGCGCGACGTGTCGGTGCGGCGCGGCGACGTGACCATGCTCGCCGGCGTGAGCCTCGTGATCCCGCGCGGGCGGCACACCGCGGTCCTTGGGCCCAACGGCGCGGGCAAGACGTCGCTGGTGCGGCTGCTCGACCGCCAGCTCTACCCGTCGGTCGATGACGACGGCACGCAGGGCGGCGTCCGCATCCTCGGGCGAAGCGCTTGGGATGTCGCCGTGCTCCGCAGACGCATGGGCATCGTGTCGGCCGGCCTCGACCGCGAGTTTTCCGGCGGCCAGACCGGCCGCATGACCGTGACCGAGGCGGTGGCGAGCGGTTTCACGGCCACGGAACTGGCCGACTGGGGTCCGCCGATCACGGCCGACGTGCGTGAGGCCGCGGAGGCGGCGCTCGCTCGCGTCGACGCGACGCGCCTCGCCGCGCGGCACGTCGATACGCTCTCCACCGGCGAGCGACGGCGGGTGCTCATCGCCCGCGCGCTCGTCCACGCACCGGAGATCCTCGTGCTCGACGAGCCGACCACGGGCCTCGACATCGCCGCCCGCCACGCCTTCCTCGACATCCTCACCGGCCTGTGCCGGCAGCCCGGGCTCACCGTCGTGCTCGTGACGCACCACCTCGAGGAGATCGTGCCGGAGTTCCGCCATGCGGTGCTCCTGGCGGGAGGCCGTATCGTCGGCGACGGGCCCGTCGCGGAGGCCCTGCACGCGGCCCGGCTCTCCGCCGTCTTCGGAGTCCCGCTCGAGGTCTCGCGCGACGCGCACGGTCGCCTCGCGACCCGCGTGGTCCGCGCACCGGACTGACGGACATCTCGGCTACACTCCCGCCCATGGCCGCGCAGCACTGGCTCATCAAGAGCGAGCCCGACGTCTTCTCGATCCACGACCTCGCGAAGGCGAAGGGGAGGCGGACGAGCTGGGAAGGCGTCCGCAACTACCAGGCCCGCAACTTCCTGCGCGCGATGCGGCGGGGCGATCGCTGCCTCTTCTACCACTCCAACGCCACTCCGCCGGGTGTCGCCGGGGTCGTGGAGGTGGTGCGCGAGGCGTATCCCGACCCCGCCGCCTGGGATCCGCGGAGCCCCTACCACGACCTGAAGGCGTCGCCCGAGAATCCGGTCTGGTCGATGGTGGACGTGCAACTCCTCGAGATCTTTTCCCGCGAGGTGCCCCTCGACGAGCTGCGGCAGGTGAAGGCGCTCGCCGGCATGGAGCTCCTGCGCCGCGGCAGCCGGCTCTCCGTCACACCCGTCACGCCCGCCGAGTTCCGCGCGATCGTGAAGCTGGCGACGTCCCGCTGACGCATGGCGTCCGGCCGGTCGTCGCGTGCCGCGTGTCCCGGCACCGGCGTGCGTGCGTCGGCATAATGGCGGCATGCCGTGCCGCATCGACGACGCCGAGCGGGCCTCCCGCCCCACCCTGCCGCTCGCGGAACCACTCGCGTGGATCGACACCGCGTTCGACGCGCTCGCGGCCGCCGGGCTCGAACGGCCGCACCGCGTGCGCATCGGCCGGCAGGGGCGCGAGGTCGATCTCGACGGCCGTCGGCTCGTGAACTTCGGGTCGAACGACTACCTCGGCTATGCGGGCGACGTGCGGCTCACGAGGGCCGCGTCGAAGGCCGCGTGCGCCGAGGGTTTCGGCGCGGGGGCGAGCCCGCTCGTCAGCGGCCATTCGGCGGCCCACGAGGCGCTCGAGGCGGCACTCGCCGACCTGCTCGACGTGGAGGCGGTGCTCACCTTTCCCAGCGGCTTCGCGGCGAATACCGCCACGATCCCCGCGCTCGTCCGGCCGGGCGACGTCGTCGCCAGCGACGAGCGCAACCACGCGAGCATCATCGACGGCTGCCGGCTCGCACGCGCGCAGGTGGTCGTCTATCCCCATCGCGACGTCGCCGCGCTCGAGCGCATCCTCGCGACGACACCGGCGGCCGGGCGCAGGCTCGTCGTCACCGACACGCTCTTCTCGATGGACGGCACGATCGCGCCCCTCGCCGACCTCTGCGACGTGGCGCGGCGCCACGGGGCGATGCTCATGGTCGACGAGGCGCACGCCACGGGCGTCTGCGGGCGACGCGGCAGCGGACTGGTCGAGTCGCTCGGCTGTGCCGACGGCGTGCACATCCGCGTGGGAACGCTCTCGAAGGCGCTCGGCGCCGCCGGCGGGTTCGTGGGCGGGCAGGCGCCGCTCGTCCGGTGGCTCAGGCATCGTGCGCGGGGATGGGTCTTTTCCACGGCGCATCCCCCCGGGGTGGCCGCGGCGGCGACGCGGGCGATCCGCCTGCTCGACGAGGAGCCGGGCCGGCGACGCGATCTGCTCGACCGGGCTCGGGAGGTGCGCGAGGCACTCGCTGCGGCCGGGCTCGACACCGGAGCCGCGGAGGCGCAGATCGTGCCGATCATCGCGGGGACGGCGGAGGAGGCCGTGGCCCTGTCGGCACGGCTGACCGCCATGGGATGCTTCGTGCCCGCGATCCGGCCGCCGAGCGTGCCCGAGGGGCGGAGCCTCGTGCGGGCGAGCCTCTCGTGGCACCATACCGCGGTCGATCTGGCGTCGCTCGTCGCCGCGCTCGTCCGCCATGCGCCTCGTCGCACCACCCAGCAGCATGCCTGAAGCCGCCGTCCCCACCGCCACGCCGACATGGTGCGTCATCGGCGCCGGGCCGTCGGGCCTGGCCGCGCTCAAGAATCTGCTCGCCGCCGGCATCCCCGCCGAATGCCTCGACCGGGAGGACGACATCGGCGGCAACTGGCGCTTCGGCTCGACCACGTCGCGGGTCTTCGCCTCGACCCGCCTCATCAGTTCGAAGTCCCTCACGCAGTTCCTCGACCATCCGATGCCGCGGAACTGGCCGGCGCATCCCGACCACCGCCAGTGCCTCGAGTACCTGCGGAGCTACGTCCGTCGCTTCGACCTCGCCCCCCGGATCCGCCTGCGCGCGACGGTGGAGCGGATCGAGCCCGGGGGTCCCGGCGGCGGCTGGATCGTGCATGCCGACGGCATGTCGCGACGGCACGCGGGCGTCGTCATCGCCAATGGCCACAATCACGTGCCGCGCTGGCCCGACGTCCCCGGCACCTTCGCCGGTCCCCTCATCCACGCGGCCGACTACAAGTCGCCGACCCATCCGCTCGCGATCGCGGGCCGGCGGGTGCTCGTGATCGGGGGCGGCAACTCCGGCTGCGACATCGCGGTCGAGGTCTCCCGCCATGCGGCACGCACGGTGCACTCCACGCGCCGCCACTACCACGTCGTGCCCCGCGAGGTCCTCGGGCGGCCCGTCGACCTGCGGGGCGAGCGGCTCCTGAGGATGGGCGCGCCGCTCTGGCTGCGGCGGCTCGTGGGGCTGCGCGCGATCGACCGCACGATCGGCCGGCCGCGGCGGCACGGCCTCCCCGAGCCCGACCACCTGCTCTGGGAGTCGCACCCGGTGGTGAACTCGGAGCTCTACGGGCGGATCGACGCCGGCGCCATCCACCCCGCCGCCGACGTGGAGGCGTTCTCCGCCGGAGAGGTCGTGTTTCGAGACGGCCGTCGGGAAGCCTTCGACATCGTGATCTGCGCGACGGGCTACCGGGTCGCCCTTCCCTTCATCGACACGCGACTCCTCGGCGCCGACACCCCCGACGGACTGCCGCGGCTGTTTCTCAATCTCCTCCACCGCTCCCGTGACGACATCGCCGTCGTCGGGCTCATCCAGCCCGACGGCGGGCAGTGGGGCATCACCGACCTGCAGGCACGGCTCGTGGCACGGATGGCGGTCGCCGGCCGCGCGCACCCGCGTGCCGCAGCCTGGCTCTACGCCCGGCGTCAGGCGCCGCCGTCGACGCCGGCGCTCCGCTACGTCGACTCGCCGCGGCACGCGCTCGAGGTGGAGCACCATTCCTACCGCCGCCGCCTCGAGCGACTCGTCGCCGGGATGGACCGCCGGATGCGCACGGGTGCGCCGAGGACCGTCACCGGCCCGGTGGCAGGCTGAGCGGGGGCTCGGGCGGCTGCGGGTTGCCGAAGAGTGTTTCGAGCCCCTGCAGCCCGCGACCAAAGCCGTCCCGCAGCACGGCCTCGGCGGTGTTGTCGACGATCCGCGCGACGACCGTGTCGATCGCCCGCGCGTCGAACTGCGGTCGATCGAGCGTCCCCCTGAGGGGAATCGCCAGGGGCGTGCGGAGGAGCCGCGCGACGACCGGCGCGTCCCCCGCGACCTCCGCCCGCAGCGCGACCTCGACGACCATCGCCAGCGTTCCGTCCGCGGCGACGCTGCCACCGGACCGCACGACGAGCGGCCCCGAGTCCATGACCAGTCCCTCGTGCTCCAGCCGACCGCCGGCGAGCCGCACGCGCACCGGCTCGGGCCGCACCCGCAGCAGCACCGCCTTGTCACCGATCGCGAACCGCGGATCGGCGGCCGACTGGAGCCGCACGAGCAGATTGATGAACGGCTGGAGCGTGCCGGCTGGCGTCACCTCGAGGTTTTCCAGAAGCACCTGACCGGCCAGTTCGCCGGCCAGCGGCGCCGCGAGCGGGATCCGGCCGCCGGCGCCGTCGAACGTGACGAATCCGTCGGTCCGCGTGGTGCGACCGAGGAGCGGCGAGAGCCTGGAGATCCACTGCTGCGCCCGTGCCTCCGCGATGCTCACCCGCTCGACGAGGCGGCCCGGCGGGAGGACGATCTCCCAGGGTGTCGCGAGGAACGAGATCCACGGCGCGCCGCGCACCCGCCCGCCCGCCACGCCGATGTCGAAAGGGCCGCAGGCGAGCTGCCCCTCCACGAGCCGCAGCGGCAGTTCGCCGGCGGCCAGCGGCACGCCGCCGATGTCGGCAGCCTGCCAGGCGATCGACGTGTCGAGTGAGATCTCCCGAAACCGATCGACGAGCGTGGCCGGATCCCGCGGGGCGGTCGCGGCGGGGCGCGCGATGCGCGCCGACCGCGGCGCATCGCTGCCGGCACCGCGGGTCGCCGCCAGCCAGCTCTCGGGCAGCATGACGGTCGCCGTCTCGGCCACAGGCGGCGGCGCGGGAGCGGCCGCGGCGGGCGGCGGCAGGAGCGGACTGCGCAGCGCGAACGGTCGCGTGCCACCGCCGGCCAGCCGCACCGCCCCGCCGGTCCACGGCGAGATCAGCCGCGACACCTGCGCCCAGTCCCAGGCCACGGTGCCGTCGAGCTCGAGGAACCGTCGCTCGACGACCGGGCCGACCGTGCCCGCCGCGACGAGCCCCACGGTGGACGACTGCACCGCGAGTCGATCGATCCGCGAGCCCGCCGTGAATCCCGCCGCACCGCGCGGCAGCGTGATCTCGAGGCCGACCGTCGCATGCGGCTCCTCCCACACCGGCCTCGTCGCGGCCGCGTCCGCGCCGGGCGGCTGACCGGCCGGCCGCGGCGTCGCGTCCCGTTCGGCGAGCGCGAGCTGGCTGCCGGTCGCCTCGATGAGCACGACCGTGGCATCCTGCGCGTCGGACACCTCGATCGTGCCCCAGGTGCGCCCCGTCGCGGGCCAGGCCGTCGCCGTCGGCGCCGGCGCGACCCAGCGCGCGAGCCGACCGACGTCGGCCTGCCACTGCAGTTTGCCGCGCACGGCGGCGAGCGACGCGGCCCACGCCTCCTCGGCCGCCCACGCGAGCCCGCCGGTCCGCAGCGAGACGGTGGGCGTGAGCACCTCGCCACTCGAGAGCTCGTACCGGCCGCGCACCGGATCGATCAGTCCGGCGGCGGTCGCGACGATGCGGGGCTCGTTGATCTCGCGACCGGCCACCGAGAGGGTGAAGCGCTCCACGTCGCCGGCGGCCTTCGTGATCCTCCACACGTCGTCCTGTGAGGCCACCGTGGCGGAGGCCTGCACCTTCCCGCCGAGCGCCGGCACCGCGGATGCCGCGGGCATGAAGGGCGCGAGTCGTGCGTGCCAGCGACCGAGGTCGCCGACGAGCGAGCCCTCCGCGACGATCGCCCGCGCGGTCGGGCCCGGCCGCGCCCAGGCCGTCGTCTCGTTGAGGCCGACCATGCCCGCGAGATCGACGATCACGCCTCCCACGAGCGCGGTCTCGAGCGTGTCGCCGCCGGCAGCCACACGCAGGGCCGCCCGATCCACGATCGCCGCGCTGCCGGAGAGGCGGCCCGTCGCATCGGCCTCGAGCCGGATCTCGGCGTCGTTCCACGGGGGTCGTCCGGCCGACGCGAGCGCGACGTCGGCGAGACCGGCCGTCGCCCGCACGACACTCGTCTCGCCGCGCGCGTCGCTCGTCAATTCGATCGTGCCGCGCGAGGTGCCGACGAGGCTCGCGTCACCGACGTCGAAGAGGGCGGCGACCCCGCCGAACAGCGCGCCCAGGTCGGCGGTCCACTGCAGCCGCGCGTCGGACGCCGTGCCCGCCGCCGAGGCCTCGATCGCGGCGCTCGAGATGCGGGCCTCGTCGATGCGAAACGCGCCGCGGCGGCCGGGCGGGAGCCTGCCACGGAGCCAGGCGGAAAACGGCTCCGTCCACGCGATCGACCGCTCCTCGACGGTGTTCGCCGGCGCCGCCGTGGGATCGCCCGCGGCGGAGGGTACGACGGCGGTGCGGATGCCCGCGAGGTCGTGGGCCGAGAGCTTCACCTCGAGCACGCGATCCGCCCCGTCGGCATGCGCCGTGGCCGACAGATCGATGCTGCCGCCGGTGAGCCGCACCTCCGGCCGCACCGTGAGTCCGCCGGGCAGCGACTCGGCGAGCGCCGCCACATCGACCCGGGCCGTGACGGAGAAGTCATCCTCGACCAGCGCGCCTGCCCACTCCCAGAGATCGCCCTCCGGCAGCGTGACCACGCCGGTCGCCTCGACCCGCAGGAGCCGAGAGACGGCGCTGAGCCTGCGGATCGCGACACCGCGCCCGTCATAGGCCAGGTCGAACGGCATCTCGCAGCTTCCCAGGGTGACGATCTCCGCGCCGGTGTCCATGCGACGCACCGCGGCACGCTCGAGCGCGAGCCCGCCCGCCGCGTGCGGACCGCCACCGTCGAGGGCGAGCTCGATGCGGACGTCGCCGCGCCCGTCGAGAAACTCGTCGTACGCGAACCGCGTGGCGAGCACGGCGGAGGCGCCGAGTGGGAGACGATGGCCGCTGCCCGTGATCCGCCTCGGGCCGGCGAGGCCCGCGGGCGACGACACCGAGAAGCCTCCCTCGCGCGCGAGCATCGCCGTCGCGCCGGCCGCGATCGTGGTGCCGTCGATCCGGGCGGCCGGGTCGATGACGGAGGCCCGCGGGGGTTCGAGCGTCGCCGGTGCCTCGGCGCGACGCACCTGACCGGCGAGTGTCCAGTCGGACAGGCCTCCCGCGGCATCGAGCGTCGATGAGGCGATGAGCTCGTCGATTTCCCAGGCATCGGACCGCTCGAGATCGACGAGGGCGAGTCGACCGTCCACGATCTCGATCGCCAGTGCCGGGGTCGAGCCGTCCGCGGCGGGCACGAGCCCGGCGAGCCACGGGGCGACGATGTCCTCGAGCGAACTGCCGCCGCGGCGCACCTCCACGCGGACTTCCGGCGCGAAGAGCCTCACCGTGCCGAGATTCCGGCGGTCCATCAACAGGGCCACGAGGCCCCGATCGAGCGAACCATGAGGCACGAACGCGACGGGGGTGCCCGCACGGTCGCGCAGCACGAGGTCGTGGAAGGCGATCGAGCCGAACCACTGCCAGCGGGCGCCGCCACTCTCGAGAACGCCGTCGATCCCCGCGAAGAGCGCCCGGAGCGGCACGTCCCGGAGGCTCGTGGCGACGATCGCCACCGGCGCGAACCAGACGGCCCCCAGCAGGGCCGCGAGCATGACGGCCGCGGCCAGCCGGCGCCGCCGCGGTCGCCGCTCGGCGCGACGGCGCGGGCGGAACACCTCCTCCTCGAGGTCGTCGACGTCGTCGTCGTCGAACTCGTCGTCGATCCGCCGTCGCCGCGCCATGGTGGGTGGAGTATAGGAATGCGGCCGCTCCGCACAGAAGTCGGGTTTCGCGGGACGGCGCGCGTCAGCGGAGCGGATGTCGCGTGAAGAACTCCCACATCAGTTCGTTGGCCGACACCGTGCGGGTCGATCGGCCGATGAACCAGACGGGTGGTCGCCGGCCGGGCCAGGTGTGCCCGCCGCCCTCGATCGTGACGAGGACGACCTCCGCACCGTCCGCGCCTTCGGCGGGCCCTGCCGGGCGGTGGCGGCCGCCGGACCAACCTTGTCCGGCGGTCGTGCTACGACTCTTCGAGTCGGGCATCCGTCACCATCCCAGGAGCACGCATCATGCAGGAACCGGCACGCAACCGACTCCATCCGTACGAGGCCGGCTGGCTCACACTGCTTCTGGCGATGCGGGTCGCCGGCGAAGGGGAACTCAGGGCCGCACAGGCACGCGTCGCACAGGCTGCACTCGACCGCATGAACTCGCACGCGCGGCGTCGCGCGCGGCGGAAGCGGCGGCGCGACGACGCCTGATCAGCGGGCCGGCGGCGGGTGCACGACGGGCCCGCGGGACCTTCAGGCCTCGGACGATCGGGAGCCGATCCGGGCCCTGAGCGCCGCGAGATCATCCGGCGTATCGATGTCGCGGAACGAGTCGAGATCGGGATCGACGAGGGCCACCGCGGCTGGATCGAGCCGCAGCACCGCCGTCGGGTCGGCGTGGGCGACCGTGCCGAGCAGGCCCATGAGATCGCGGCGTCCGGTGGCGAGATGCCGCTCGATCGCCGGCAGGAGGTCACCGCGGACCGCGCTCACGAGCACCTGCGGATGGCCGTGCACCTCCGGCACGACCCATCGCGCGCCCGACAGCCGCAGCCTCTCGAGCAGGAGCCCGACGACCTCGGGACGCACGAGCGGCACGTCGCAGGAGACGACGATCGCCTCGATCGCGCGCAGCCACGTTGCACGCGCCGCCTCGTCGGCACCACCCGCGTCCCGCGCGCCGGCCACGTGCCGCAGGGCGTCGGCGAGCGCGGAGAGTGGTCCGCCGTCGGCGACCATGTCGTGGATCGTCTCGACGTCGGGCCGCGACCCCACCGCGACCGCGTCGAAGCCTGCCGGGGGGCGCACGGCCATGCCGCGATGGGCGGCGACGACCACGATCCGGCCGACGTGGGGCTCGAGCGCCGCGACCACCGCCGCCAGCAGGGTCCGGCCGTCGAGCGTCAGCGCGGCCTTGCCTCCCTCCCGCGTCGCCACGGCGCCCAGTCGCGTGGCCCGACCGCCGGCGAGCACGATGCCGACCGGTGCCCGCGCGGCCTCGCGCGGCGACAGAGCCCGATCGACGCCCGGTCCGCCTTCCATGCTCCCGAGTATCCCGCACCGGCTCCCCCGGGCAACCATGGGCATCGCCTGCGTCGGTCCCTCGTTCCTGCAGGCCACCCTCGCTGGCGACGCGAAGCCGGCGGGCGCCACGAGCCACCGGACGCAACTGTCCACGGCCAGTGTCGCCGGAGGACCGCGCTCCACACGCGGCCCCGCGATGGCCCGGGCCGGCGCGCTTGCCCGCGGTGATCGCGATCTCGACGGTTCTACGACCGAGTCGATTCGTCGCGGACGCGGCGGGCGGCGGTCGAGGCATCCGGTGCATCCCATGGCGACGATCACGACCGAACTCCGGGCGATCAGGGTCGAACCGGTGTCGCTCGACGCCGTGCGGTCGCTCCTCGCGCCCCAGCCCGCTCCATGTCTCTCGCTCTACCTGACCACGCACCGCAGCGTGCCCGAGAACACCGTCGATCGACCGACGTACCGGTACCTCGTCGAGACCCTCGAACGCACGCTCGACGAAGCCCATCCCCGGGACACGGTCGAGCGGCTCCTGCGGCCCTTCCGCCTGCTGGCCGACGATCACGATTTCTGGGAGCACGCGCGCGACGGCCTGGCGATCCTCGCCGCCGGCGGCAGGGCCCGCGTCTTCCTGCTCCAGCAGCCCGCTCCCGCGCTCGCGCTCGTCGGCCGGCGCTTCCACACGCTGCCGCTCGTGCATGCGGCCTCGTCGCTCGAACGCTGCCACGTGCTCGCCCTCACCAGCCGGCGGGCCTGGGTGTTCGAGGCGTTCGTCTGGCACGGCCCGGCAGGCGGCGCGGACGCGGACGCATCGGTCACGCTCGATCCGGTGACGCTCACGACACCCGGTGGCGAGTCTCCGTCGCTCGAGATCGCGGACGTGGTGGACGTCGACGTCCTCGAGCCGCATCGCGTGCAGACCGGCATGGGCCCGGCGGGCATGGGTGCTTCGTGTACCGTGCACGGTGGCTTCGGGTCGAGGCGGGACGAGGTCGAGAAGGACACGGAGATTTTCCTGCGGTTCGTGGACGCCACGGTGCTCGAACAGCTGTCGCGCCGCACGACGCTGCCGCTCGTGCTCGTGGCCGCTCCGCCGCTCGCCGCCACGTTCCGCGGGCTCACGAAGAACGCCTGGCTCCTCGAGCGACACGTCCCGCTCGATCCCGCGCTCATGACACGCGACACGCTCGCTGCGGCCGTCACGCCGCTGCTCGTGGAGAGTCGCGAGGCGCGGGTCGGGCAGGCGGTGGCGGCCTTCGGTCGCGCGCGCGGTCGTGACCTCGCGTCCAGCGACCTCGCGGAGGTGGCGCGGGCCGCCGTCGCCGGTCGCATCGCGACGCTCCTCGTCGAAGTGGACCGGTTCGAGGCCGGGCACATGGACCGCGAGACCGGTGCGATCATCCCCGCCGACGCAGCCCTGTCAGAGGGCGGACGCCGCCGCCCTGAGTTCGCGTCCGTCGCGGAGGATCTCTTCGGCGCCGTCGCGGAGACCGTGCTCGAGAAGGGTGGCACGGTGGTCGCGCTGGTGCGCAACGCCATGCCGACCGAGAGCGGCGTGGCGGCGGTGTACCGCTCCTGACGTCGACGTGTGCATGTTCGAGGGGGAGCGGACGTCTCGAGGGTCGGGGGTGCCCGCACCCCATGCGTGACGCCCGATGGAGCGGAGTACACTCGCGCTTCGGAATACCACCCCGCCGGTGCCGCGACTCCCGCCGCCCTCGTCACGCCACGATGACCCACGCCGATCACGACTTCGACGACTGCCCCGACCGCCACGGCACCGGCTCGGAGAAGTGGGACCGTTGGGATGGTCTCGACGTGCTGCCGCTCTGGGTGGCCGACATGGACTTTCGCACGCCGGCGGTCGTCCTCGATGCGATCCGGGCACGCGTCGATCACGGCATCTTCGGCTACACGAACGACCCGCCCGACTTCGGGCCGGCCCTGGCGGCGCACCTGGCCGCGCTCCACGGCTGGTCGATCGATCCGGGCCGTGTCGTCGGCACGCCCGGCGTCGTCACCGGCCTGGCCCTCGCGGCGCGACTGCTCACGCGGCCCGGCGACGGGATCATCACGTTCACGCCGGTGTACCCGCCGTTCCTGTCGCTGCCCGTCCGCGCCGGCCGCCGCACGGTGCGTGTGCCGCTCGTGCAGTCACCTGCCGCATGGACGATCGATTTCGACGCGCTCGAGGCGGCGGCGGCCGAGGCGGGGACGACGATGCTGTGGCTCTGTCATCCCCACAACCCCACCGGCACGGTGTTCTCCCGCGGCGACCTCCTGCGCGTTGCCGACATCGCCACGCGGCACGGCCTCACCGTCGTGAGCGACGAGATCTGGTCGGACCTCGTGCTCGACGACGCGGGCCACGTGCCCTTCGCGAGCCTCGATCATCCCGCCACGGCCACGTGCGTCACGCTCACCGCACCGTCGAAGACGTGGAATCTGGCCGGGCTCGCCTGCGCCGCGGCGATCCTGCCGACGGGCATCGAGCGCGACAGCCTGCGGAAGGCGGGCGGCGGGCTCGTGCCGATGGTCAATCCGCTGGGCTATGCCGCGGCCGAGGCGGCGTGGCGGCACGGTGACGCGTGGCGGCGGCGACTCGTGACCGCGCTCGCCCGCCACCGCGACATGGTGCAGGAGACGGTGGCGCGCATCCCCGGACTCTCCTGTGTTCCCGCGCGGGCGACCTACCTGTCGTGGATCGATTGTCGTGGCACCGGGGCGGATGATCCCCAGGCCCGGTGCGAGGCCGCGGGGCTCGGGCCCTCCGATGGGCGCGACTTCGGCACGCCCGGTTTCATCCGGCTCAACAACGCCTGCCCCACGACCCGACTCGCCGAGGCGCTCCGCCGACTCGCGCGGGCCTTCTCGACGACCTGACGCGGCGGGATCGCGGGTGACGCCCGCAGCGACGCGATCCGCCCGGACGCGCCGGTTCGTCCGGCGTGCGCCGCCGCAGGGTCCGCCCGAGCGCCTCCCGAGTATCATGCCTCGTGAGGGCGGGCCTGGGTTTCGGCTCCGCCGAGGCACCATCCCGCACGGCCGGAGCGGACGACGTGATCGAACACCGCAACTTCATCGGCGGCGAGTGGCTGGCCGCGGCGGCCACCAGGCCGGTCGTCAATCCGGCCACCGACGAGGTGATCGCGACCGTGGCCGAATCGTCGGCCGCGGACGTGGCGGTCGCCGTCCGTGCCGCGCGCGACGCCTTCGACTCGGGGCCGTGGCGGACGACGACGGCGCAGGCGCGGGGCCGCGTGCTCTTTCACATGGCCGCGGTGGTGCGCGAGCATGCGGATCGGCTCGCCGAGATCGAGACCCGCACCTGCGGCAAGCCGATCGTCGAGAGCGAGATGGACGTGCAGGACGCGGCCACGTGCCTCGAGTACTACGGCGGCCTGGCCACGAAGATCCACGGGGAGACGCTGCCCGTACCCGACAACGCGATCAACCTGACGCTCAAGGAGCCGGTGGGCGTCGTGGGCCTCATCGTCCCGTGGAACTACCCGCTCCTGCTGGCCATGTGGAAGCTCGGGCCGGCCCTCTCGGCTGGCTGCACGGTCGTGCTCAAGCCGGCGGAGCAGACGCCGCTCTCGATGCTCGAGTTCGCCCGGCTCGTCCACGAGCACGTGCCCGAGCTTCCGCCCGGGGTCTTCAACGTGGTCACCGGCGACGGTCCGGTCGCGGGCCGCGCGCTCGTCGAGTCGATGGAGGTGGACAAGATCGCCTTCACCGGCGGCACCGAGACGGGCCGCGAGGTGCTCCACGGCGTGGCCCGCTCGAACCTCAAGAAGGTGTCGCTGGAGCTCGGCGGCAAGTCGCCCAACATCTTCTTCACCGACTGCGACCTCGATGCCGCCACCGACGGCGCGCTCTTCGGCGTGTTCATCAACCAGGGGGAGGTGTGCTCGGCGGGCTCGCGGGTGCTCGTGCAGCGGGAGATCGCCGCGGAGTTCGTGGCACGGATGCGGGAGAAGACCGCGCGGATCCGGCTCGGCGACCCGCTCGACCGGGCGACGAAGATGGGACCCCTCGTCAGCCGCGAGCATGCCGATCGGGTGCTCGCGGCGATCGAACGGGGCCGGCAGGAGGCGCGGCTGGTGGCCGGAGGCGGTCGCCCCGCCGCGCAGGCCCGCGGCTGCTTCGTCGAGCCGACGATCTTCGAGAGCGACAACTCCGCCTGGATCGCCCGCGAGGAGATCTTCGGGCCCGTCGTGACGGTGATCCCCTTCACCGACGAGGCCGACGCGATCCGGATCGCCAACGACACGCCCTACGGCCTCGCGGCGGCGGTCTGGTCGCGGGACATCTTCCGCTGCCTGCGCGTCGTGAAGGCGGTGCGGGCGGGCATCGTGTGGGTGAACAGCATGCAGCCGTGCTACGTCGAGTCGCCCTGGGGCGGCTACAAGCAGAGCGGTCATGGGCGCGAGATGAGCCTGCACGGCCAGGAGGAGTTTCTCGAGACGAAGCAGGTGCACATCAATCTCGGCGAGGCACCGCTCGCGTGGTACTGATCGCCGGCGGGCGTGGAGGCGTGGCATGACGACGATCGACATCCGGACGCCGGTGCCCGGGCCGCGGTCACGGGCTCTCCTCGAGCGGCGCCGGGCGGCCGTTTCCTCCAGCCCCTTCATGGTGACGCCCGTGTTCGTCGAACGGGCCAGCGGGGCCGCGCTCACCGACGTCGACGGCAACACCTTCCTCGACTTCGCCGGTGGCATCGGCACCGTCAACGTGGGACACGCCCATCCGGCGGTGGTGGCGGCCGTGCGCGAGCAGGCCGGTCGCTTCCTCCACACCTGCTTCAACGTGGCGCCGTACGAGTCGTACGTGGCCCTCGCGGAGAAGCTCAATGCGATCGTGCCGTCGGCCGGGCCGCGCAAGTCCGTGCTCTTCAACACCGGCGCCGAGGCGGTCGAGAACGCGGTCAAGATCGCCCGCCGCACGACGAACCGCGCCGGCGTCCTCACCTTCGAGCACGGCTTCGCGGGACGCACCTACATGGCCTTGTCGCTGACGAGCAAGGTCGCGCCCTACAAGGCGGGGTTCGGCCCGTTCATGCCGGAGGTGTATCGGCTGCCCTATCCGTACCTGTATCGCAGCGGCTTCGACCGGGGTGGACCGGGCGACGAGGACGCCTATGTCGATCACCTGCTCGACGGCGTGCGCGACTTCTTCAGGACGCACGTCGATCCCGGCGGCATCGCCTGCCTGTGGATCGAGCTCGTCACCGGCGAGGGGGGCTTCCTCGTGGCGCCGCCGCGCTACGTGAAGGGACTCCACGCGCTCTGCCGGGAACACGGCATCCTGTTCATCGCCGACGAGATCCAGACCGGCTTCTGCCGCACCGGCACGATGTTCGCGACCGAACAGTACGGCATCGAGCCGGATCTCGTGACCGTGGCGAAGTCGCTCGGCGGCGGCCTGCCGATCTCCGCCGTCGTGGGCCGTGCCGACCTGCTCGACGGCGTCCAGGTGGGCGGCCTCGGGGGCACCTACTGCGGCAACCCGGTGGCCTGTGCCGCGGCCCTCGCGACGATCGAGGTCTACGAAAACGAACGCGTTTCGGGGCACGCGGCGGCGCTCGGGCTGGTGCTGCGGCGGAGGCTCGAGAGCTGGTCCCGCGAGTTCCCGTGCATCGGGGAGGTACGCGGGCTCGGTGCGATGATGGCGGTGGAATTCGTCTCCGACCGCGGGAGTCGCCGGCCGTCGAAGGAGATCTTCACGGCGGTCGCGGCCCGGTGCCTCGAGCGGGGCGTGATCCTCATCGGAGCCGGCACGCACGGCAACGTGATGCGGTTCCTCTTCCCGCTCGTGATCACCGAGAGCCAGCTCACCGAGGGCCTCGACGTCATCGAAGGTGCGGTGCGGGAGTCGACGTAGGAACGCCGTCGTGCGGGCGACTTGTCCGAGCGCGTGCGTCCCACGGAAGATGGCGGGTGGGGGAGGCGCCGTGGGCCTGCGTCCCTCTCCGGCACGCACCTTGCCGCCCACTCCCACGATCCACGCCACCCCGAGAGACCCGACGCCATGACCCGACGCAGCGCGCTGCGACTCGTGACGGCGTGGCTTCTGCCCGGCGCCCTCGTCGCCATCCTCGGCGTTCCCGCCGCGGCCGCGGAGGCTCCCCCGCGGCTGCTCGTGCATTACATGCCGTGGTACGCCTCGCGGGAGTCGAGCGGGCAGTGGGGCTGGCACTGGACGATGGACCACTTCGACCCGGACCGACGGAAGTGGGACGGCCGCCGCGAGATCGCCTCCCACGACGAACCCCTGATCGGCCCCTACGACTCCGGCGACGAGCAGGCCCTCGAGTGCCACAGCCTGCTCATGAAGCTCGCGGGCATCGACGGCGTCGTCGTCGACTGGTACGGCACCGGCGACGCCCACGACCATCCGCTCATCCACCGCAACATGCAGCGTCTCCTGCCGTGGCTGCGGAAGGCCGGGCTCACGTTCACCGTCTGCTACGAGGACCGGCCGCTCGGCTCGCTGCCGCCCGGACGCGATCTCGCGCAGGTCGAAGAGGACCTCGGCTGGGTCGCCGAGCACCTGTTTCCCGATCCGCTCCACCTGCGGCACGAGGGGCGGCCGCTCCTCTTCGTCTTCGGCCCGCAACACCCGCGCTGGACGGTGCGACTCGAGTCGAGGCCGGTGGTGGTCGGCCTGCCCCACCTCTTCCGGGAACGCGGCTTCGACGGTGCCTTCGCCTGGCCGCCGGTGGAGGGCGGCCGGACCGTCACGCGGGAGCAGTGGACGGCGGCGCTGGCCGCGGTGTACGCGGACGAGCGCACGCTCGTCGCCACCGCCTTTCCCGGATTCAAGGACATCTACGCGCAGGCGGGCGTGCGGGATTCGTACGGCAGCATCGACTCCGACTCGGGGCGCACGCTCGCCGCGTCGCTCGAGCAGGCCTTTGCCAGCGGCAAGCCGTTCGTGCAGATCGCCACGTGGAACGACTTCGGGGAGGGCACGATGATCGAGCCGACCCGCGGCCAGGGATACCGCGCGCTCGAGGCGCTGCCCCGCTGCGGCCCCAAGACGCACCTCCGTCTGCCGGTGCGGCTCTACGAACTGCGGAAGCGGGGGGGCGACCCGACACGACTCGACGAGGCCGCCGCCCGGCTCTTCGCGGGCGACTGCCAGGCGGCGGAGGAAATTCTCGCCGCGGTGGGCCGCGACCTCGCCGCGACGGCGGTGGACGGCTACCGGCTCGCGACCGACCTGCCTTACCGCGAGAACGCCGACGCGGAGACCTTCCGCCGCTGCCGCCTCGACGTCTACACGCCGGCGTCGGGCCGGCCGTTTCCCACCGTGGTCTGGTTCCACGGCGGCGGACTCACGCAGGGCGAGCGGTCGATCCCGATGCCCCTCCGCGGACAGGACGTCGCCGTCGTCGCGGCGTCCTACCGGCTCGCGCCGGAGGCGGAGTCGCCCGCCTTCATCGAGGATGCGGCGGCGGCGATCGCCTGGACATTCCGGAACATCGCCGCCTACGGCGGCGACCCGGACCGCATCTTCGTGAGCGGCCACAGCGCCGGCGCCTACCTCGGCCTCCTCTGCGGTCTCGACCGCACGTGGCTCGAGCCGCACGGCATCGACGCCGACCGGATCGCCGGCCTGGCCCCGCTGAGCCCCCAGGTCATCACGCACTTCACCATCAGGGCCGCACGCGGCATCCCCGACACCCGGCCGGTGATCGACGCCCTCGCCCCCCTGTTCCACGTGCGCAAGGACGCGCCGCCGATCCTGCTCGTCACCGGGGATCGCGACCGGGAGTTGCTCGGTCGCTACGAGGAATGTGCGTACTTCGGCAGGATGATGCGGCTGGTCGGGCATCGCTCGACCGTGCTCCACGAGCTCGAGGGCTTCGACCACGGGGGCATGCCCGAAGCGGCGTTTCCGCTGCTCCTGCGGCTCATGCGGCCGCCACCGCGCCCCCCGTCCGCCGCGGCTCCGACCCCATGATCATCCACGGCACCTCGCTCGGCCTGCTGGCGGGCCGCGCGACCGGCCGCCGCCTTCGAGATCGGCTGGTTCCGCAGCGGCTCGTGACCGTGGCGAGCCTGCCGCGGAACGCCATGGGGAAGACCACGAAGCCCGACGTGAAGGCCTTCTTTACGACCGGGAGCATCCAATCGTTGACACCCGTTCGAGCAAGGTCGGGGCTACCGACGTCCTCTCGCTGGACGTTCACTCCGGCCCTCCGGGCAATCCTGTTCGGCACGAGATTTGCGCATCAGAGGGCGGGCAACTCGGGCAGACTGAGTCGAGTGGCGCGCCGATTGGCATGGCGTTATCGTGCCCGCCATGGCCGGACGCACGAAGCGCGAGATCCACGATCAGGATGTGCAGGGCATAAAGTGCCTGCGGAAGATCTGTCCGCT
>Ga0214917_10001252_pt1 | contig 32899 bp, 31 predicted proteins | sample LL_1208_BB_MetaG_FD_177983 | JGI IMG/M metagenome (GOLD analysis project Ga0214917, IMG submission 177983) | Freshwater microbial communities from Lake Lanier, Atlanta, Georgia, United States - LL_1208_BB | ecosystem: Environmental > Aquatic > Freshwater > Lake | place: USA: Georgia | collected... | reverse complement strand
CGATCGTCGACAACGGCGAGCCGCTGCTGCCGCTGCCGCCCGATCTGCTGCGTCTGGAACCCCACCCCTATGTCGCCGTTGGCGCCCCCTATGGCGAGGCGGCATCGCCGTTCCAGTTACGCCAGGGCGTGATCGAACGGTTGCTCGCCGCCCAGGCGCAGTTGCAGCGCCGTCACCCGATGTTGCGGCTGGCGGTGTTTGATGCCTGGCGCCCCCTGGCCGTGCAGGTGCACATGGTGCGCCATGCCATCCGCTGCGAGTGCGAGCGCCGTGGCATCGACCCAGCCCAGTCGGGCACCGCCATCGACGCGGTGGTGGCGGAGGTGGGTCGCTTCTGGGCACCCCCCAGTGCCGATCCCCTCACCCCGCCCCCCCACAGCACAGGCGCCGCCGTGGATCTCACCCTGGCGGATGCCGACGGCCAGACCCTGGGCATGGGGTCCGAGATCGATGCCATCGGCGCCGTCTCGGAGCCGGATTTCTTTGCAGGCCGTGCCGCGGCGCTCCCCCCCGGGCCCGATCGCGACCAGGCCCTCCGTTGGGCTGGCCACCGCGATGCCCTGCGCCAGGCCATGGAGGCGGTGGGCTTCGCCCAACATCCCAACGAGTGGTGGCATTTCAGCCACGGCGACCAGCTCTGGGCCTGGCGGCTGGGACACCCCAGCGCCCACTACGGCCGTTGGGGGACGGCTTAACCCTGGGCCAGCAGGGCCACCACGTCGCTGCGCCCCAGTTTGTGCACGTAATCGCCGAAGCTGCGGCGACCGCCGGCCGCCTTCCAGCCCACGAGCAGCGGCTCGAGGGTGGATTCCAAGCGTTCCAGCGGCATCCGCTCCAGGTAGGGCTCGGCGAGCCGCTGCAGGTTGGGGGTTCCCCCGAGCCACAGCTGGTATTGGTTCACGCCATCCCCCACCAGCCCCAACTCGGCCATGTAGGGCCTGGCGCAACCATTGGGGCAGCCGGTCATGCGCACCAGAATCGATTTGCTGATCTCCAACCGCCGCAGCTGGGCATCGAGGCGATCCAGCACCTCCGGCAGGATGCGCTCGGCTTCCGTCACCGCCAACCCGCACAGCGGCAGGGCGGGGCAGGCAATGGCGTGGCGGGTCAGCAGCGACGGCTCCTCAGGGGTGGTGATCCCCAGCTCCGCCAGGGCCTCCCGCAGCGTGGCCCGTTGGGCCGTGCCGATGTTGCACAGCAGCAGGTCCTGATTGGGGGTGAGGCGAACCTCCAATTGGTAGGTGGCCACCAGGTTTCGCAGGCCCCGTTTCAGATCGCCGGAGAGGCGCCCACACAGCAGCGGGATGCCCACAAACCAGAGGCCGGCGGCTTGCCGGTGCCACCCCAGGTAATCCTCCAGCTTGGCCTTGGGCTCCAGCCGCAGCCCCCTGATCGGATGGGGGAAGTAGCGGGCCTTGAGCTCCTGTTTGAACCAGGCGATGCCCTGATCGTGGATCAGGTATTTCATGCGCGCGTGGCGGCGGGTTTGGCGGTCGCCGTAGTCGCGCTGCAGGGCCAGGATGGCCTGCACCAGGTCGAGCACATGCTCGCCATCCACATAGCCGAGCGGGTCGGCGGTGCGGGCGAAGGTCTCCTCTTTGTTGTGGGTGCGGCCCATGCCACCGCCCACGTAGACGTTGCAACCCTTGAGGGCACCGCCGGCGTCGGTGAAGGCCACCAGGCCAATGTCCTGGGTGAGCAGATCCACCGAGTTGTCGCCGGGCACGGTGACGGCACACTTGAATTTGCGCGGCAGGTAAGTGGCGCCGTAGAGCGGTTCCTCGGCATCGCCGCTGAACAGAGCCCCCTGCTGCTGCCGCTCCCGCACCTGCTTCACCGCCCGGCGGGGCTTGAGCCGGTAGCTGAGTTCCCCATCCACCCAGAGGTCGAGGTAGGCGCCCTCCGCCGCCTGGGGGGCCAAGGTGTCAGCGATGTCATCGGCCAGCTGGCGAGCGGCCGGGTAGGCCCCCTTCTCGTAGGGGGCGGCGGGGCACATCACGTTGCGGTTGATGTCGCCGCAGGCCGCCAGGGTGGATCCCATGCCCCGCACGATGGTGCCGATCACCTCCTTGAGGTGTTGCTTGCGCACGCCATGCAGCTGGAAGGCCTGGCGGGTGGTGGCCCGCATCGTGCCGTTGCCCAGGCGGTCGGCCAGCTCGTCGAGGGCCAGATACAGCGAGGCGGGAATGCGCCCGCCGGGGCTGCGCAGCCGCAGCATCATCTGCCAGTCCTTCTCTTGGCCCTTCTGGCGGTTGTCGCGGTTGTCCTGCTGGTAGCTGCCGTGGAACTTCAACAACTGAACGGCGCCATCGCTGAACTGCGGCAGGGTGTTGCCCAGCTCCTCCAGCAGGGGGTCACGCAGGTGATCGCTGCCGGCTTTGAGCTGCTCAAACTTGCTGCGCTCCGCCCCGGTGGCGATGCAGGGGGAAAACTGCCGTTCTGTCCCTGCCGTCACGGTCACACGCTGGTCAGCTACCAACCAACGACCGTAGCGAAACACGCTTCCCGGCTGGCTTGCTCCGATGATCGCTTCAATACAGTGGGCGGCTGCTGTGGGCTGCCTGCGTGTCGACCTTTCTGCTCGAGATCGGGACCGAGGAGCTGCCCGCTGATTTCGCGCGACTGGCCCTGCCGCAGCTGGAGCAGTTGGTGCAGCGCGACCTGCGGGAGGCGCGCCTGGGCCATGGGGCGATCCAGTGCACCAGCACCCCCCGCCGCCTGGCCCTGACCATTCGCGGGCTGGACTCCCGCACCCCCGATCTGCAGGAGGAGCGCAAGGGTCCGCCGGCGGGCCAGGCCTTCAACGACGGCGTGCCCACGGCGGCTGCAGTCGGGTTTGCCAACCGTTGCGGTGTGGCTCCGGAGGCCCTGGAGGTGCGCGACACCCCCAAGGGGCCGTTTGTGTTTGCCACGGTGCTCGAACCCGGCCGCTCCGCCCAGGAGCTGCTGGGTGCCTGGGTGCCCCAATGGATCCAAGCGCTTCAGGGTCGCCGGTTCATGCGCTGGGGCGCTGGGGACAGCCGTTTCTCCAGGCCGGTGCGTTGGCTGGTGGCCCTGTTCGATGACGCCGTGCTGCCCGTGGTGCTGGAGAGCTGCGATCCGCCGGTGGTGGCCGGCCGCGACAGCCGTGGCCACCGCCTGCGGGCGGAGGCGGTTCCCATTGCCCACGCCGAGGCCTACACCGACGCCCTCGCCGCGGTGGGGGTCCAGGTGGATCGCCTTGCCCGCAGCCAATGGATCCACCAGGCGGTGGAGCAGGCCGCCGCTGGCCTCGCAGCGGCCCCCGATTGTCCGCCGGAGCTGTTCGACGAACTCACCGACCTGGTGGAGTCCCCCTTGTTGCTGGAGGGCCGGGTGGAGGACACCTATCTCGACCTGCCCGCGGAGGTGCTCAGCACCGTGATGCGCGCCCACCAGCGCTACGTGCCGCTCTACCGCCGCGATGCGCAGCGTGACCCGCTGGCCCTCGATGCCCGCAACAGCCTGCTGCCGCGGTTTCTGTGCATCGGCAATGGGCTGCCGGAATCCGCGGCCACCGTGCAGCGGGGCAATGAGCGGGTGCTCAAGGCCCGCTTGGCGGATGCGGACTTTTTCGTTCAGGCCGATCGGGCCGTGGCCAGCATCGACCGCCGTGACCAGCTGGCGCGGGTCACGTTTGCGGAGGGGCTGGGGTCGCTGCTGGAGCGGGTGGAGCGGCTCGAGTGGTGCACCGACGCCCTTCTGGATCAGATGCAGCTTGCGCCGGCCACAGCCGTGGCGGCCCGGCGGGCGGCGCACCTCTGCAAGCACGACCTGGTGAGCCAGATGGTGGGGGAGTTTCCCGAATTGCAGGGGGTCATGGGGGGCAAATACCTGCTGGCCGAGGGGGAGGACCGTGCCGTGGCCCTGGCGGTGCTGGAGCACTACCTGCCCCGCGGGGCTGGCGACGATCTGCCCTCCTCCGAGGCCGGGGCGGTGGTGGCCCTGGCGGAGCGCCTGGAATTGCTGCTCAGCATCTATGCGAAGGGGGAGCGTCCCAGTGGCTCTTCCGACCCCTACGCCCTGCGCCGGGCCGGCAATGGCCTGCTGCAACTTCTCTGGTCGCGGGGTTGGGCACTGGATGTGCTGGCGCTGCTCGAGCGGGCCACGGCCCATTGGAGCCAGATCCTGCCGGCCTGTGGCGTGGATGGACCGGCCTTGGCGCAGGAACTGGCTGAATTTCTGCGGCAGCGGCTGTTGAGCCTGCTGGAGGAGGCGGGTGTTGCCCCCGACCTGGCCCAGGCCGTGGCGGGTGACACGGTGCCCCTGGAGCGGGTGCTTCGGGATCCAGCCGATGCGCGTCTGCGGGCCGATCTGTTGATGGATCTGCGCAGCCGTGGCGACCTGGCGGCCGTGCAGGCGGTGGTCACCCGGGCCGCACGGCTGGCGGAAAAGGGCAACCTCGCCCCGGATGTGCTGTCCGCCGCCGCGGTGGTGAATCCTGCCCTGTTCGAGCAGCCCAGTGAAGCGGCGATGCTGCAGGTGTTGGAGGGCCTCGAGCCGATCGCCACCGGATCCGATGCCGATCGCTACGGACAGCTGGCCCAGGGGCTGACGGGAGGGGCCAACGCCCTAGCCGCCTTCTTCGACGGCGACCAGAGCGTGATGGTGATGGCCGATGACCCCGCCGTGCGGACCAACCGGCTCAACCTGTTGGCGGTGTTGCGCAACCAGGCCTCGGTGCTGGCGGATTTCAGCCGCCTCAGCGGCTGAGGGCCGGTTCGCGGTTGTCGGCATCGCTGCCTTCGGCCACTGCAGCACCCTTCTGGCCGCGCACGCGGATGCCACCCTTGATGGTGCTGACGGCGAGCATGGCGTTCACCTCCGCCTCCTCGCGCACGGCGCTGGGCACCGGCTTGTAGCCCTGGGGCGCCAGGGCGTTGCCCCGCAGCACCGATCCCAGGGTGAGCAAGGTGAGCTTGAGCTGCTGCCAGGGGTTCATCATCACCACCCGCTTGTAGAGGTAGCTGTCGAAGGTGAGGCGCTGCACATCCTTGTCGTCGCACATTTCCACGAACGCTTCGCGGGCCGCGTCGTTGCGGTAGAAGATGTTCTGGAGAATCTCCAGCACCTTGTAGGTGGCGCCGTATTGGCGATCCCACCGTTTCAGATACTTCTTGAGGTCGGCCTCGGAGGGCACCCGCTGCCCGCCTTGGCTGGATTCCACGATCTGCTCGGCGCACATGCGGCCGCTCTTGGCGGCGAAATAGATGCCTTCGCCAGAACTCTTGGTGACGTACCCCGCGGCATCGCCCACGAGGGCCATCCGGCCCACCACCCGGCGGGGGCGTGGATGTTCGGGGATCGGATGGGCCTCCACCTTGATCACTTCACCATTCACCAGCCGCTTTTTGGCCCGTTCACGGATGCCCTCCTGCAGGCTCTTGATCAGGCTCTGGTTCTCCTGCATCGTGCCGGTGCCCACGGCCACGTGGTCGTACTTGGGGAACACCCAGGCGTAGAAGTCGGGGGACACATCGGTGCCCACGTACATCTCCGCGAGGCTTTCGTAGTACTTCATCTCCTCGGGCGGCAGCTTGATCCGCTCCTGGAAGGCGATGGCCACGTTGTAATCGCCGGCGTCCATGGCCTTGGCCACGCGGCTGTTGGCACCGTCGGCGCCAACGATCAGATCCACCTCCAGGGTGCGGGTCTCACCGGTGGCTTCGCCGTCGCTGTAGTCGGAGTAGGTGAGGGTGTAAGGGCCCTGGCGGTTGGCACCGGTGTCGATCTTGGTGACCAGACCATTCACCAGGTGGGCCCCCAGTTCAGCGGCTCGGTTGCGCAGGAAGGCATCCATCACCTCGCGCCGGCACATGCCGATGTATTCGTTGTCGTTCTCCAGGTTGATGTCCACCTCGCGGTTGGAGGGGGAGATCATCTTCATGTTGCGGACCTTGCGGTCGATGATCGTTTCCGGCAGGTCGAATTCGGCGACCATGCACAGGGGAATCGCGCCGCCACAGGGTTTGGCGTTGTCGAGCTTGCGCTCGAAGATCCAGGTTTCGATGCCGGCCTTGGCCAGCACTTCAGCAGCACAGGAACCGCTCGGGCCGCCGCCCACCACCGCGACTCGCAACATCTTGAAACCCGCTCCACCAAACGGTTGTTGGGCCGAAGCTAACACCGCTGAGCGGGCCCCTGCTGGCGCCGTCGGGGCCCGCCGGTAGCATCGCGCAAGCCCTGAAGCCCGGGAGAACAGGCTTGGCCAGCGCCGGAGGGGTCTCCAAGTCGTCGTCGCCCGATCCCCGCGCTGTTCATCGCCTGGGGGCGTTGGACGCCGGCGACCCGCAGGACATTCCCCTGGCTCGCCGCACGGTGCCGACGGCCCTGCAACGGCGTTTCAGTTGGCGCAATGCCCTGATCGGCGCCGGCGGTGTGGTGCTGGTGGCGGCTGGGGCGGCGCTGGTGATGCCCCAGCCGCTGCGCCGTCTGTTGGCGCCGCCGCCGGTGCAGGGCCTCAGGGCCCGCCTCAGCATCGACGGTCGCCTGCTGGGCCACTTCCCCTACGGCGAAGCCCCCCGCGGCGATTTGGTGGCCATTGCGCCCGGGGTTGAGTTGCACCGCGATGCCGCAGCGGCGCTTGAGGCGATGCAGGCCGCCGCCGCCGCCGAGGGCATCGACATCCGGGTGCTCAGTGCCTTCCGCTCCATCGCCCTGCAGAAGCAGATCTTTTTTGATGTGAAGTCGGAGCGCAACCAGAGCGCCCTGGAGCGGGCCCAGGTGAGTGCGCCGCCGGGGTTCTCCGAGCACAGCACAGGTTATGCGGTGGATTTGGGGGATGGGCGGGCACCCAGCACCGACCTCTCCACCAGCTTCGATGGCACGGAGGCGTTCCGCTGGTTGCAAGCCAACGCCAACCGCTTCCATTTCCACCTGTCGTTTCCGCAGTCGAACCGCCAGGGGGTCAGCTATGAGCCGTGGCACTGGCGCTTTGAGGGGTCGGCCGATGCGCTCAAGGTGTTTGAACCGTCCCAGCGGCTGCAGCGCTGATGCCCCACCTGCCTGAACTGCTGGCTCCAGCGGGCTGCTGGCAGTCGCTGCGTGCGGCGGTGGCCAACGGCGCCGATGCCGTGTACTTCGGTGTGGAGCGCTTCAACGCCCGTCTGAGGGCGGAAAACTTCCAACGGGCTGATTTGCCGGAGGTGATGGCTTGGTTGCACCGCCGCGGGGTGAAGGGGTTCCTCACCGCCAACGTGCTGGTGTTCAGCCATGAGCTCAGCGAGGCGGCGGAGCTGTTGTTGGCGGCGGCGGCCGCCGGGGTGGATGCGGTGATCGTCCAGGACATCGGCCTGGCGGTGCTCGCCGCCCAGCTGACCCCCTCCTTGGCGGTGCACGGCTCGACGCAGATGTCGATCACCAGCGCCGCCGGCGTGGCCATGGCCGCTGATCTGGGGGCCCGGCGGGTGGTGCTGGCCCGCGAACTCAGCCTTCGCGATCTCGAGCGGCTGCAGAACCAACTGCAGTGCCGCGGTGTGGCGATGCCCCTGGAGGTGTTTGTGCACGGGGCCCTGTGCGTGGCCTATTCCGGCCAGTGCCTCACCAGCGAAGCCCTCGGCCAACGCAGCGCCAACCGCGGCGAATGCGCCCAGGCCTGCCGTTTGCCCTACCAGTTGGTGGTCGATGGCGAACCCCGCGACCTCCACGACCAGCGCTACCTGCTCTCCCCGCAGGATCTGGCCGCCTGGGAGCTGCTGCCCCAGCTGCGGCAGGCCGGCGTGGCCAGCCTCAAGATTGAAGGCCGCCTCAAGGATGCCTCCTACGTGGCGGCGGTCACCCAGGCCTACCGCCGTGGCCTGGATGCCCTCGCCCCCGGCGGTGAGGCGGTGGCGGAGCCAGAGCGCACCGGCCTGCGCCGGCAACTGGAGCTCAGTTTTTCCCGTGGGCTCGGCACCGGTTGGCTGGGGGGCGTCAACCACCGGAGGCTGGTGCATGGCCGATGGAGCAAAAAACGGGGCCCGTTGCTGGGCCAGGTGCTGCGGCTTGAGCCCAACGGCGTGCTGGTGCTGCGCACCGATCAGCCCCTCAAAGCCGGCGATGGGGTGGTGCTGGAACGCCCAGGCGCGGGGCCCCTGGAGCCCCCCGAGGAGGTGGGGGGACGGCTGATGCGTGTCGATCCGCGCCCGGGGGGCTGCCTGGCCGTGACGCTGGGCCCCGGCCGTCTCGACCTGCGGGGTTTGGCCCCGGGCTGCCCCTGTTGGTTGAGCAGTGATCCCCAGCTTGAGGGCCGTTTGCAGCGGTTGGCGGAGCGCACTGTTGCGGAGCGCAGCAGGCCCCTGAGCCTGCGGGTGCGCGGCCGCGTTGGTGCTCCGCTCACGGTGGAGGTGATCGGTGCCGATGGACTCATGGGAGGCCCCTGGGGCGTCGAATCCGAGCTCCCCTTGCAACGAGCCCAGGGCCAAGGGTTGGACGCCCCTCGGCTGCGCCAGCAGCTGGGGCGCCTGGGGGGCACCCCGTGGCACCTGGACCGGCTGGAGTGTCAGTTGGAAGGGCCGTTGTTTCTGCCGGTGGCCCAGCTCAACGTCCTGCGCAGGGCCCTGGTGGAGCAGTTGGCAACAGCCCTCGAGCGGCCCGCTGCGCTCCCCCCCACGGCCCCGCCCCCCCGCGGCCCTGCCCTGGCCGAGGCTGTGCTGCGGCGTCTGCTGCTGCAGGCCCGCACCGGCCAGGACCCCGCCCAGGACCCCACGCGCGATGGGGCCCCGCAGCTCACCGTGTTGGCCCGCAGCCTCGAGCAGCTGGAGGCCCTGCGGGACCAGCCGGTGCATCGCGTGATTGCCGATCTGGAGCACCCCGCCCAGCTGCGCCAGGCGGTTGCCCTGGGCCGGGGTGTCTGGCCCGGTGGCCTCTGGCTTGCGGGCCCGCGCATCACCCGTCCGGATGAGGCCTGGACCCTGGAGCCGCTGCTGCGGGCTGCCCCCGACGGCTATCTGGTGCGCAACGCCGATCAGCTCGAGCGTCTCACCCCCGTGGCCCCCTGCCAAGGCGACTTCTCGCTCAATGTGGCCAATCCGCTCACGGCCCATTGGTTGATGGCCCGCTGGGGCCTGCAGCGGCTCACCGCCAGCTACGACCTGGCTCTCGAGCAATTGTTGGATCTGGTGGCCGGCTGCGCCCCCGGCAGCCTGGAAATCACCCTGCACCAGCACATGCCGCTGTTCCACATGGAGCACTGCCTGTTCTGCGCGTTTTTGTCCGACGGCCACGACCACACCGACTGCGGCCGCCCCTGCGAACAACACACGGTGTTGTTGCGGGATCGCAGCGGTGTGGATCACCCGCTGCGGGCCGACCTCGGCTGCCGCAACACCCTGTTTAATGGCCGGGCCCAGACCGCGGCGGAGGCCCTGCCGGCCCTGCTTGGGGCGGGTGTGCGCCACCTGCGCATCGAACTGCTCGACGACACCCCTGCCGATGTGTGCCGCCGGGTGCAGCTCTATGGCCAGGCGCTGGCCGGCACCATCAGCGGCCGTGAGGTGTGGCAGCGGGAGCAGCTGGACAGCCGCCTCGGTGTGACGCGCGGCACATTGCTTGAGCGCCGCTGAGGCTCAGAAAGGCCCTGCGATAGCATCAACCCACGCACCGTTGGAACATCGGTTTCGGCCCTGAACTGCAGGCGGCCAAGGGCCGCCCCCGCAGCGCACCGAGACCGCACGCAGTGAACACACCGGATCCCACTTGGCCCCCCAAGTGTTGATCCCGTCCCGATACAAAGGCTTGTCTGCCGGCCCCGTGGTGCCGCCAGTTGCTGATCACCACTCGGGTGATGGCTGTCCGGGAGATCCACTGATGTCACCCCGCTGCAGGGAATCCGCCGTTGATTCCGCCCTTCACCAGTTCTTCGTTTCCCCCCCATGAGCGGCCAGCACCCGGGCACACCGATCCGCAACATTGCGATCATTGCCCACGTTGACCACGGCAAAACCACCCTGGTGGATGCCCTGCTGGCGCAATCGGGCATCTTCCGTGACAACGAAGCGGTGCCCACCTGCGTGATGGACTCCAACGATCTGGAGCGGGAGCGGGGCATCACGATCCTGTCCAAAAACACCGCCGTCGATTACGACGGCATCCGCATCAACATCGTGGACACCCCCGGTCACGCCGATTTCGGCGGTGAGGTGGAGCGGGTGCTCGGCATGGTGGATGGTTGCCTGCTGATCGTGGACGCCAACGAGGGCCCGATGCCCCAGACGCGTTTCGTGCTCAAAAAAGCCCTGGAGAAGGGCCTGCGCCCGATCGTGTTTGTCAACAAGATCGACCGTGCCCGCGTCGATCCCGAGCAGGCCGTCGACAAAGTGCTCGACCTGTTCCTGGAGCTGGGGGCCGACGACGACCAGTGCGACTTCCCCTACCTGTTCGGCAGCGGCATGGGCGGCTACGCCAAGCCGGACATGAAGACTGAAAGCGACAACATGCGGCCGCTGTTTGACGCGATCCTCCGCCATGTTCCGCCGCCGGTGGGGGATCCCGAGAAGCCCCTGCAGCTGCAGGTGACCACCCTCGATTACAGCGATTTTCTTGGCCGGATCATGATCGGCCGCATCCACAACGGCACCATCCGCTCCAACCAGCCGGTGGCCCTGTTGCGCGACGACGGCAGCGTCAAGCGCGGCCGCATCAGCAAGCTGCTGGGCTTCCAGGGCCTGCAGCGGGTCGAGGTGGAAGAGGCCCGCGCTGGCGACCTGGTGGCCGTGGCCGGCTTCGATGAGGTGAACATCGGCGAAACCATCGCCTGCCCCGACAACCCGGAGGCGCTGCCGCTGATCAAGGTGGACGAGCCCACCCTGCAGATGACCTTCGTGGTCAACGATTCGCCCTTCGCCGGCAAGGAGGGCAAATTCGTGACCAGCCGCCAGGTGCGCGATCGCCTGCAAAAGGAGCTGCTCACCAACGTGGCCCTGCGGGTGGAGGACACCGATTCACCGGATCGCTGGGCCGTCAGCGGCCGTGGTGAGCTGCACCTCGGGATCCTGATCGAAACCATGCGCCGCGAGGGCTACGAGTTCCAGGTGTCGCAGCCCCAGGTGATCTTCCGCACCATTGATGGCTCCCCCTCCGAACCGTTCGAGACTCTGGTGCTCGACGTGCCTGAGGAGTCCGTGGGCGCCTGCATCGAGAAGCTCGGCATCCGCAAGGCCGAGATGCAAAACATGGAGAACACCAACGACGGCCGCACCCAGCTGGAGTTTGTGGTGCCCTCCCGCGGCCTGATCGGCTTCCGCGGTGAGTTCATCCGTGCAACCCGCGGCGAGGGGATCATGAGCCACTCGTTCCTGGATTACCGCAAGATGCAGGGCGAGTTTGACGCCCGTCGCAACGGTGTGCTGATCGCCTTTGAGGAGGGCACCGCCACCTTCTATGCCCTCAAGAACGCCGAGGACCGCGGCCAGTTCTTCATCACCCCGGGCACCAAGGTGTACAAGGGCATGATCATTGGCGAAAACAACCGGCCCCAAGACCTGGAGATCAACGTCTGCAAGACCAAGCAGCTCACCAACATGCGCTCCGCCGGCGCTGAGGAACTCGACACCCTGCAGGCACCGTTGCAGATGACCCTCGAGCGGGCGTTGGAGTACATCGGGCCCGACGAGATGCTCGAGGTGACCCCCGAGTCGATCCGCCTGCGCAAGCTGCCCGCCAAAAAGCCCGCCAAGCGTTGAGCCCGGCGCTCGATCCCGACGAGCAACCGTTGATGGCCGATCCCCGGTTTGAGCAGGCGGTGGCCCTGTTCAACGCCGGGGAGTGGTATGCCTGCCACGACGGTTTTGAAGCCCTCTGGCATGAGTGTCAGGGGCCCAGCCGCAGGGCCCTGCAGGGGATCCTGCAGATTGCGGTGAGCCAGCTGCACCTGGAGCGGGGCAACCTGCGCGGTGCCACCGTGCTGCTGGGGGAGGGGCTGGGCCGCTTGGCGGCCTATGGACCGGTGCAGCTCGGGCTTGACTTGAACAACCTGCGCCAGGGGGCCCAGGCCCTGCTGGAGGCCCTGCAACAGCAGCTGCCCACCGCAGCGCTGCCGGTTCCGCAGCTGCGGCCGGCCGGTGAGGGATACGATGGCGCCCATTGATGCACAGGGGCGCCGGGTGATCAGCGGTTGCAACCAACTGCCGGCCCCAGCAGCGGTTCTCCTGTTGGCCCTGGTCAGTGCCATTCCGATGCTGCCGGCCCCGGCGGCCGCCAACAGCCTGAACGGTCCTTCGGCGGCACAGCCCTTGCCGGTGCAGCCTGCGGCACCCGCCCCAGCGGCGCCCGGCCCGGCCCGTGTGCGCACCGGCCTGGTCACGATCGAATCCGACCTGCAACGCGCCGACCAGTCCACCGGCGTGATCACCGCCACCGGCAACGTTCGCATCGTGTACCCAGACCAACGGGTCGTGGCCACCGCACGCCAGGCCCAGTACTTCAGCCGCGAAGGCCGTGTGGTGCTGAGCGGCGATGTCGACATCGTCCAGGAGGGCGGCAACCTCCTGCGGGCCGAGCGGGTGGTCTATCTGGTGGAGCGCGACCGCCTGGTGGCCATTCCCCCCACCGGCCAGCAGGTCTACAGCCGCGTCAGCCTGCCGGCACGCCAGCGGCCGACCCAGCCATGAGCCTGGAGCTGGATCGGGTGGCCCTCACCATCGGGGGCCGGCCCCTGGTGAAGCAGGTGAGCCTGCACCTGCAGCCCGGAGAAGTGGTCGGCCTGTTGGGCCCCAACGGCGCCGGCAAGACCACCACCTTCAACCTGGTGACGGGGCTGCTGCGTCCCGATTCCGGCCAGGTGGTGATGAACGGCCAGAGCATTGCGGCGCTGTCCATGCCCTTGCGGGCCCGTCTGGGCATCGGCTATCTGCCCCAGGAGGCCAGCGTGTTCCGCACCCTCAGCGTGCGCGACAACCTGCTGCTCGCCCTGCAGGAAAGCGGCCTGCCCCCGGGTGAGCGGCGCCATCGTGCCGATCAGCTGATCGACGACTTTCACCTCAGTGCCTTCGCCCACCGCCGCGGTTTTCAACTGTCCGGCGGGGAGCGCCGCCGCTGTGAGGTGGCCCGTGCCCTGGCGGTGGGGGAGGCCGGGCCCCGTTACCTGCTGCTGGATGAACCCTTTGCCGGTGTCGACCCCCTGGCCGTCGCCGACCTGCAGGGCCTGATCGCCAGCCTGCGGGAGCGGGGCATGGGCATCCTGATCACCGACCACAACGTGCGTGAAACCCTGGCGATCACCGATCGCGCCTACATCCTCACGGAGGGCAGCATCCTGGCCAGCGGCTCCTCACGGGAGATGGCCAACGATCCCCTGGTGCGCCGCCACTACCTCGGGGAGGATTTCAAGCTGTGAGCCGCGTCCCCTCCGCCCTCGCCAGCTGGGCCCAACGGCCCATGGAGCAGCTCCGGCGCCAGTGGTTGCGCATCCCCCTGTTGGACCGCTGGCTCAGTTCCGAGCTGATCGCACCGCTGCTGTTCGGCATCGCCGCCTTCACGGCCGTGTCGTTGTCGGTGGGGGTGGTGTTTGAGCTGGTGCGCATGGTGGCTGAATCGGGGATGCCACTGCTGGCCGCTGGCCAAGTGTTGGCGCTGCGGCTGCCGGGGTTTTTGGTGCTCTCGTTCCCCATGGCCACCCTGCTGGCCACCCTGCTGGCCTTCAGCCGCCTTTCCGCCAACAGTGAACTCACGGCCCTGCGCAGCTTGGGGGTCAAGACCTGGCGGATGGTGTTGCCGGCCCTGGTGCTGGCATTCCTGATGAGCCTGCTCACCTTCGTTTTCAACGACGTGATCGTGCCGGCGGCCAACACAGCCGCCTCCCTCACCTTCGATTCCGCCCTGGGCCGGGCCCTGTCGGCCAAAACCGGCAAAAACATCGTGTACTCGCGCTTCGGCCCGATTGCCCCCAAAACCCCGGGCGATCCCCCGGAGGACGGCCTCACCCAGCTGTTTTATGCGCGTGAATTCAAGGGGGGAACCATGAGCCAGGTCACGGTGCTCGACCTCTCCCGTGGCGGCACCCAGCAGGTGCTCACCGCCAAATCCGCCGTCTGGGATGAGCGCCGGGCGATGTGGGAGTTCCGCAACGGCAGCATCCTCACCGTCGATCCCGAGAGCGACATCACCACCTCGGCCAAATACACGAGCTACTTCTATCCATTTGTGCGCACCCCCATCGATTTGGCAGAGCTGCCCAGCGATGCCGCCCAGATGACCGTGGGCCAGGCGATGCGGGCCGAGGCGCTGCTCAGCCAGGCCGGGGACCAGAAGGAGGCCCGACGGCTGCGGGTGCGCATCCAGGAGAAGTTCGCGTTCCCCACCATCTGCCTGGTGTTTGGCTTGATCGGCAGCAGCCTCGGGGTGCGACCCAACGCCCGCACCAGCCGCAGTCAGGGCTTCGGCATCAGCGTTTTGCTGATCTTTGGCTACTACCTGATGTCGTTCGTGTTCAGTTCCCTGGGCATCAAGGGCACGCTGTGGCCCTTCTTCGCAGCCTGGATGCCGGTGTTCATTGGCCTGGCCGGTGGTCTTCAACTGTTGCGACAGGCCAGCCGCTGAGAACAGGCGACCCACCGGTCCCGCACGGCAGACTGGGCGCTTCCGTTGCTGAAGCCCCCCCGACGTGTCCGATCCGGTCTTGGCCCTGGGCCTCGGCGCCTTCGCCCTGCTGCTGCTGGCCCTGCCGCTGTCGTTCTGGAGCGTGAGCAGCCAAGGCCAGGGTGGGCGCGTGGTGCGCCTGCTGGTGGCCGCCGCCAACCTGGCCCTCACGGCCCAATTGGTGTTGCGCTGGTGGCAGTCGGGCCACTTCCCGATCAGCAACCTCTACGAATCGCTTTGTTTCCTTGCCTGGGCCAGCACCCTCACCCAGCTGTTGGTGGAGCGCAGCTACCCCAGCCCGGTGGTGGCCGCCGCCGCCACGCCCATGGCCCTGGGGGGTGTGGCCTTCGCCAGCTTCGCCCTACCGGATCAACTGCAGCAGGCGGCACCCCTGGTGCCGGCGTTGCGCTCCAGCTGGTTGGTGATGCACGTCAGCGTGATCATGGTGAGCTATGCGGCCCTGCTGGTGGGCTCCCTGCTGTCCCTGGCGGTGTTGCTCACCGACCGGGGCCAACAGTTGGAATTGCGCAGCAGTTCCATCGGCAGTGGCGGTTTTCGCCAGGCGGAACTGGCCGGGGCCAGCACTGGTGGCTTCAGCTTCAGCAGCGCCAGCCTGTCCCTCAGTGAGCAGCTCGACAGCCTCAGCTATCGCACGATCACCGTGGGATTCCTGCTGCTGTCGGTGGGCATCGTCAGCGGCGCTGTGTGGGCCAACGAAGCCTGGGGCAGTTGGTGGAGTTGGGACCCCAAGGAAACCTGGGCCCTGATCTGCTGGTTGGTCTACGCCGCCTACCTGCACACCCGGCTCAGCCGCGGCTGGCAGGGGCGTCGGCCCGCCCTGGTGGCCGTGGCGGGGTTTGTGGTGATCTGTGTCTGCTACATCGGGGTCAACCTGCTGGGCATTGGCCTGCACAGCTATGGCTGGTTCCTGAGCGCTTGACCTGTGCGCTTGACCCGAGGGGCCCGTGGGCCCCTCCGTTGTTCAGGGTTAGGCAGCCACAGCCATGGGGCGCTTGCTGTTGCGGATGCCGGTGATGGCATCGGCGTAGCTGTGCTGGTTGAACACGCCGGAGCCGCTCACGATCGCATTGGCCCCGGCTTCAATCACCTTCCAGGCGTTCTCCGCCTTGATGCCACCGTCCACTTCAATCCAGGGATCGAGGCCCCGCTCGTCGCACATGCGGCGCAGGTCGCGGATCTTCTGCACCTGGTTCTCGATGAAGCTCTGGCCCCCGAAGCCGGGGTTCACGCTCATCACCAGCACCAGGTCACAGAGTTCCAGGCAGTACTCCAGGGTATCGATGGGGGTGCCGGGGTTGAGCACGGCGCCGGCCATCTTGCCCAGATCCTTGATCTGGCCGAGGTTGCGGTGCAGGTGGGTGCAGGCCTCCACCTGCACCGAAATGATGTCGGCGCCGGCCTTGGCGAAGTCGGCCACGTACTTCTCGGGCTCCACGATCATCAGGTGCACATCCAGGGGCTTCTGGGTCACCGGGCGCAGGGCCTCCACGATCAGGGGGCCGATGGTGATGTTGGGCACGAAGCGGCCGTCCATCACGTCCACGTGAATCCAATCGGCACCGGCGGCATCCACGGCCCGCACGTCATCCCCGAGGCGGGAGAAATCAGCCGAAAGGATCGACGGGGAGATCACCAGGGGCTTGGTGCTCATGGGTGCCACCGGAGGGACAAGGAAGGGCGATTGTAAGAACAGGGCATCAGGGCCCATCCGGCAGGGGCTGGCCCGGGGAGCACTGATACAGTGAGCGGCGCTCAAAGCCCGAGAGGGCCTGCAGCTGCTGGACTGTCAGCTGGTTCCCCCAGCCGCCATGCGTCAGCTGCCACCCCTCCAGCCTGCGCACCCCCTTCCCCTTCGCCGGATCTGACGTGGATCGCACCCTGATTCAGGAAATTCTTGAGGTCGTTGAACAGGCCGCGATTGCGTCCGCCAAGCTCACCGGCATGGGTCTCAAGAACGAGGCCGACGCCGCCGCCGTGGAGGCCATGCGTGAGCGCATGGGCAAGATTCAGATGCAGGGCCGCATCGTGATCGGCGAGGGCGAGCGCGACGAAGCCCCCATGCTGTACATCGGTGAAGAAGTGGGCAGCGGCACCGGCCCCGGCGTTGATTTCGCCGTGGATCCCTGCGAAGGCACCAACCTCTGCGCCAACAGCCAGCGCGGTTCGATGGCCGTGTTGGCCGCTTCCGACCGCGGTGGCCTGTTCAACGCCCCCGACTTCTACATGAAGAAGCTGGCGGCCCCCCCGGCGGCCAAGGGCAAGGTGGACATCCGCAAGTCGGCCACCGAGAACATCAAGATCCTCAGCGAGTGCCTTGGCATGCCCGCCGATGAGCTGGTGATCGTGGTGATGGACCGCGCCCGCCACAAGGACCTCATCAAGGAGATCCGCGCCACCGGTGCCCGCGTGCAGCCCATCTCCGACGGCGACGTGCAGGCCGCCATCGCCTGCGGTTTCACCGGCACCGGCACCCATTGCCTGATGGGCATTGGTGCCGCCCCCGAAGGCGTGATCTCAGCCGCCGCCCTGCGCGCCATGGGCGCCCACTTCCAGGGTCAGCTGGTGTACGACCCCGCCGTGGCCCAAACCTCCGAGTGGGAGGGCCTCACCAAGGAGGGCAACCTGGCTCGCTTGGCCGAAATGGGCATCAACGACCCCGACAAGGTGTACGAAGCTGAAGAACTCGCCAGCGGCGAGAACGTGATGTTCGCCGGCAGCGGCATCACCGACGGCCTGCTGTTCGACGGCGTGAAGTTCGAGAAGGACTGCACCCGTACCAGCTCGCTGGTGATCAGCACCCTCGACAACACCGCCCGGTTCACCACCACCGTGCACATCAAGGACGGCGCCAAGAGCATCGCCCTGCGCTGAGCGCACCCGTGCCTGAACCGTTTCCCCAGCCTTCTCCATGCACATTGCCGTCGTCGGCCTGAGTCATCGCACGGCTCCGGTGGAGATCCGAGAGCGGCTCAGCATCGCCGAGCAGAGCATGGAGGAGTCGCTGCAGCGGCTCCGTTCCGATGAGCAGGTGCTGGAGGCTTCGATCCTCAGCACCTGCAACCGGCTCGAGATCTACACCCTGCTGCGCCATCCCGAACTGGGGGTGAGCGCGGTGGGCAGCTTCCTGAGCGACGTCTCAGGCCTGCAGCTGGAGCAGTTGCTGCCGCACCTGTTCACCTACCACCATGACGAGGCGGTGGCCCACCTGATGCGGGTGGCCGCCGGATTGGATTCGTTGGTGCTGGGTGAGGGGCAAATCCTGTCCCAGGTGAAGAAGATGGTGCGCCTTGGCCAGGAGCACCAGTCGATCGGGCCGATTCTCAACCGCCTGCTCAACCAGGCGGTGAGCACCGGCAAGCGGGTTCGCACCGAAACCAACCTGGGCACCGGTGCCGTGTCGATCAGTTCCGCCGCCGTGGAACTGGCCCAGTTGAAGGTGGGTCAGGCCCGCGGCGTCGATGATCTGCTGCCCCTCGACCAGGAGCAGATCGCCGTGGTGGGGGCCGGCCGCATGGCCCGGCTGCTGCTGCAGCACCTCCAGGCCAAGGGCGCCCCCGGCGTGGTGCTGCTCAACCGCACCGTGGAGCGGGCGGAGCTGATGGCCGCCGACTGCCCAGGCCTGCCGGTGCAGTGCCGTCCCCTCAGCGACCTCGACCACTGCCTCAGCACCTGTTCCCTGGTGTTCACCAGCACCGCCGCCGAGGACCCCATCATTGATGCCGCCCGCTTGGGCAAGCTCAACCGCCGCTCCTCCCTGATGCTGATCGACATCGGGGTGCCCCGCAACATCGCCGCCGATGTGGCTGCCCTCATGGGTGTGGAGTCGTTTGATGTGGACGACCTCCAGGAGGTGGTGACCCGCAACCAGGAGGCCCGCCGTGAAATCGCCGCCGAGGCGGAGGTGTTGCTTCAGGACGAGGGGCGCCAGTTTCTGGATTGGTGGGATGGCCTGGAGGCGGTGCCGGTGGTGAACCGCCTGCGCACCCAGTTGGAGGACATCCGCGAGCAGGAGCTGCACAAGGCCCTGAGCCGCATGGGGCCGGACCTCTCCGCCCGCGAGCGCAAGGTGGTGGAAGCCCTCAGCAAGGGAATCATCAACAAAATCCTGCACACGCCGATGACCAACCTGCGGGCCCCACAACCGCGGCAGCAGCGCCAGTTGGCCATGCAGGTGCTCCAAGACCTGTTCGACCTCAACGACCCGCAGACCTGATCACGCCTCGGTGCGCAATCGCTCGGCGCTACCGAATTCTGTGCCGCAGGCAACACGCGCAGATCGGTTCCTTCAGTTTTCAGCCAATCTGCAGAATCCTGCCCGGGCAGGGCTTTCCATCGCTTACGGTGCCTGCGCACAGGGCACTAGGGGATCGGTATGAAGCGCGTTCTGGCCATCATTCTCGGCGGTGGAGCCGGAACGCGCCTCTACCCCCTCACCAAGATGCGCGCCAAGCCCGCTGTGCCGCTGGCTGGTAAATACCGACTGATTGATATTCCGATCAGCAATTGCATCAATTCAGGCATCAACAAGATGTACGTGTTGACGCAATTCAACAGTGCATCGTTGAACCGTCACCTCACCCAGAGCTACAACCTCTCCGCCGGCTTCGGTCAGGGGTTTGTGGAGGTGCTGGCGGCCCAGCAAACCCCCGAGAGCCCCAGCTGGTTTGAGGGCACGGCCGATGCCGTGCGCAAATACCAATGGCTGTTCCAGGAGTGGGACGTGGACCACTACCTGATCCTCTCCGGCGACCAGCTCTACCGGATGGACTACGGCGCCTTCGTGGAGCACCACATCAGCACCGGTGCCGATGTCAGCATCGGCGCCCTGCCGGTGGACGCGGCCCAGGCCGAAGGCTTTGGCCTCATGCACACCAATGACCACGGCCGCATCCAGGAGTTCCGCGAGAAGCCCAAGGGGGAGGCCCTCAAGGCGATGTGGGTGGACACGTCCCGCCTCGGGCTGAGCGCCGATGAGGCCCTCAAGCGGCCCTACCTGGCGTCGATGGGCATCTACGTGTTCAGCCGTGACACCCTGTTCGACCTGCTGGCCAAGAACCCAACGGCCACGGACTTCGGCAAGGAGCTGATTCCGGCATCGCTGCAACGGGGCGACCACCTGCAGAGCTACCTGTTCGACGACTACTGGGAGGACATCGGCACCATCGGTGCGTTTTACGAGGCCAACCTGGCGCTCACGGCCCAGCCCAACCCAGCCTTCTCCTTCTACGACGAGAAGTTCCCGATCTACACCCGGCCCCGGTACCTGCCGCCCACCAAGATGCTCGACAGCCAGGTCACCGAGTCGATCATCGGGGAGGGCTCCATGCTCAAGGCCTGCAGCATCCACCACTGCGTGCTCGGCGTGCGCTCCCGGGTGGAGGACGAGGTGGTCCTCCAGGACACCCTTGTGATGGGCAACGACTTCTTCGAATCCAGTGAGGAGCGGGCCGTGCTGCGGGAACGGGGCGGCACCCCCGTCGGCGTGGGGCGCGGCACCACGGTGAAACGGGCCATCCTCGACAAAAACGTGCGCATCGGCCGCGACGTCACGATCGTCAACAAGGATCGGGTCGAGGAGGCGGATCGTCCGGAGCACGGTTTTTACATCCGCAACGGCATTGTGGTGGTGGTCAAAAACGCCACCATCCCTGACGGCATGGTGGTTTGAGCGCCGCCCCGACCGCCTGATCGGTGCCGACCCGTTGACAGTTGCCAACGGGTTGGTGCAGCCGAAGCACCAGCTCGCCACACTGCAGGCGTTCGTGCAGGCATCCAGCCATGGATAAGGCCCACTTCGGCCTGATCGGCCTTGGGGTCATGGGAGAAAACCTGGTGCTCAATGCTGAGCGCAATGGGTTCTCCAGCGTCGTCTACAACCGCACCTACGCCAAGACCGAGGAGTTCTTGGCGGGCCGCGGTGCCGGCAAGCGCATCATCGGTGCCACCTCCCTGGAGGATTTCATCGGCAAGCTGGAGCGCCCGCGCCGCATCTTGATGATGATCAAGGCGGGCGATCCGATCGACGCCATGATCGAGCAGATTTCACCCTTGCTGGAGGAGGGTGACCTGCTGATCGACGGCGGCAACTCGCTCTACACCGACACCGAGCGGCGGGTGGCGCAGCTCGAGAGCCGCAGCTTCGGCTACATCGGCATGGGGGTCTCCGGTGGCGCCAAGGGGGCACTGGAGGGGCCGAGCATGATGCCCGGCGGCACCCGCGCCGCCTACGACGCCATCGAATCGCTGGTGTGCAAGATGGCGGCCCAGGTCGACGACGGCCCCTGCGTCACCTACATCGGCCCCGGCGGTGCCGGGCACTTTGTGAAAACGGTGCACAACGGCATCGAATACGGCATCGAGCAGATCCTGGCCGAGGCCTACGACCTGATGAAGCGTTGTGCCGGCATGGACGGCGACGCCATGTCCGCCGTGTTGGGCCAGTGGAATGCCACGGAGGAGCTGTCGTCGTTCCTGGTGGAAATCACGGAAATCTGCCTGCGCACCAAGGACCCCGCCGACGGCTCCGACCTGGTGGAGAAGATCGTTGATGCGGCTGGCCAGAAGGGCACCGGCCTCTGGACCGTGGAGAGCGCCCTGCAGATGGGTGTGCCCGTGCCCACAATCTATGCCGCCCTCAACGCCCGGGTGCTCAGCTCGATGCGCCCTGAACGGTTGGCGGCCGATGGTCTGCTGCAGACGCCCGCGCCGCAAGCGATCGATCTCGGCAGCCCCGCCGATGCCATGGCTCCGCTGATGGATGCCTGTGTGCTGGCCTGCATTGCCAGCTACGCGCAGGGCATGGCGCTGCTGCAGGAGGCCTCCCGGCTGCATGACTACCGCCTGGATCTTTCGGCCATCGGCCAGATCTGGAAAGGGGGATGCATCATTCGCGCGCGGCTGCTGCAACGCATCCAAAACGCCTACACGGCCAACGCAGAGCTGTCCAACCTGATGGTGGACCCGTGGTTTGTCGAGCAGATCCGCCGTCGGATGCCGGGCCTGCGCCAGGTGGTCGCCGCCGCCGCCCAGGCCGGCGTGCCGGTGCCATGCCTCAGCAGCTCCCTCGACTACATCGACAGCTACTTCACCGGCCGCCTTCCCCAAAACCTGGTGCAGGCCATGCGCGATTGCTTCGGGTCCCACACCTACGAGCGCGTCGACCAGTCCGGCAGCTTCCACACCGAGTGGATGTGAGATGAGCGCCACCACCACCTATCAGCTCGAGGTGGTCGATAACGCCTCCCAATTGGCGCGCCGCTGCTCCGAGCAGGTGGCGGCGTTGATCGATTTGGCCCTCGACCAACGGGATCGAGCCCACATCGCCCTTTCGGGAGGCAGCACCCCCGCGGCCGCCTACCGCCTGCTCAACCGTGAGCACCTGCCCTGGGCGCGGGTGGATGTGGTGCTAGGGGATGAGCGCTGGGTGCCCGCCAGTGACCCCGCCAGCAACGCCGGCATGCTCGCTGGCACCCTGCTCAACCCGGAGGGGCCAGGCGCCCAGGCCCGCTTCCATCCGGTGCCCACGGAGCTCGAGAGCCCCCAGGCCAGCGTCGAGGCCTTTGAGCGGCACGTGCGTCAGCTGTGCCCCGGCGATCCGCCCTGCTTCGATGTGATGCTGCTGGGCTTGGGCGACGACGGCCACACCGCCTCCCTGTTCCCCGGCACCGCCGCCACCCAGGAGCGGATCAGGGCGGTCACCATCGGTGCCGGCAAGGGGCTGGAGCGCATCAGCCTCACGGCTCCGGTGCTCAGTGCCGCCCGCCAGGTGATTTTTCTGGTGAGTGGTGCCGCCAAGGCACAGGCGCTGCGGCGGTTGATGGATCCGCTGGAACCGGCGGAGCGCACACCTGCGAGGCTGGTGCTACCCCGAACCCCGGTGTTGGTGCTTGCCGACGCCGATGCCGCCAGGGGCCTCTGACCCCCTCCCCGGATGCCGCCGGTTGTGCCCATGCTTGCGCCCCTGTTGATCGCCAGCGGCGATGGGTTCGCCGCTTGGCAATCGCTCAACGACACAATCATGGGGGGGCGCAGCCAGGGGCAGTGCTGGGCCAGCTCCGATGGCCTGGTGATGGAAGCCCAGGTGGAACCCGAGGGCGGTGGATTCGTGAGTTGCCGTTCCGCGGTCTACGCACCACCGCTCGACCTCTCACCCTTCGGTGCCCTGCAGTTGGAACTGGATGGCGATGGGCGCCGTTACAAACTGGCTGTCGCCTGCCGGGATGGCGTGGCGGGCCTCACGGAGTTGATCCCCGGTGGCCTGCGTTGGGTGGCGGAGTTTTCCACCCAAGCCACGGGCACCTCGGTGGTCACCATCCCGTTCAGCCGGCTGACGCCCACTGTGCGGGCCACACCCGTGGGGCTTCCCGTGCGTTTCGATGCGGCCGGCATCACCCGGCTGCAGATCCTGCATTCGAAGTTCGGCGACATCGGTGGGCGCAACCCGGGGTTCCGCCCCGGTGCCTTGCGGCTGTTGGTGCGTTCGATCCGCGCGGTGCCTTGACCCATCCCGCATGAACCCTGAGGCCCCCCTGCTGGAGCTGCTGGCCAAGGCGGCTGACCTCTGCCTCAAGCCCCTGCGCCATGCGGTGCTGGTCTCGGGAGCTGAGCCCATCAGCATCGGCGAGTGCAGCGATTGCTGCCTGCGGATCGAGGCCCGCGATGGCGACGGCAACCGCCAGCCCGAGCGTGATCTGGAGTTGGAGATCTACCGCAGTGGCACCGAGCTCAACTTGATGCTCACCCAACTGGGCGATGAACAGGCGCCGCTGCTCTGGCACGGCAACCACGCGGTCTGGATGCGGGCCAGCAGCGGGGAGCGCTGCGAGCGCCCCGCCGAAGGTGCACCCTTGGAGGGCTTTTGCCGGCGGGTGCGCGCCCTGCTCAGTGCACAGGATCCGTGACGGCCCCCTTGCTGCTGGAGCTCACCAGCCGCGCGTACTTGCCCAGCACCCCCGTGCGGTAGCGGGGCTCGGGTGCCACCCAGGCCTGGCGCCGCTGGGCCAGCGTGGCCCCATCGACGTTGAGCTGAATCAGCAGCCGGTTGGCATCCACGGTGATGCTGTCGCCCTCCTGCACCAGGCCGATCGTGCCGCCCACCGCCGCCTCCGGCGCGACGTGACCGATCACCAGGCCGAAGGACCCCCCCGAGAAGCGGCCGTCGGTGATCAGAGCCACGGAATCCAGCAGGCCCTGGCCCACGATCGCCGCCGTGGGGCTGAGCATTTCGCGCATGCCAGGGCCGCCCACGGGGCCTTCGTTGCGCACCACCACCACGTCGCCGGGGTTGATTTGCTTGTCGAGAATGGCCGCCAGGCAGCTTTCCTCGCTTTCAAACACCCGTGCCGGGCCGGTGATCACGGGATTCTTGACCCCGCTGATCTTGGCCACGGCACCCTCTTCCGCCAGGTTGCCCTTGAGGATCGCCAGGTGGCCCTTGGCATAGAGCGGGTTGCTCAGGGGGCGAATCACGTCCTGCCCAGCGGCGGGTTCGGCGGGCACCCCCGCCAACACCTCAGCCAGGGTCTTGCCCTCGATGGTGCGGCAATCCCCATGCAGCAAGCCGGCATCCAGCAGCAGCTTCATCACCTGGGGGATGCCACCCGCCTGGTGCAGGTCCACCGTCACGTAGCGGCCACTGGGCTTGAGGTCGCAGATCACGGGCACCCGTTGGCGGATCTGTTCGAAATCGTCGATGCTCAGCTCCACGCCAGCGGTGCGGGCCACGGCCAGCAGGTGCAGCACGGAGTTGGTGGAGCCACCCACCGCCATGATCACGCTGATGGCGTTTTCAAAGGCCTTGCGGGTGAGCAGATCCCGGGGGCGGATGTCCGCCGCAATGGCGGCCGCCAGCACCTCGGCGCTGCGGGCGGCGCTGTCGGCCTTTTCGGGATCCTCCGCAGCCATGGTGGAGCTGTAGGGCAGGCTCAGCCCCAACACTTCGAAGGCGGCGCTCATCGTGTTGGCGGTGAACATGCCGCCGCAGCTGCCCGCGCCGGGGCAGGCATGTTTCTCAATCGCGGTGAGCTCCTGCTCATCGATGCGGCCGCCGCTGTACTGGCCCACCGCTTCGAAGGCACTCACCACGGTGAGGTCGCAGGCGCCGAGCTTGCCGGGTTTGATGGTGCCGCCGTACACAAAGATCGACGGGATGTTCATGCGGGCCATGGCGAGCATGGCGCCGGGCATGTTCTTGTCGCAGCCGCCGATGGCCAGCAACGCATCCATGCTCTGGCCGTTGCAGGCGGTTTCGATCGAATCGGCGATCACTTCACGGCTCACCAGGGAATACTTCATCCCCTCGGTGCCCATGGAGATGCCGTCGCTGACGGTGATCGTGCCGAACAACTGCGGCATGGCACCGGCGCCGTGGGCCGCCTGCTCAGCCCGTTTGGCCAAGTCGTTGAGCCCCAGGTTGCAGGGGGTGATCGTGCTGTAGCCGTTGGCGATGCCGATGATCGGTTTGGTGAAGTCGGCGTCGCCGAAACCGACCGCCCGCAGCATGGCGCGGTTGGGGGAGCGTTGGATCCCCTGGGTGATCGCGGCGGAGCGGAGCATGGCTGCGGCGGAGTCGTTTCAGCAACCTACCGAGCGGTGCGTCTGGCCCCATCTGGGCTGTCAGTTTTGGGGGGTGAGCCCCTCCAACTGGCGCCGCACGTCCTCAATGGCCTGATTAAGTTGTTGCACCTTGTCCTGGAGCTGAGACTCCTGGCCGGACTCCAGCCCCGACCGCAGCCCACCGCTGTGGAGCTCCACCGCCTCCTCCTCGGTGCCGCTGAGGCGGCTCAACCGCAGGTTGCGCTCCTGCCTGGAGCGCTGCTGGCGGCGTTCCGCTTCCGACAACAGCCACCAGGCGAGGCCGGCGGCACCGATCACCGCCCCCGCCACCAGGGTGCCCAGGGATCCGGAGCCGCTCTCACGTGCCATCGCTGGTGCTGCATGCCGTTGGGATCGCCTCAGCCTACGAAGGCTGGGCCGCTCAGGCCACTGAGCCGCCCCTCGGGATCGCCCACACCCGGAACGATCTGGCCCGCGCCATCGAGCTCCGCGTCAATGCATCCGGTGTAGAGGGTCAGCTCAGCGAAACGCTCCCCCAGCCGTTTGAGTCCGGGGCTGGCGGCCACGGTGGTGATCACCCGCACCCGTACCCCATCCACCCCCTTGGCCTCCAGCAGCTCCAGCAGGTGCAGCAACCGTGTTGCGCTGGCCACTTGGGGGGCAAACACCAGCACACCGGCGCGCTCCGGAATCGCCTCGGGAAGGGCATTGAACGCGTCGACCATCGACCCATCGGTCTGTTGCTGCAGGGCCACCGGGGCCAAAGCCGCATGGGGCAGCACCGTGCGGGCCCCTTCCCAGAGGCCGAGCCCCGCGCTCAGCAGTGGCACCGCCAGCAGAGGCACCGACGCATCCACCACGGTGCCCTCGGTGCGGGCCATGGGGGTGTCCACCGCCACCCTCTGGTAGGGGATCCAATCGCGCAGGGCTTCGTAGGTGAGCCAGCGACCCAATTCCCCCATGGCCGTGGCATAGAGGGCCGGCGGGGTCTGCCGGTCACGCAGCAGCGTCAGCCAGTGGCCGATCAGGGGGTGGGGCGGCACCACCACGCGCAGGGCTTTGCTCATCGGTCGCGCTGGGGCCGCCGCCTGCCATAACTTGAGCGCTCCAAACTAGTGGCGCCGTGGCTCCCACCCCCTTGCTGCATCGCGCGCTGCAGCAGCTCCTGGCCCGGACCGTGGTGGTGCTGGGGATCGTGCTGCCGATGCTTCTGGGGGTGATCGGCGCCGTCCCCAAGGCCGAGGCGATCACCGCACCGGAACTGCGCGGCCAACGCAGCCTTCAGGACCTTCAGCCCGACATGCACGGCCGCAACCTGCAGCAGCAGGAGTTTCTGAAGGCGTCCCTGGAGGGCTTTGACCTCAGCGACACCGACCTGCGCGGGGCCGTGTTCAACACCGCCAATCTGCAGAACACCAACCTGCGCGGCGCCGACCTCGAGGACGCAGTGGCCTTTGCCTCCCGTTTCGACGGGGCAGACCTCAGCGGTGCGGTGCTACGCAACGCCATGTTGATGAACAGCAAGTTCACCGGAGCGGTGATCGAAGGCGCTGATTTCACCGATGCCGTTCTGGATCTGCCCCAGCAGAAGGCGTTATGCGGCCGCGCCTCGGGCACCAACCCCCGCACCGGTGTGGACACACGCGACAGCCTCGCCTGCCGCTAGGGCGTCCGCGGTCGGGACGGCCTACATTGCCGAGGTCCGGTTCCCTGGGGGGTCAGCCCAGGGAGGTAACGGGGAAAGTCCGGTGCAAAACCGGCGCTGTCCCGCAGCTGTGAAGGGTGGTGTGCCCCAGGTGCCAGCCCCAGCCAGAACGCCCGCCGGCCTCGACCACGCCCTCAATCCCCTGGCGCGGACCAGGTTTCCGGATGATTCAACGCCCCTCTTGGCTGCTGCCCGTCAGCGCCACCAGGCTCTTGCCTGCTTGTGTGTTGGCCCTGATGTTGCTGACGGCAGCTCCGGCCTCCGCCCATCACCTGATGGAGCTGTTCCATCTGCAGCCCTCCCCGCTGGCGGGTCTGATGAGCGGCATAGGCCACCCCCTGCTGGGGCCTGACCACCTGATCTTTCTGTTGGCCTTGGCCCTGGTGGGTCTGCAGCGCTCGAGCCGCTGGATGATCGCCCTGTTGGTGGTCGGTCTGCTGGGCACCCTGGTGGGTCTCACCACCCCGCAACTGCCTGGTGCCGACCTGCTGCTGGCCCTCACCCTGGTGGTGGAAGGCCTTGTGGTGATCGGCCGCCTGCCCACGCTGCTGCTGGTGCCGTGCTTCGCCCTGCACGGTTACGGCCTCAGCGCCCCGGTGCTGGGGTGGGATGCGGCCTCCACGGCGTCGTATCTGCTGGGGTTGCTGCTCAGCCAGGCGGCGCTCCTGCTGCTCTCCCTGGGGTTGCTGCGCAACGGTGCGATGGCCCTCGCCCCCAGCACCCGCGCCCTGTTGGCCGGTGGCTTGATCGGCATCGGGGCGGCCTTCGGCTGGTCGCTGATTGTTCCCTAGGCGAGCGCCCCATGGCCACCCCCGCCCCACGCCTACCGGTCACCGTGGTGACCGGCTTCCTCGGTGCTGGCAAATCCACCCTGTTGCGCCAGCTGCTGCTCACCAGCGGCCTGCGCCTCGCTGTGCTCGTCAACGAGTTCGGTGAGGTGGGCATCGATGGCGACCTGATCCGCAGCTGCCGGGTGTGTCCGGACGACGCCCAGATCGACGAGCCGACCCCGGTGGTGGAGCTGGCCAACGGATGCCTGTGCTGCACCGTCCAGGATGAATTCCTGCCCACCATGCAAGTGCTGCTGGAGCGGGCCGATCACCTCGATGGCATCGTGGTCGAAACCAGCGGTCTGGCCTTGCCTGTGCCCCTGGTGCAGGCCTTTCAGTGGCCCGAGATCCGCACCCGCACCCGCGTCAGCGGCGTGGTGACCGTGGTGGATGGAGAGGCCCTCGCGCAGGGCAGCGTGGTGGGGGATCCGGCGGCGCTGGAGGCCCAACGGCTGGCGGATCCGAGCCTCGACCACCTCAGTGATCTCGAGGGACTGTTCCACGACCAATTGCAAGCCGCAGATCTGGTGCTGTTGAGCCGCGCCGACCGCCTGTCAGCGGAGCAACTGCAGGCGCTGCAGGGGGATCTGACCCCCAAGCTGCGCCCGGGTGTGTCCGTGGTGCCGATGGTGCGGGGCCAGGTGCCGGCGGCCCTGCTGTTGGGGCTGGACCGGCAGCCTGAGGCGCTGCATGACCATGACCATGGCCATGACCATGACCATGACCACCATCACGACCACAGCCATGTGGCCATGCAGTCGGCGGTTCTCTCCTGGAATGGCCCGGTGGATCGCTCCCGTTTGGAGCCGTTGCTTCAACGGCTGATTGCCCGCCACCAGCTGCTGCGCCTGAAGGGCAAGGCCTGGTTGCCGGGCAAGCCCCACCCCTTGCAAATTCAGGCGGTGGGCCCCCGCCTCGAGTGCTGGTTCGACCCCGTCCGCCGCAGCGGTGCCGATCCCGAGCAGGGGCTGCAGCTGGTGGCCCTAGGCCTTGACGTGCCCGGCGAGGCACTCCAACTGCAGTTGGACCAGGCCCTGATGGCCTAATCCAGGGGCAGGTCGCCCTTGGCGCAGATGCCGTCCCAGCAGAGGGCTCGGGGCTCACGCCACACCGGTTGCACAGCGCGGATGGCGCCAGCACCGTCCCCCACGGTGGTGCTGCCTCGGCCGTCGCTGCGGAATTCAAACCGCTGCTGCCCCACCTGCAGCCACCAGTGTTCACCAATGCGCTGCACGGTCATCGTGCAGGGGGTCCACTGGCCTTCGCCGATGCGGCAATGCAGGGGCACCGAGAGGCCGGCCTGCGCCCCCGCCGCCGCGCCGTGGCCCAGCAGGGCGGAGAGTGCCAGCCAGCGGGGGGCCAAGCGGCGACATGGGGACACGTGGAGCGGCCATTGGGGGCTGTCTCCAAACTGACCAGCACGGCGGCCGCCGTCAGCCGGCCTGCCAAGATTTAACAATCCATGGGGAGCGCAGGTGCCCGTCTACTCCGCCCGTGTGCTGGTCTCGCTGAGGCCCTCGGTGCTCGATCCGGCCGGTGAAGCCACCCGTGCCGCCGCTGCCCGTCTCGGGGTGGCCGGCGTCAGCCGTCTGCGCATCGGCAAGGCGGTGGAGGTGGAGCTGGAGGCTCCCGATGCCGAAGCCGCGCGCACCCAGCTGGAGCTGCTCAGCGACCGCCTGTTGGCCAATCCGGTCATCGAAAACTGGACCTTGGAACTCAACGCTGACGCCGCCCCGGGAGCCTGAGCCATGACCCTTGGCGTGGTGGTGTTCCCCGGCTCCAACTGCGACCGGGATGTGCAGTGGGCGGCGGAGGGCTGCCTGGGGATCCCGACCCGGTTTCTCTGGCATGAACAGCGGGATTTGAGCGGGCTGGACGCCGTGGTGATCCCCGGCGGGTTCAGCTATGGCGATTACCTGCGCTGTGGCGCCATCGCCCGCTTCGCTCCGGTGTTGGAGGAGGTGAAGGCCTTCGCTGAGCGCGGCGGTCCCGTGCTGGGCATCTGCAACGGCTTCCAGGTGCTCACCGAGATGGGGTTGTTGCCGGGAGCCCTCACCCGCAACCAACACCTGCATTTCCTCTGCGAACCGGCTGAGCTGGTGGTGGAGCCGGGCCGCTGCAGCTGGTTGCAGGGCTACGGCCACGGCCAGCGGGTGACCTTCCCGATCGCCCACGGTGAGGGGCGGTACCAGGCTGACCCGGAGCTGTTGCAGCGGTTGGAGCAGAACGGCCAGGTGGTGCTGCGCTACGCCCGCAACCCCAATGGCTCCGTGGGGGACGTGGCGGGCCTCAGCAACGCCACTGGCAATGTGCTCGGGTTGATGCCCCACCCGGAGCGGGCCTGCGATGCCACCACCGGCAGCGTTGATGGCCGCACCCTTCTGGCCAGCCTGCTGGGTTGACACAAAAAAAGGGGCCCTGTCGGGCCCCAGAGCGTGCGCGCTTTGGCGTGATGACGTCCGTACCGCTCAGTTGACGGCCGCGAAGAACTCCTTGCTCTTCACCGGATCGGGATTCATGGTCTTCTCGCCGGGGGTCCAGTTGGCGGGGCACACCTCGTCGGGGTGGTTGCGGATGTGCTGGAAGGCCTGCAGCAGGCGCAGGGTCTCGTCGACGCTGCGGCCCACGGGCAGGTTGTTGATGGTCGACTGCATGATCACGCCATCGGGATCAATGATGAACAGGCCACGCAGGGCGACGCCGGCGTCCTCATCGAGCACCTCATAGGCGCGGGCGATGTCTTTCTTGAGGTCCGCCACCAGGGGATAGGCGATGTCGCCGAGGCCACCGCTCTTGCGGTCGGTCTGCACCCAAGCGAGGTGGGAGAACTGGCTGTCCACGGACACGCCAAGCACTTCACAGTTGCGGCTGGAAAACTCGCTGTAGCGGTCGGAGAAGGCGGTGATCTCCGTGGGGCACACGAAGGTGAAATCCAGCGGATAGAAGAACAGCACCACGTACTTGCCGCGGTAGGAGGAGAGGGTCACCTCCTTGAATTCCTGGTCCACCACGGCGGTGGCGGTGAAATCAGGAGCTTGCAGTCCGACGAGTCTGGACATGGTCACAGATGAGGGGGAATCAGGTGGCCTGGAAGGGCGAACGACCTGCTCTGGCGGTAACCCGTGGGCGTCCCGGCGAATAGGCGTACTCGAGTCAATAAGGCGTACTCGATCCGACTTCCATTAAGCACTGCAACAACTTATCACGCTTCCTTGGTCGGCGGTCGCCATAGGCTGACCGGACCACAACACAGCCCCCATGGCTTGGGATCCGTCCCTGCTGCGCAAATACAACCTCACGAGCCACTTTCGCCTGCTCAACCAGGTGCGCAGTGAGCTGAAGGAACAGCCGCTGCAGCGTCCCCTGCCCGGCAGCCGACCCGAACCCTCAGGCCGCCGCGGCGGTGGCGGTTCCCGGAGTGGCGACGCTCCGGGGGGTCGGCGGCGCGGATCCTCCAACCGCAGTGCCATCACCAACGCCTCGGCCAGCCCTGCGGCCAGCAGCGCTCCAGCAGCGGTCGAGTCCAGCTTTGATCCGATCGTGTTGGTGCCGGTGATCACCGACGCCTTTGAGGCCCACTGAGGCCCACCGAGCCCGTGCGGAGCGCCAGTGGCTCGCCCCACAAAAAAAGCCCTGCGGAGGCAGGGCAATGGGTCCGGACAGGCGGACACAGGATGGCTCGGGGGAGACTTGAACTCCCGACCTTGGGGTTATGAATCCCACGCTCTAACCAGCTGAGCTACCGAGCCGCGGTGAGAGCAGTGTAGAGGACCGCCTGTGGCGGCCAAGGGTTTCGCCGCTGGACCCTGGGCAGGGCCCTCAGGCGCGGGGAGGCAGAAATTGAAGCGGATTCATCGCGCCGCGCCCCGGGGGCAGGATCTCGAAGTGGAGGTGGGGCCCGGTGCTGCGGCCGGTGCTACCCATCAGCGAGATCACGCTGCCCTGGTTCACCTGGTCGCCGGGCCGCACGAGGATGCGGCTGTTGTGGGCATAGCGGCTCAGGGAGCCGTCGGCGTGCCGCACCTCCACCAGGTAGCCGTAGCCACCGTCGTTCCAACCGGCGCTGCTCACCTCGCCGGCGCGGGCCGCCAGGATGGGGGTGCCCACGTTGTTGGCGATGTCGATGCCCTTGTGCATCCGACCCCAACGCCAGCCGTAACCGGAGGAGAACACCCCCTGGGTGGGCCAGATCCAACCGGTGTCGGCGAACGGAGCGCTGCCGTTGCTCTCACCGCCTCCGAAATCGGGGCTGTCGGGCCAACTCAGCCCCCCGGAGCCCACCGGTTTGAGCCCCAACAGCATGCGGCTGCGGCCCGGTGACGACTGGGCCAGCCGGATCTGGGTGCCAGCCACCAGGCGTGCGGCCCTGAGGCCTGGGTTGAGCCGTAGGAGTTCGCTAATGCTCAGGTTGTAGCGCTGGGCGATCTTGAGCAGGCTGTCGCCAAGGCGCACCCGAGCCTGATCCTGCGGTTCCGGGGGGGCAGAGAGGGGAGGCGTGCGGCGCAGCTGGCTGGTGTCGATTCCCTCGAGCTGCTTGGCCTGCTTGATCGATTGGCTCGGAAGCACCAGCCAGTCGCCGCTGTTGAAGCGGTGGTCTTCGTCAACGTCGTTGAGCCGCGCCAGCTTGCTCTCATCTTGGGCGAGCTGGGTGGCCAGTTCCTCGAGGCTGATGGTGTGACGCACCTTGACCCAGAGGCGGTCACCACTGGGTAGGGCCGCAATCCAAGCTGCGCCGACGCCGGCATGGAGCGCAACGCTGGAGCCGGATTCGCCCGCCAGAGCACTGCGAGTCTCGGCCCTGTTCTCCGCCAATGTCGGAATGACCGCCGTGCCGGCGACCGCAAGGGCCGCAGTGCTGGCAAGGGTGGTCAGTCCAAATTGATACGGCTTCATGCAATTTGGCCAAAGGTCAAAACACGGTGGAGAAGCCAACATCCCCGTGTCGCCGGCAGAGTAACGGGCTGAACACCACCAGGCAAGTCACCGTGGTCACTCTTTTGTGTGACCAAAGGAAAAAAGGCCGTGTTACCCGGCCTGACGTTGCCGCAGGGCCTCAAACAGCACCACGCCGGCGGCCGTGGCCAGGTTGAGGCTGCGCACCCCACCGCCCTGGTCCACCCCGCCCGGCATGGGAATGGTGAGGCGGGCATCGGCGACCGCGAGCACCTCCTCGGGCAATCCGCAGGTTTCCCGGCCAAACAGGAGCCAGTCGTCGTCG
>Ga0214917_10001251_pt1 | contig 32903 bp, 39 predicted proteins | sample LL_1208_BB_MetaG_FD_177983 | JGI IMG/M metagenome (GOLD analysis project Ga0214917, IMG submission 177983) | Freshwater microbial communities from Lake Lanier, Atlanta, Georgia, United States - LL_1208_BB | ecosystem: Environmental > Aquatic > Freshwater > Lake | place: USA: Georgia | collected... | reverse complement strand
GAGGTTCTTTACTGAACATCCGCGCATCTTCCGATATGGAACTAGACCAAGCCCTTGATGGTTTGTCTATGCGCATCAATGCAATCGCAGACCTTGAGCAATCTATTGAGGCTATCTGTGCGCTTGCTGATGCTGGCTTAAAGCCAACAGTTATTTCAACACAATCATCAGCACCAGTTGCTGTTGCTCCAATCACTGCAGCGCCAGTTGCTGCTGTTGGTGGCACATCATGCGACTGTGGTATCCCAATGCGACTTGTGCCTGCTGGTATCAGCAAGGCTGGCAAGCCATACAAGGCTTTCTATGCGTGCGCTAAGCCTAGAGAACAAGCGTGCCAGAAGAAGGTCAGCGCCTAACTTATGCGTTTACTCTCTCGCGCTATAAAGACTGCCTCGCAAGGGGGTGCCACACTTCCTATGGTTTGGCGCTCTCTTGCAGACCAGCAGATTGCGTTTAGACACGGAGAGTTAAGCATGATTGCTGGACCACCTGGCGCTGGTAAATCAACCTTTGCTTTATCACTGGCGGTACACAGCAAGGTGCCAACTCTTTACATCTCCGCAGACACACACTCACACACAATGAGTTTACGTTTGCTTGCGATGCTCACTGGTAAATCACAGGCAGAGGTTGAGCCTTTGATGGAAAACGACAGGGAGTGGGCTGCACAAATGTTGAAGCCTGCTGACCATGTTATGTGGGAGTTTGATTCTGCTCCTACCCTGAAAGATATTGAAGATTCTATCTTGGCTGCGCGTGAACGACTTGGCGAGGATGTTCGTTTGATTGTCCTTGATAACGCCGTTGATGTAACTCTTGATGGGATGGATGAGTGGGGAGGTTTGCGTTCACTCATGCGTGAATTAAAATGGTGGGCAAGGGAAACAGGTGCAGCCGTAGTTGTTTGCCATCACACAAGCGAAGGTGTCCAAGGTAATCCTTGCCCACCACGCCACGCACTACATGGCAAGGTGGCCCAGACCCCGAGCCTCATCCTTACAGTACACAATCAGCCACAGACTATGGCTATCTGTGCGGTGAAGAACCGCTACGGCCCAGCGGATGCTAATGGAGGCAATCCAGTTTGGTTATCGTATGACCCAGCAAGCATGTCTGTCTTAGACTTAGGACAACCTTAATGTGGGAAGCAGTAATTGTTGAAAATGCAGGAGAAGTAAGTAAAGAACTCCTACCAACTTTTGACCAAATGGTTCAAGATATGCAGGAGAAGTTAGGTTTTGTACCAGAAAACTATAATTATACTCTTGGTTGGAGGACCGTTGTTTGGCAGAATAAAGAAACTCTTGAATATAAACCGCTCACCAAGGATGAGGTACACGAACTCCTTGAAAGAGGCACTATCACTTACTCCAGAAGCGGTGGAGGAAATAATCAACAGCGCTCCGATAGCACCGGAAGTGAAGAAGATTCTACTCAATGAAATCCCACACTTTATGGAAAACATTGATGAGGCTGCAGACAAAATCTACAACCCCTCATCAGTCTGGCTTGAAGCCATACAGTTTGCTGATTATGTTGAGCAAAATGTACTTCACCTTAAAGAAAGACACGGAGAAGATTGCCAAGAAGAAATCTTAAACGTACTGCTTGAACTAACCTACAGTTTCAAATCACTTGCCGAACATGCGATGCGTGTACTTGATGAGTCGGAACAGATAGTGGAGTTTAAACATGGCACACAGCAGTAAAGAAACATTGGCTATTGGTTGGTGTGATAACGGAGATACCGATGGCAAGTTCACAGAAGGACTTGTTTACACACTACTTCATGGTCCTGTTAATGGTATCCCATTTCACAATGCACTAAGGGTGCAAGGAAATCAGATAGCCAGACAAAGACAGGCGTTACTTGATGCGTGGTATGACGGGATTAAAACTGATTGGTTGCTGTGGGTTGACTCTGACATTGTTCTTACTCTTGATGTACTAAAGATGCTGTGGAATACGGCAGACAAAGTATCGCGCCCGGTAGTAAGTGGCGTTTACTTTATCTCCAAGCAGATGGAATCTCCACTGATGCAACCTATGCCAGTACTGTTTAATGAAACAGATAACAAAACAAAAATAGATTATCTGCATCCACTGCCACATAATAAAGTGGTTCAGATTGATTGTGCTGGCTTTGGCTTGGTGCTTATGCACCGCTCTGCCATTACGCGCATGAAGGAAAAGTTTGGTGATGATTTCTTCTTTGCTGAAACAAATGACCATGGCGCTAACTTTATTGGGGAAGATATTGCGTTCTTCCGCAAGATGAAGGAGGCCAGTGTTCCTCTATACGCACACACTGGCGCATTGGTTCAACACATGAAGAGATTTTCTTTTGATGCTAACTACTACAACCTTTTCTGGATGGCAGCAGATGCTGTTGAACAGAAGAAGAAACAAAGGGAGAACAATGAGCAATAATGAAAGTGGATTCATAAGAATTAAACACCTCCGGGGCAGGGCATATCTTGTCTTTGATTGGGATTGGACATACTTTGGGCTTGGTTTTCATATCTCGGATACAGCAACAACCCTTGTAATTGGCTGGTTGTACCTGAGCATAGAGTACTAGGAGTATTTATGAGTCAACAGGCAAGCAATAAACGCAGAGGCGCAGCATGGGAGATTGACCTTACTGATTGGTTAATGACCCAGGGTTTAAACGCACAACGTTTACCGCGTGCTGGTCGCAATGACATTGGTGATATTGCTTTGCCTACGCCTAATGACCTGTACATTGTTGAAGCCAAGGCACCACGCAGGGATGGGCGTATTGATTTATCTGGTTGGTTGAAAGAGGCTGATGTAGAGGCTGAGAACTACCGAATACACAAGCGGTTAGCGATTGCCCCTCACCCATTGGTGATAATCAAGGCATCCAACAAGAGTCCTGCTGATGCGTACCTAGTGCAAAGGTTGTCCAGTGCGCTCGCCAAACTCTAAGCATGATATTGGACCCGTATTAGAACACTACGGATTCACACTGCCACTTAATCGGAACGGCTGGATTACTGTGCGGTGTGCTTCCACAATGATAAAGTTAAGTCTGCTCGTTTAAACCTAGACAATGGTGGTTTTAGATGCTTTGCCTGCGATATGTCTGGCGATGTGTACTCAATTATTATGAAGAAAGAAGGAGTTAAATATGGCGAGGCTCTCAAAATCGCAGAGAGAATTACTGGCAAGAGCAACGAAGAACTACGAAACACAACTACCGGAGATTCTTCCGTACCTAACGAGTCGCGGTATAACAGAGGAAACGGCTCGTATGTTCCGCCTCGGGTTCGTAAAGGAGCCTGAGCCAGGACATGAACCATATATCGGCAGGCTTGCAATACCTTACATCACACCTGCTGGTATCATTGACATACGCTTTCGCAGTTTAAACACAGATGGAGGGCCGAAGTATATGTCCAGACCTGGGGCATCTACACATATCTACAATATCCAGGCCCTGCAAAGTGATGGCGATGTGCTTGCTATTTGTGAAGGTGAGATAGACACAATCATTGCTACTCAATGTGGCTTTGCTGCTGTTGGTTTACCGGGGGCAAACAACTGGAAACAGTTTTACTCTCGGGTACTTGCAGACTGGTCAAAGATTATGTTGTTCTGTGATGGTGATAATGCGGGTCGGGAAATGGCAAAGAATATCAGTCGTGAACTAGATAATGTCTTTCCTATCTTTATGCCTGATGGCTGTGATGTCAATGATGTTTACCTCAACGAAGGCGCAGAAGGATTGCGAAAGAGAGCGAGTGTTTAAACGTGAAAAGAATCGTTGTTTTGTCCGATTATCAAGTTCCATATCAAGCAACTACTGTTGTTAATACCATCCACAATTTCATTGAGGACTACGGACCGGATGAGATATGGATTGTTGGTGATTGGATTGACCAACCAGAACCATCGCGTTGGTCGCGTGGCACAGCAGGTGAGTACGCTCCTACGCTACAGAAGTCAGTGAACCAATCAGTCAACCTTCTAGCCGACTTACGCGATATTATGAAAAAGAAACCAATCCATTTCAAATCGGGCAATCACGACATAAGGATTGAAAAGTACGTTTCGTCATACGCGCCTGCCTTACGCAGTTTAAACGCACTGACATTGCCTGAAATGTTGCAATTAGATAAGTTGAATATCACTCTTCACCGCAAGCCAGCAGAACTTGCACCGAACTGGTTGCTCTGCCATGGTGATGAAGGTTCACAATCAAGACAAGCAGGTGGCACTGCTCTTGCTTTGGCCCGCAGGTTTGGTAAGTCAGTTGTTTGTGGACACACGCACCGCCTTGGTTTACAAGCGTACACAACATCATACAACGGGCAAGTGAATCAACAACTGTATGGTTTTGAAACAGGAAACGTCATGCGTTTAAACAAGGCGCATTACTTGCCGGGTGGTAGTGGTAACTGGCAACAAGGATTTGGTTTGCTCTATGTACAAGACAGATTGGTTACGCCATTGCCTGTGTACATTGAGCGTGGCAAGTTTATCGTTGAGGGTGTAATGTATGGCTGAGCCGATACGTCAAGTAGGTGGTGATGGTATTCGTGAGAACCTTATTGCTCAAGCCCTTGCTGAACTGTACAAGGGATGGAAGTTTTATTCCACGCCACGATTCTACTTTACTGATTACCATGTAACAAGAGTATCCGAAGGTGGGCGAGAGAACTACCTTGGCGACCTTGAAGTAAAGTGGTTAAACATACCAAGCACAACGACTGCAATCTTTCCCTTTAACAAGTTACAGCAGATGCTCATTGCCCCACCCTATGTGGATAACTATGAAACTTATCATCGTATCTGCTTTAGATTCACTGATGGTTTGTTACTCATACCAGCGCAACAACTGGCGCACTTGATGCCAGAGTTTTATGTTCGTAAAGATACACAAGAAAGAGATTTGGTGGTCTATGTCAATGCTAAGGACCCAGCGTTTAAACAGTACTGGCATGATATGGTGGTGTCTGAGTGAGCGATAAGATTTGGGAAGAAGTAAGCAAGTCTGCTCGCAAATCTGCATCTCGCGCTCGCCGTATTCATCGTAACTTAGTGAGTGCTGATGATGTGTACCAGCATCTACATTTGTGGGCGATAGAACACTGGAGCAAACTTGAAGAGTGGGAAGAACAGGATAGTTTGTCGTTTAAACTACGCCGCACATTTAATAATGAGGCACAGAAGTATGCCGCTAAGGAAAGGTCGCAACAATCTAAGGCACCTATGAGTGATTCGTTTTACTACACTCCAGAAATTTTACATGAACTCCTGCGTGATGTATGGAACTATGAAGGATGGCTTGATAGTCCAGACATGAGCAGTGAGTATGTAGCCAAGAGTAGCAAGCCGAGCGAGGGGAACAATCGGCTTGCTATGTTTTCTGACGTAGCGCACGGCATATCCCGTTTAAACGAAGCAGATAGGGTGCTGTTGAAACTTCGTTATGCTGATGGCCTTACTGATTTTTCAGTGATGGCATCTATGTATGAGATAACAGAAGAAGCCATGCGCAAACGTGTGCAACGCGCCATCACCAAATTGCAGGAGCGCCTTGGTGGTGAGCCACCCATCTGGTATGGGCGTAGGCAGCGCAAATCAAATGCCCAAGCCATTGCCGAGTTGAAGGAGAACGAGTGAAGCCACAACAGATAGATAAGACACTGACTGATGAAGCCTATGCGATTGTGTCTGGCGCTCGCCAAGATAACTACGACCATCCGCTGCATAACTTTAGGCGCATTGCCCAGATATGGTCTGTAATTCTTGATAAAGAAATTACTGAAGAACAAGTTGGTTTATGTATGGTTGGTCTGAAGTTAGCGCGTGAAGTGTTTAAACATAATAGAGACAACTTTGTGGACTTAATTGGTTACGCATTGGCAACTGATGCTGTTGTTCGTAGTAAAGGCGAAACGCCTTAGAGGACTGGAACTCTAAGGCGTTTCACATCTGCGGTCTATCTGTCGTACTGACCTAGCCCAACTGTATCATGCGCCCACAGTCGCGGGTCAGCCACGCCGATACCTAATTCTTTTCTCATGTGCCTGCGAGTTGCTGGCCCAGTGCCACCCCAAATTCCAAACTTTTCGTGGGATAAACCCCACTCTAAGCAAGCCTCTTGAGCGGGGCAATCCGAGCAGAACTTGCGGAAATATCTTTCCTCGGTAGGTGGTAGCACCAACACATCGGGATAAAATATATCCGTATCAATACCCTTGCATAGCGCTCCGTCAAACTTAGTTACATCATATTCAAGCCAGTAGAACATGCGCTTGGCAAATTCCTTTACTGCCTTGACCTTAAAATGTTTTGGTTGGTGAGGCATAGCCTGCTCCAATCATAAACTCTAACATGGTGTCCAACATGGCATCCACTGTGATATTTCGTAGGACAATCGGCTCCTCCTCTGGTGAGAAGGTGCATCCACTGTTAACTAAGTGTGCTTTGATTTCACTTTTCATCTTTAGATAGTGCGGTTCCATTAGTAGTATCCTTTCGCTAGATTATGTGCAAGTGCTTTGCAATAGTTGCCACCGAAATGGCGTTTAATATATTTAAATCCTGCATCAATCTGTAGGTATCCGTTGCTTGTGCGTTTAAACCCAATTAACTTCTCCGTTGATGTTAGTAATTGTGGTATCCCGTATGCACTTGAGCGCTTGTTTTTTGAGTGCGGATTCCACTGGCTCTCTCTGCGCCACAATTCGTAGAGGCAGGGCCACTGCTCCACTTTGTTTTGTGCAATGAGTTTGTCAATGGCGTACTTCTGATATTTGTTTTCGTAGTACGCCACAACTGAGCCATACTCATGCGTGGAATTGTTGTTGATTGTTACCACTGTATCTTGAGGGGAAACCAAGTAGCCAAGGAAACCAGCACCTGCAACGGCGCTACCAACCAGTAATATTTTGCCACGCTGAGTAAGTTTAAACACTTTAAACTCCTAACTCCAGTTGCTCTGGGCAGGTTTCTTTGATGAACCCCGCAAGCCACTCTGGAATATCCGTATCGCGCCCTTCATCATCCCCGGGGCCAACGATGATTGCGTTGCCACATAGGTGTGGTGTATTACCAAGCATGAACGATAGCGCTCCGGCATACGGATTCATAGGCAGGTCAAGCATGAGGCCTTCCTCGTTTACATACATATAGGCAACCTCCTCACCGCTGTAGTTATACAGGCGCACCCCCTCAATTAAACCTTTTACTCCATCTTGATAATCTTTGAGGGCTGTAAAAGTTTTTTGTTCCATAGTTCCGTTGCTGTTGATTAGGATTCCTTTTGTTGTTCTCATGTTTAAACAAGTCCTCTCATCATTTCGTTTAGTTCTGCGTATGAAACTTTGTTGCTAATCCATTTGCAGTTGTCTGGTGTTTTGCTATCTTGCAAGCCAGCAATCTTTACCCAATCTCGGTAAGGTGTTGCGCCTCTGTAATGTTTCATAAAGATTGTTGCTGATAGATACAGTGCGTAATCGTTGTTGATGTATAGCGCACAGTTCCATGTGTCGTAGTTCTTCCATCCTTGATAGCCAGTTTCGTTACTCATTTGTATTCTCCTTAATGTCAATGAGGTCTATGTAGTAATGCTCTTGTAAGTGATTGCGTAGTAGGTGGATTGCTTCCGCCATGCTATTGCCAAACTTTGAATTTGCTTTCTGTTTTACTGTTACTTCAATGCGCCATATCTTTAGTGATTGTTCATCAGTTGCAATAGGCGCGTTGCCGTATGTTGTTTGCATCAGTCCTCCTTTGTTAGTGGAATACCAGTATGAGGGATGGCGATGTGAAAGTCAAGGATTATTTTCAAGTATTTTTCTGGGGTAATTTCCCTGCGATATAGCAGTGAAATTATCCTACCACGTTTGTCAACTGTTGTTTAAACATAATAAAATAATTTTCTACAGTCATAAATTTTTTTGTTTAAACAGAATTATTGCGTGTGCTATAGTGCTTACCTGCACCTGTGTTTAAACAGTAATCAAATAAATTTTGTCCGACTCAAATAAAAAAACCCCCGCCGAAGCGGGGGCTTTGTGCGTTTGTACTAGATTGCTGTGCGTTGCGTGATGCCTGCAATTTTTTCGTCAAGGCATACATCTTCATACTTTGCTTTGGGCAGGTACGAGTAGCGCTGTTTAAACTTTTGATACTCTGCTACTTTGCCGTCAACTACTTTGAAGTATGTTCCTTCCTCGGCAGCGTGTGTCCACTCTAAGTCGCTGTCAATCTGCCATGCGCCAGCGATTAAAGTTTCCAGCGTTGACCCGTAGAGGAACGAACCCGAGCGGGTCTGTCCAATCCATAGGGGCGAGTGAGATACACGCGCAAGGTGCAGCGTGCGGTGGTTTGTGCTGTCAATCCATGCAAGGGCAGCGGTGCCAGCGAGTGAACCGAGAACCTCACTTGGATGATGGTCGCGTGCAGTGAACGCAATCAATGCAGCAGCAGCCTCGGAATCAACTTGCGCTCGCCGTGTAACCGATAAGCGTTTAAACACATCGCTGTCGTTGTTGATGTGTCCGTTGTGAGTGAGAACGATATTGCCACGCGGAATCGGGTGATTGTTATCGCGGTTTGATGGCGTGCCCTGAGTGGCCCATCGTGTATGCAAGATAGCAGTTTGTGCATCGTTGCATAGATGTCCGGCCACTGTCTTGATGTACTTGTGAGCGGGCATGGCGTGCTTGAGAATCGTGCGCCGTTTGCTTTGCGTGTTAATCCATGCCGAGCCAGTCGCATCCTTCCCGCGGTGTTCAATCTTAAGGAGCATGTCGCCAGCCAACTTTCCTTGGTTAGTTGTATGGCAATCCTCCGGTGTTAGGCAGAAGCCTGCAATTCCACACATTTTTCCAGTCCTTTCCTTGCTGTTAGTTGATGTCCGATTTTACCACGCGCTGTTCGCGCTTGGCAATGATGATGTTTAAACGAGGGTTGCTCGCTTGTAGTTCCAGCGCATCTTGCTCGGAATATAACCCGCGAAACTTTCGCCCCGCGGGGTCTATTCCTTCCACCACATAGAGGCTCACTGGGATTGCTCCTGTGCCTGCTGCCTTTCGCAGGTCCGGCACATGCCGGCTTTGCGAATCTGTGCAGGGGGGATGGGTGAAACTTTGCAGATGGGGCATTGCATGTTTAAACACTCGCCTTTCTTTTCTTCCGATTGCAGTTTGATTTGCAGGGATTGTAGAACCACTCCCCGCAGCCAGTGCAGAACCCGTCAGCGGTGTAGTAATTCTCCCAGTGTTTGCAGGTATCGCATTTACGATTACGGGTGCAGTAGCAGTCGCTCATGTTTAAACGCCTGGCTTAATGTCAATGACAACTGCTCGGAATTTTAAATCCCCGCTGTTTAAATCTTCCAGCGTTGCGTTGATGTCTTTCATGCTTGATGCGTAGAGTTCAACGCCTACGCAACGCGAGCCTTGAAAGAGCGCGTATTTTATTTTCATGTCCAGTCCTTCTTTCTGTTTAAACGGGGAGGAGATTTTCCTCCGCCGTTAGTGCCTGCCGGGAGAATCGCACCCCCGCTGGCCCACTAGGGGCAGGCTGTTTGCTGGCTGTTAGTTGCCTCCTAACTGGATGGCGCGTTGCTTGAGGTAATCGCGGGTTACTGGTGCGAGGCCTCCGTTGATTGAGAGGAGGTCAAGCAGATTGTTTAAACGCTCCAGCGGGGTGCCTGGCTTATCATCCGCGAAGATTGCGGTAACGCCAAGGTCTGAGGAGTAGCGGGCGAGGGCATCGCAGAACTCTGCCCAAGCGGTGATTTTCGCGCCGTTGAGGGTGCCATGGTGCAGGCGTACCTCAATAGTGCGGTGGCGAGCGTAGGAATCCAGATTGAGGGAGTTATAGCGGGTGCCGTTGAGGTTGCGAATCTCTCCCCGGGTGCGGATGTAATCGGCCCAGGTTTCAACATCCGAGCGGGTGAAATTGGATGAGCAGAACCGATTGTTTAAACGCGATGGGGCAACGAGTTTGCCGATTGCCTCAATGTGCGAATACCAGTTGACAACCAGTTGCGCGATGCCGTTGATGCCGTAGGTGTCGGCTCCAAGGTGGACGTGATAGCCGGTTTGTTTGTTCACTGTTGCACCGGCACCGGATAGTGCGCGGGCGATAGTGCGGGCCTCGTTTAAACGGCTCTCATCTAGTACGGGCGAAACTATCTCGGCGGTAACGCCGGAGGTTCCGTCAGCCTTGCTCTCCCAATTAAGGCCTGCCTGGATTACGGCCCGGCGAGCGCTTGGAATGGAGAGGCTGGAAACCTCTAATTCAATTCCAAAAGTTGTAGCCATGTTTAAACATCCTCTCGTAGTGATTGATTGCATGCGGGGCAGATTGGGGAGCCGAGATTCTCCAAGGTGCTACGGCTTACGCGGGCGATGTAGCCATCAGCGGGGCAGGCCACCTTGATGAGGCGGGTAGTCTGCTTGGCCTTGGCGGGGAGATTGAGGGAGGCGTGAGGGTAGGAGCCGAGGAAATCCACTACCTCCTGCCATGCAGCGCCTAGGCGCTCCTGGCCGTCTTGCTGCATGGTGATGCCTAACCCGGCAGCGATGCGGGGAGCCTTGGAGTTCTTCCAGTCTTGGGCCTGCACCGCCACTAGGAGAGGCAGCACCAAGCGGGCCACCTCGGATGCATCCGATACCTCGGGAGATATAAAAATCTCCGCGGTGAAATCATCTGATGCGGATGGGGGAATCAGTGCAGCCTTGGCCTTTTTACGGCCTGATGCAGGAGGGAATCCGCAGGAGAGGCGTACGGCGCTCTCCTCATCTCCCCCCAGTTCTACTCGTTGCGCGATGTAAGGGCGAGCCTTAATCGCTAGGGCTTGGAGCCATTGCTCGCGGTTCATGTTGTGCCACCTTTCCAGTCAACAGGTTTAGCGTTTAAACCTTAAGATAATTGAATCATGGGCCGGTAGTAATTGCAAGGAGGCTAGAGCCCTAGAAATAGGCGGGCCGTAGGCCGGAGTAGGTAGTTGAAAGTTCAACTATCCGCCAGGAGCCTATGCGCCTCTGCTATCGCACTATTGCGCACCTATGCAAAAAAGAGGAATAAATAAGGGTTTTTTTACTATGCGATTTCTGCATGATTAAATTTACAGGTTTTTTATTGGGTTTTTTAACACCTCGCAATTAAGGCCTGCATGTGGGGAGGCGCTAATGCGTGTAATTGAAAGTAAGCGCCACCCCGCACGCTAGCGATGCGCTTTAAACGCAACGCATGCGCAATGTGTGCCAGTGCATGTGCAATGCAAAAAAATAATTGCGTAAATGCGTGTGTGTTTGACCCGGGGTTTTTAAATGTGGCTGTGCGTGCGTGCGTATGTATCTACCCACATAACTTTGATAGGCCTCTGACCTGCATAAATAGATGTGATGTAAATTACTTGACAAAAAGATGTCCAATAACACCCTTCTGGACACCTAATACTTAGTGGGAGGCGTAATTAATGGAGCCTCCCCACTACGCTATACTAGCGACCCCCAAGGGGTCGCCCTAATTTTGCCCTAACCTACGGCCTCCGCTAGGGCTACGGCCTTCGGTTAGTGATTGTGTGAGTTAGCCCAAGACTCACCACAAGCGGTCTTGGAGATAACCTATGGAAAGAAAAAGAACTACTGCTGCCTCCGTTAAAAGCGATGCTATTAAGCAGCAACTTTTAGATTTTTTGAAGCAAGGCTACTCAGTACAAAAGGCTTGCGACTCGGTAGGGCGTAGTGTCAAAACCTACGAGTACTACCGAAAGACTGACCCCACCTTTGCCACGGCCATTGACAGGCTACGTTCTATGGTGGCCCGGGGCGAGATGGGTTCTACCACTGAGGTACCCCCATTTCCCGAGTTTTCTGAGAAGTATTTGGGAACCCAAGTTTTTCCACACCAGAGGCACTGGATTGATTTACTAGAAGGGCGCGAACCTACGGAGGTTCATCCTTCTATTACCCATGAAAAAGGCTCCGGGGATTTAATTATCATTAACACTCCCCCAGAGCACGCCAAGTCCACAACAATTACTGTGAACTATGCGGTGTACCGGATTTGCCAGAACCCTAATATACGAATCATGGTCGTATCTAAGACACAGGCTATGGCGCAAAAGTTCCTGCTCTCCATAAAGAACCGCCTGACCCATCCTCGTTACCAAGAACTGCAATTAGCATTTGGTCCACCCGGCGGGTTTGAGAAAAACTCTGACTCATGGAAGCAGGACTTAATTTATCTCTCCTCAGAATCCAGAGATTCTGGCGAGAAGGACCCAACGGTGCAGGCCGTGGGTATCCGCGGTCATATCTACGGAGCGCGTGCTGACCTCATCATCATGGATGACTGCGTTGACCACACCAACGCCCATGAGTTTGAGAAGCAGATTGATTGGATTCAGTCTGAGGTAATGTCGCGTATTGACAATGACGGAGGCAGACTCCTGGTAGTCGGAACTCGCTTGCGACCAAAGGATTTATACTCTGAGTTGCGCGACCCAATGCGGTATCCAGACGAAACCTCTCCCTGGACATACTTTGCACAACCTGCGGTATTAGAATTTAATGAGGAACCTGAGAAATGGGTAACACTCTGGCCTAAGACAAATATGGCTCCGGTATCTGGAAATGGAATACCTGATGCCAACGGACTCTTTGATAAGTGGAACGGCCCTGCCCTCTACAAAAAACGTAGCCGTATGTCGCCTAACCTGTGGGCCATGGTCTATCAACAACAACAGGTGCATGAAGATTCAGCCTTCCCCAGCGATGCGGTAAAAGGCGTTATTAACGGCGCACGGAATATCGGACTTATCCCCAAAGGCAAAGCCGGTGTGCGACCACATGGCATGGATGGCTTGATTGTCGTAGCAGGGCTTGACCCCGCTGGCTCAGGCTATACCGCTGCCGTCTGTTTGGCCCTAGACATATCATCTCAAAAACGCTACCTTCTGGATGTATCCAACGTGGCGGGCATGAAACCCGATGACCTACGCAACCTCATTAAGGACTGGACAGACAAGTACGGAATCTCTGAGTGGCGTGTAGAAAAAAATGCTTTTCAAACCATGCTCACCCAAGACCGCGAGGTGCGGGAATACCTGTCTGCTAGGGGTGCAAGCCTAAAGGAACACCACACAGGCCAAAACAAATGGGACACAGACTTTGGTGTTGCATCCCTAACGACACTATTCTACGGATGGGAAGATGATAAGGCGCTCATTGAGTTCCCCTCATCCCATGCCTCAGAAGGATTAAAAGCACTTATTGAGCAACTGGTTACTTGGTACCCAGATGCACCCAAATCACAAAAGACTGACACTGTTATGGCGTTCTGGTTTGCAGAACTTGCCTGCCGCGACAGGGTATCCAGTGCGACAAACTACGCTCGCTCACACATGAGAAACAGTTTGTTTCACACCAGATACGACAAATCACAGCAAATTAACATCTCCATAGAGGATTTGTTGTATGAATATAACTAGGAGAAACAAATAGTGGCTCTTTCTATAGAAGAGATTAAATCTCAGTATGACCGTCATCGTCAGCGATTTGACGAACGGGATGCTCGTATGCAGCAAGTTCTCCTTGTCCGTAAGGGCAGGATGCGTGATGTGTACCCAGACCTATTTCCTGACGGTCCATTTGAAAACCCTATTGTTGCAAACATGGTGGATATTGCAGCACGCGACCTTGCTGAGGTTATTGCTCCACTTCCAGCCTTTAACTGCAACTCTCCTTCTATGGTTTCAGAGTCTGCCCGCAAGAAAGCAGACAAGCGTGAAGAGATTGTCAACGGAATTGTTGACTATTCTGACCTCCAAGGCCAGATGTTTAATGCTGCAGACCGCTATGTAACCTATGGTTTTGTACCTGCACAGATAGAGATTGACCCAGAAGATAACATGACCCGCATCCGGTTCATGGATTCCCTCGGTTGCTACCCAGTAATGGACCGATTTGGTCGCGTTCAGATGTTCTTCCAACGCATTATGAAGCCAACATCAGAACTGATGAACCAATATCCAGAGTTGGCACACCTTATTTACGATAAGAACAGCCCATCTTCTATGATGGAACTTATCCGCTACCACGACAAAGACCAAGATGTTCTCTTCTTGCCTAGCCGTAACGACCTAGTTCTTGACCGCGCACCGAATCCTATTGGTGAAGTAATGATTCGGATTGTTCAACGCCCATCTCTTGATGGTGAAGCACGCGGTCAATTTGATGATGTTCTTGCTGTACAGGTAGCAAAGGCTCGTTATGCGCTCCTTTCCTTGGAAGCAGCAACCAAGGCAGTGCAAGCACCAATTGCAATGCCAGAAGATGCAAAGGATTTAGCCCTTGGACCAGATGCAATCATCCGTTCTAGCAAACCAAATGAAATTCGTAGAGTACCTCTGGAAATACCGGCTGGTGCTTTTGCACAACAACAAGTGCTTGAAGGAGAACTGCGTTTAGGTTCTCGTTATCCTGAATCCCGTACCGGAAACATTGATGCCTCAATCGTAACTGGCCGTGGTGTTCAGGCTCTTATGGGTGGATTTGATACCCAAATCAAGACAGCACATGCAATGTTTGCTCGCGCTTTTGTGGAACTTGTTGGACTTGCGCTTAAAGTTGAGGAAAAAGTTTTCCCAGATATGGAGCGCGAACTTAAAGGTAATCGCAATGGAACTCCATATTCCATTAAATATCGTCCAACAAAAGATATTAATGGCGATTACACTGTAGATGTCCAGTATGGATTGATGGCAGGACTTGACCCGAACCGAGCATTGGTCTTTGGTTTGCAAGCACGCGGAGATAAACTCATCTCCCGCGACTTCTTGCGCCGTCAGATGCCTTTTTCTTTCAACGCCAGCCAAGAAGAAGAGAAGGTTGATACCGAAGAACTGCGTGATGCTATGAAGCAGGCGATTGCTTCTTATGCCCAGGCAATTCCGGCGCTTGCTTCACAGGGTCAAGACCCATCAGATATTCTTTACAAACTTTCTTATGTCGTTAACGCCCGTCAAAAAGGAACTTCTATTGAAGTTGCTATCCAAGAGGCGTTTCAACCTCAGAATCCCCCACCTGCTGCGATGGCCCCCGGACAAATAAGTCCTCCGATGGGGCAACCGGGTGCGGCCCCTGCAGGTGGCGGGAATCAATTACCAGAAGGCTTAAGCGCTACTGGTCGTATGATAGGTGTAGCGCCAGGACAAATTGCTCCAGGTGGTCGCCCAGATGTTCAATCATTACTAGCCAGTTTGACTCAACGCGGGGAGCCTAACCTACAGGCTTCACTTATCCGCCGTATGCCAGCCTAACGGAGGTGAACATGAAAAAGACAAAGCCAGCAAATCAGGGTTCAGCAGGAAAAGCAAACGTATTTCCTATGCGTAAGGATGGCATGCCATCTGCAGGAAGCAGCAAGAAAGGTATGACTGCTTTCAGCAAGCAACCTGGTGGAACTAAGGGTTCCAAAAACAAGTAATTCATACACCTGAGCATGTGTTTAAACGGCTCACAATAAACTGACCTTAATTGGGATGGATGAGATGACAGTAGAACCACAACAGGGCGGGATGCGCCCCACTGCACCGCAGAACAACTTTGCCGTATCTGCAACCGGCGGAGCAGGTAATGGTGGTCAACCAGCGCGATATACAGCAGGCATTGATAACGCACAAGATTTTTATGACCTACAAACAGCACAGCCTATGAGTAAGTCTGGTGTCAAGTTAAGTCCTTCATCTGCCCGTACCATGATGACCCCACAAAGCCAACTTACCCCGCTTGATGCACCTACTGCATTTCCTAATGAGGATGTGCGTACCGGAGTAGATACCGGACCTGGAACTGGCGCTGGACCAGAGGTAATGTACGCAACAGATACAACCGCTCAAGAAGAAGATGCTAACCGACTCCGTGCAGCGCTGCCTTATATGGCGCAACTTGCCGAGATGCCATCAGCATCTAATTCATACCGCAACTATGTGAGATACCTAAAGAGCATATTGTGAGTTTTACTGACAACATTGGTAGTAGTTTAGAAAAGTTTGGTAAAGGTTTTGCTAATGACATCCGTTTGCCATCCCTAATTAACGACATTGCTTCTGTTGCCAGCAACGACAAAAACTTTTTTCAGGATGCGTTATCTGTAGCAGGCTCTGCATTTATGACTTCTATCTCTGCAGCAAGTTTGCCAATTCGTAAAGTTGGTGGATTTGCTGTTGATGAAATCCTTATGCCAGCAGCACAATGGAGTTACGAAACTGGTGGAAAGTACGCACGCCAACCATTATCGGCAGGATTGCTTACATTAGCCACCGGTAATGCTAAAAAGGCTTGGGAGCAGAAGGATGAGATTTCTGCAGGACAAGCATTAACTTATCTTGGTTCTAAACTTATTCCCGGTGGCGCAATCAACCGAGAAGATTTTGACATCTTTGACCCAAATGACCGCAAGATATTTGCAGATGACTGGGGTTATCGTTCAATATCTGGAGCGTTTGATACTTTCTTTAGTACAGTAACAGACCCTCTTGGAAAAGCAGGTAAGGCTCTTGGTCTTGCTCGTAAAGGTTTAGTTACCCGTCCACTTGGGGCAGAAGATGCTGGTTATTCAAATCTTGTAAAAGATTTTATTATGCCAAAGAGCATCCGTAAAACTACTGTTATTTCTCCTGCAGCACTTGCAGCAACAATTAATGCTGGCAGAGAAGAAGCCGGTGATGTTTACACAACCCTTTCATGGTTTGCTAAGAGCGATAAAATAGCCATCCGCGAGCATCCAATGATTAAGGCATCTAATGATGGCGATACACTTTCCTATCTCCTTGGAGAAGCAAAGACTGTTGACGATGTGGCAGACACGCTTATGGCTACTGCATTGCGCGATACAGAAGCAATGGGTCGTTTAGTTGATAAGCGTAGAGATTTAGCGTTTGTATTTGACAACCTTAAAGATGCTTCTAAGGTTGATACGGAGATTCTTGACAACATACCAACCAACGGTCTTGTTGATGATGTTAATAAACTTGATGCAGCAGAAGAAATGCTCCGTCAGGCAGAGAACGATAGATACTACAATGCTCTTGTCAATCTTAATACAAAAGGTGCAGATGTAACAAAGCGTACATTTGGCATGCAACCTTTTGAGAAGTTGGCTATTAACCGCGCAGAACGGCGAGCGCAACGCAATCTTACTGGAACATTTGATGTACCAACATCTTTCCCAAGCGTAGCCTACTACCAGCCAACTAAATTCCACCCACTTGTGGCTATTGTAAACTTTGGCCTTCGTAAGGTTGGCGAGTCTTTTACCGAAAAGCCAGCAGGTTACTTGTTTGCTAACGACTCAGATGCCTATGGTGAAGTTGCTGCTTTTGGAAATGGACTTCGTAGAATAATTGGTGAAGAAGCCAATCCAATTGTTGAACGACACTTAGATGATTTTATTCGTGCTGCTAACCCAGAAAATAAAATAACAACTGCACAGTCTTTTGAAGATACAGCAGTTGCTGCAATCCACCGCTCATTAGGAATTTCTGATGAAGCAGGTGCTGCAATCTGGGGTGCTTACAAACGCCGTAGGCAGTCAGCAATAGATATGATGAGCAATCGCAAGTTTTTAATGACAAACGATAATGTTGTCTTGAAGATTCCATACTTGGAACGCCAAGGTGGTAACGCTCTTCCAATGCTTGATGTTGAACAGTATCATCGTGTTCTTAGCGAAAACATTGGCCTTACTAAAGCACTTGATGGTTCATTAAGACTTGCTGACCCTGATGCAACCCGGTACATTGCTGGAATTCTCAATGATATGTGGAAGGCATCTGTACTTCTTCGCCTTGGATATACCATCCGAAACGTGTCAGAAGGTGCCTTGTCAATTCTTGGCAAGGGTTATGGTCTAGTCGCAGCAGCACAACTCTTTGAGAAAGATGCAGCGCGAGCATGGTGGAATAACCGTAAGGCTGGTTATGACAGAATCATTGACAAGCGTTTAGTTGGCAAAGGCCAACGTGAAGATTCAGTGCAGATTAGAGAGCGCATCTCAGAAATTTATGATGAGATGGCAATGTCTAACCAACTTGATGAAGAACACCTTGTTGCTGTCATTGATGCTGCAGAGCGTGCATATCGCCGTGGCACACTAGATGAGGGTGCCTACGCAGAGTTCTTGGATGTATTTGGTCAAACAACTGGAGAGTGGCTGTACCACGGCTCCGTTGGTGGAATCAAGCAACTTGATAAATCACGACCACTTGCAATGAACCTTAATGAAGCGCGTGCAACACAGTGGGCAGAGAGCAGAATACCTGTAATCTCTGTTGCTGAGTTATACCGCCGTCAGTTTGGTCGTGCTGTAAAACTTCCTAAAGAAATTACACAACGCCCTGGCGCTCCAATAGGAACACCAGAAGTTGTTTCTCAAATAACCAAAACTGAGATTAATAAATATGTAAAACCATGGGTAGCAGGAGTTACCGGGATTGAACAATTACAACTTCGTGGTTATTATTTTAATGAAAGTTTATTACCAGAAGGTTTAAATCCTGCTGGTAAAGAATGGGTTGCTGGTTTAAAGCGAACAGTAGAACGAAGTGTTGTTGATAAAAATACTACAGTATATCGTGGTATAACTGCACTTGGTACACCTTATGCCAACATTAAAATTGGTGATGTAATAACTGAAAAAGGTTTTACTGCCACCAGTAAAGATATAAACATAGCGCAAAGTTCTGCATTTACTGGCGGGGGAACTTCGTTAAAGCCAACTCTTTTTGAAATAAGAATACCAAAAGGTCATCCCGGATTAGACATTGAAGCAACACTAAAAGAATTTGGTGGAGCGCGTATTCTTGGCGCTAATATCGCAGATGAAAAAGAAATTTTATTGCCTGCTGGTGTTAAATTTAGAGTAGTTGATATTCAAGATAAAGTTTTCCCAACAGTAAATGAAGAAACCAAAGTTGGAAAAACTGTAATTTTGGAAGCCATACTTCCACCTAAAAAACCAGCAGTTACTTTTTCTGCACAAATGCAAGAGTTTGGCGATACACTACGTCAAGGTCTTACCAATACAGTAGCCAAAGGAAATCAGGTAGAAATACTCAACCCTTCCACTGGAACTTGGCGTGCCATTGACCCAGAAACTGTGTCAGAAGATTTACTTATTACCTCACAGTTCCGCATCCGCAAACCCGGAAACCAAGGACAATTGCTCGGAGCAAAGGTATATGGTCAATCGCTAGACCTTCGCACCATGCGTGGTGGCCGTGCATACTTTGGGTTAAGAGATTACCCAGAGATTATGAAGATTCTTGGCGTTACCGGCAGAGAAGCAAACTGGGGTTCTTCTTCCCTATGGGAAGGCAAAGAGCGCCAACTTCTTAACTGGATGCGAGCCAACGGAATCAGCAAGTTAACCTTGCCAGATACCAAGGCTAGAGGCGGTCATACTGTTCTTGTTGACCCAAAGATGATTGAAGGCTTTGGACAACAGCCAACTAAAACTATGGCACAAGAGCGTTTAAACGCTGTTAAGAACGCACAGAACCTTCTTAGCGATTCCACTCGTATGACTCAAATGCTTTACCGCACCATCCAACAAGGTGGCGGAACATTTAAGTTTACTGTTGAACAAAGCGGTGATGTTCCAACTCAAGGCGTATCTGTTGCCGTCCGTGGAGCAACTCACGCATTTTCTGTTGCTGAGGCACAGGCTAATCCACAACTGTGGATAAACTCTTTGGCTGACCACCTAGAGGCTAATCTTGATAAGATGGCAAAGGCAGACCACTTTGGTACATGGATTGAAGATATAGACGGCGTACCCCACATCTGGGCAGAGCCAACCAATATCATCATGGACCGAGCCACTGCTGTTAAACTGGGCGTTGAGCGCAACCAAAAGGGTGTGTTTGATGTCGGCAAGGGTGAGTTTATTTCTACGGGAGGAACCGGGGATGAAAAAGCAAGCGCAGCGTTTGCATTGGGTAAAGGCACAAAAGCCATTAGAGCAGATGTCGCCGGAAGAGCGCAGAGCGTTCGCGGAGCGATTAGCGCAGGAAGCGTTGAACGCACTATTGACGACCTCACAGAATCCATCTCCAAAGGAAAATACCCTGTAGAAGGATTACTTAATTTTGTACGCGATAAGGCAAATACTGATGCTGCCGTTAAGCGTGATTTGCAAGAACTACTTGGACGTTTAAACGCACGGGTTCAAGAAGAATCAAGAATTTACGGACCGCGACAAGTTTCTGGAACAGGCAAGAGAACAGCCAAACTATTTAACGGACAAGTTATTGAATACGATGATGCTGGTGCTGGTGAACTAGGACAAATCCTAATGAGCCGTACCGACAACGCTCAGACATATCGCAACTTTGTTGACTCACCATCACAGTTGTTCCAAGCAAACTTTGGCAACATGGTTGAGGATGTGCTCAGCCCAGATATGCCACAGTATTACTCAGGCTATGCAAATTCCCTTAATACTTTCTTCCGTTCTCCAACAGATGACAAGATTGACCCAATCATCTCACAGTTTTTAGATGGCAGAAAACCAGAGCAAGTTATTGCATGGTTACGCAAGCCAGAGAACGCAGAATACCGAGCACGCTTTAACATTGATGTGCCTGGTATTAAGGTTGCATCAGAGCGACTTAACGTTGCTATTGATGCTGAGGATTTTGTTGGCGATTTGTATAGTGCTTACCAACGTTACTTGCCAGATGCAGAGATTCAAGAAGCGTTTAGGAATAATGAAATCACAGAAATGTGGTTGCGTGAGCATTTTGCTGACAACCCTTCAATGCCAGAGATTGTTGGTCGCTTTGTACCTACAAGTCCACAGGCAACCAACTTTCTTGAGAAAACCCAGAAGTTTGTTGAGAAGGCATTTTACTTCTTGGGAAGCATGCCAGAAACAACTCTTGCTCGCCACCCATTAGCGCGTGCTGTTTATCGTGCTGAAATAGAAAATAGAGCAAACATTGCTCTTTCTATCAAGAGGATGAAGTTTGGTCAAGATTCTGAACTTAGCCTTGCAGATATTAACGGACTACGCAGAGATGCAATTGAAGCAACTCGTAAAGAGGTCAATAAGACACTCTTTACAATTATCCGCAAGTCTTATGCTGGCGAAAAAATGCGTTTCATCATGCCGTTCTTTAATGCATGGGAAAACACCATCCGCCGTTGGTCAACCTTGGCTATGGAGAATCCAGCAATTCCAGCAAGGGCTGGTCAAATAATTTCATCCCTACGCAACCAACCAAATGTGGTTGACAAGGATGGAAACCCAACAGAAGAGTTTAGTTACGATAACAAGATTATTCTGCCTATGTCGGAAACTCTTGTTAAGATGCTACCTAGTGGATTAGAAACAGCAATGCGCTCTGCCGGTATGCAAGTGAGCATCCCATTGCGAAGCCTTGACATCTTGTTCCAAGGTGAGGCAATTGCAGGATTTGGTCCTATCGTTGCTATCCCTGCATCAGAAATTGTTAAACTTCGCCCAGACCTAATGGAAGTACTAAAGCCAATTCTTCCCATGGGTCCGTCAGATTCTATTGTCAAGCAAGTTATCCCACCTGCTATTCAAAAACTTTATTCAGTAGCAGCACAAGATGAGGCTTGGTCAAGAACATTTAACACTGTGTATCGCTACGAACTTATCAAGTACAAACTTGGCGAGCGCACTAATGAACCAACTCTTGAAGAAGTGCAGACCCTTGCAAACAATATGTACTTTGTCAAGATGCTTTCAAATCTTGTTATGCCATTTGCTGCACAATATGACTCACCATTAAGTTGGTACACACAGCAGTTCCGCAAGTTACAAGAAACATACGGCAAAGATGCAGAAACAATTTTCTTGCAAATGTATCCAGACTTAGCAGAAGCCACTGTTTCTACATCCCTCAACACCAGCGGTGCTCAAGCATCGGTTAAGGCTTGGGAGAACAGCAATAAGTACAAAGGCCTTATCTCAAAGATTGGCAACCAAACTCCTGAGATGATTGGCTTTTTGGTTAATGACACAAATGGCCAATACGATTTCAGTGAAGCGGTTTATGCTTGGCAGTATGGCAACTCTCCAGTTCCAGGCTCCAATGAGAACTACCGCGAGCGCCGTAACCCAGCACTTCTTAAGCAAGATGCCAACAAGAAAATTGGTTGGGTTCAGTTCCGCAAGAACATGGATTTGCTTGAGCATCAATTATTTGCACAAGGCTTTACCTCGTTTAACCAACGTGGTGCAGAAGAGTTACTTGCTTACAAGCAAGCAATGGTTGCAGATTTAGCAATAAAGAACAAAGACTGGTATGCTGACTTCCTTAATGTTGACAAAGGTAAATGGATTTACAGGATGCAATCAATACAAACAATGCTTAGCGACCCTAAGTGGATGCAAGATAATAGCAATAGACCAGTTGTTCGCAGCATTGCAATATATCTTAATACACGTTCTCAAATTGCAAGAGAATTGGCAACCCGTAAGGCACAAGGCTTGCCATCAACACTTGCTGCCGAAGCAAATCAAGACCTTGATGGTGCGTGGAACACCGTCATAGCACAACTAAAACAAGAGTCGCTTGAGTTTAGTGATTTTTACAATCGGTTCTTACAAAACGACCCAGTAACATTAGGATAATAAATGGCGCAACCAAAAACTAAGCAAGGACCAAAGATGGAATCTATCGGTGGTCAAGGCGCTCCTGCAGGCGGAGGCGCAGCAGGAGGAACAGCAGGTCGCGCTAGTAAGGCTGGCTCTACTGCTGCAGTAAAACCAAAAAGTTCTTTAAAGTCAAAGGCTATAAAAGGTTCTGTTGGCGCTGCAATTCTTTATGGTGGAGCACAGGTTGCTCAAAATGTTTTTGGTTCAAAAGAAGTTGACCAGACAGACCCTAACGCTGTTGCTGCTGCTGCTGTAGCACAATATGCAGCAAGCGGTGGGGATGTAACTACCATGGTTAATAATCCAATGTTTCAGCAAATGGGATTAGATGCCAATTCTTTTGTAAGCAATTTTAGTACTTATCAACTCCCTACAACTGGTGGCGTATATCTTGGAGAACAACAGTACACCACGTCAATTCCCAAAAGAGGAACAAGGGTTGGTACTCGCCAGGTAACTGTTAGCACGTCTGAGTGGGAAAAACAATTTCCTATTGCTGACCCTCAGAAGTTAAACGAGTTTAAACAAAAACTTGTTGATGCTGGATTAGTTACACCATCAGCAGGTATTCAGGAACTTCAAACAGAGTGGAAACGTTTTGGTGAGTTTTCTGCTGCAGCAAATAAGGCTGGTCAAAAACTAACACCAGACCAACTTATTGACATCCAAAGAGGTCTTTGGGGTGGTAGTACTGCTGGTGGTCCATCTTACTCATTGCAGTATTCTTCTCCAGAATCTATTAAAGATGTTTACTCAAAGACATATACAGCGCGTACTGGTAAAATACTTGACCAAGATAAGCAAGATAAATTTGTCAGGTTTATTAACAAGTTGGAAGAAAGCAAGCCAACTAAGACTGAAACAAAAGTAATCAAAGGCAAGAAAGTTACTGTTACCACGCCTGGAATAACTGGCGCAGAAATTTCTGCAGAAGCAGAGAAGCGGGCTATGCAAGACCCGCAGTACAAAGAATACCAAAATGCAACAGTATTTGGTGATGGTCTTTCAAAGGCATTGGGGATTAGATAATGGCTATAGAGAATCCATTTAGCAATGTACCTAATGCGGAAACAAAAGTAGATGATTGGGTAATCCGACTCCTACAAACCACTCCACAACTTAAAGCAATCTATGACCAAGTACGCAATCCTGAAACTGGTGAGTTTACTTATAGCGCAGATTACATTGCTCGGTTAATTCAAAACAGCGATTGGTACCTACAAAATGGTCCGACTGTTGCAGCCCAAGTTGGTGCAAGAGTTAAGTATGGCGAAAAGTATTTTCAAGATGAAGTTAATAAGTACAAAACATCTTTGTCTGGGTTAGCCAAAACTATTGGTTTAAACATGGCAGACCCATTGGTTGCTTCTCAAATATCAATCTTTGCTGAGTCTGCCTACTATAACCAGTGGGATGCAGCAAACCTAGAGAACCAACTTGTTAAGCAACTTGGCAGCATGGCGCAAGGTGGTGCTTATGCAACATTGGCACAAGACATAAGCGACTATGCAAACCTCATGGGTTTTGTTCCATCAGAGCAAGATAAAAAAAGTTACCAGACACGCCTTCTTGGAACTGTTGACCCAGTATCAGGACTTCGCCTTCGTTCAACCGCTGATGAAATTAAGGCTGAGATTCGTGCAAACTCTGCCAAGACATACGCTGTTTATGCAGACCAAATTAATGCTGGTTCTACCCTTTGGGATTTAACATCTGCCCAACGCAAACGTGCAGCATCGCTTCTTGAGATAGATGAGAAGTCTTTATCGTGGAACGACCCACTTCTCAAAGATGGAAAACTTTTTATATCTGTTGATAAAGAAACTGGCAAAATGGCACAACGCCCAGTATGGGATGTTGATTCAATGGTAAGACAAGATGAGCGCTGGCAGTACACAAACAATGCTAGAGCGACTTATGACAAGTTTACCTATGAACTTGGTAGAAGGATGGGGAAGATAGGCTAATGGCTCCTAAGAAAAAAGCGACCCCGCCACCTATTCTATTGGGTGGACAAACAGTAATTCCACCAGAACCAAAGCCAACTTTACAAGAACAAACTGCTGCACTAGAAAAACAAGCAAAAGCAGCAGACATTAAAATGCAAGAACAAGCATACAAAACTCAGATGCAAATTGATAGAGCGATGGCTCCGTTTGCTCAACCAGTAAATGTTGCTCCAACAGTCAACACCACTTTAATTAATCAAGCCGTTGATGCGCGTGCAGCAGGTGCTGCAGCAATGGGAACATTAGATATGCAGGCTGCTGCTGAATTAGCAGATGCTTTTAGCGCAAATCAAACAGGTACAACGCCAGTAGGAAAAACAATACCCCCGGCAACAATAACACCTGTGCAAGCAGCACCAGCGCCATCAGCACCACCAGCACCCGTAACAACACCCGCAGCAACACCTGCACAGCCTACCATGACAGCGGAGCAGATGGCTTCACGGGTCAAGGCTTCTGACAGACTTGCTGCTCAAGTTAATGCGTGGGGTTTTCCTCAGATTGCTACTTGGCTTAATACTAAGATTATGGCTGGCGAAACAGAAGAAGCGGTTTTTGTTCAGATGTATGACCAACCAGAGTACAAGACACGCTTCCCCGGCATGGAAGCCCTCCGTAAAAAGGGCAAAGCCATTACCGAAGATGCCTACATGAAAATTGAAGATGCCTATACTCAGACAGCACGATTCTTTGACTTGCCCGCTGGTTTCTATGATGGTGCTGAGGACTTTGGTAATTTAATTGCTAATCAAGTATCAGCCAAAGAATACCAAGACCGCCTACAGGCTGCACAAGATGTTGCTAAGTCTGCTGACCCAGCAATTCGCCAAGCACTCACAGACTTGTATCAGGTTTCTGAGGGTGGAATCACTGCTTACTTTGCTAATGCAGACAAAGCACTTCCTATTTTGCAGAAGCAAGCAAAGGCTGCTCAGATTCGCGGTATTGCTAAGACAGCAAAGTTTTCTGACCTTGCTGCTGCTGGAACCGCTGCGCTTGAGTCGCTTGCTGGAAGAGAAGCGTATGCAAAACTTAGCGAAGCACAACTTGCTCAGGGCTTTAGCCAAGCAGATATTCTCCGACAGACACAGCAAAGACTTGCTGCTATTGAAGGAACAACCTTTACCGAGCAACAAGCGTTATCTGCTGTTATTGAGCAGAATCAACAAGAACTTCTTGCATCACAGAAACGAGCACAACGCGAGCAGGCTCGCTTTGGTGGAACATCCGGTATAACCGGAACATCTCTACGGAGTACCACCACTTTCTAAACAGAATCCTCCTCTGACCGACCAGCCCAGAGGGGTGTAGAAGTCTGGTAGCAATAGCCAATTCGGATTCCCCTATCCGTGTTGTGGATTGCGAATACAACTAACAAGGGAGATAGGTAGATGACTACCAACTATCACGATGACGAAGATGATGACTTCAATGACCAAGGTCAGGATGCCATCACGCAACTACGCAAGGTAAATAAAACGCTGGAAAAGCGTGCTAAAGAACTTGAACAGGAGTTGAACAATCTGCAAAAGCAGAATCGTCAGCGTACTGTCAAGGATGTACTACAGGCAAAGGGAGTTAATCCAAAGATTGCCACGTTTATTCCGCCAGATGTTGATACCTCAGAAGAGGGAATCAGCGCTTGGCTCAATGAGTATGGCGATGTATTTGGTATGGAACAGTCGGAAGAAAAGGCGAAAGCCCCGGCTCAGGACCTAACTGCACAACACAGAATCACAAATGTCGTTTCAACTGGTCAAGCACCAGATATTGACGAAGATGCTTTATCAAAGATTCTTAACGCAGGAAACCCCGCAGAACTTAACCGCATCCTTGGTATTTCTTAACTAACTACCAATCACACCACAGGAGGTGGACTAAATGGCATATACAGACACAACCGCTATGGCTGGTTTAATTAAAACCGCTTATGACCGTTATGTTGAATTTGCCCTGCGTAATCAGCCAATGGTTCGTTCCGTTGCTGACAAGCGCCCAGCACAGCAAGCAATGCCGGGGTCAACCGTTGTATTCTCACTTTACAACGACCTATCGGCAGCAACTGCAACTCTCGGAGAAACATCCGATGTTGATGCAGTAGCACTACCAGATGTATCAACTGTTAGCGTAACCCTTGAAGAAAAAGGCAACGCTGCTCTTGCTACCCGCAAGTTACAGTTGTTCTCACTCTCCGATGTTGACCCAGCAATTGCTGACATCATCGCTTTCAATATGGCTGACTCACTTGACCAGTTAGCAATGACTCCACTCCGTCAAGGAACCAACGTTCTTTACGCTGGCAGCACCGCAACATCAACCGCTACCATTTCGGCAGCAGCAACCATTGACTCTGCAGACATCCGCAAGGCTGTTGCAAAGATGCGCTCCAACAAAGCCGTTCCACGCGAGGGCAACCTCTACTGGGTCGGTATTCACCCAGAGGTTTCGCATGACCTCCGCGCAGAAACCGGCAATGTCGGTTGGCGCGACATCCACGCTCAAACAGATGCCGGTCAAGGCAATCTCTGGGCTGGAACAATTGGAACCTATGAGGGTGCTTTCTTCGTAGAAACATCCCGTATGTACTCCGCAAAGGATGGTGCTGACCAAACAGCACTCACCACCACTGCAGTTACCGTTGCAGGAGCATCTGCAGCATACACCCTTGGTGTTGCTTCAACTTCTGTTATCGCAACCCGTGCAGAAGCCGGTGATAAGATTTCAGGAACTGGCATCGCTACTGGTGCAAAGATTACTGCACTCTCAACAAGCGGTTCAACAACCACAATTACTGTAGATACAGCACACACTGCTGCAGTTACAGCAACCACAGTTGTTACTGTAACTCCAGTAACTCGCAACTTCCGTACAATCGTTGCCGGAAAGCAAGCACTTGCTGAGGCCGTTGCACAGGAGCCAAGCGTTGTTATCGGACCAGTTACCGATAAGTTGATGCGTTTCCGACCAATCGGATGGTACGGCGTACTCGGATTTGCTCGCTACCGCGAAGCATCCTTGTATCGCATTGAGTCCGGTTCTTCAATCGCAGCACTCTAGTCGCAATTAGTAGAGGGGCAGGGTGTAAGCCCTGCCTCTCTCTAGTAAGGAAACCAATGACTCAATATAAATTTACAACACCAACAGAATTAGAAACACCTGCTGGCGGTGGACCATTATTTGAGCGCATTGGTTTGCATCGTGGCATAAGCGTTTTACGAACAAATGGGATATACTCTTCCTATAGATACCCAGGCTTAACTGAGGTTAACGCAGCACAAGAAGTTTATCTTGGTGGGCGTGAATACATAATTGAAGAAGCAACAAAAGATGCTCTAACTGCACAAGGATACGGCGAGTACATAACGGAACTATGACAACACTACATCAACTACAAAAACATCCTGAGTATGTAGAAGGTTGTTTTGGTTGCAAAGTATCCACATTAGAATTATCCACCGGCGATGCTAACGCAAAGAAGTCAATGCCGGAAAAAAAGTGGAACGCTGAATTAGATGCCTACAAAGAAGCAAGAGCGCAAGGCATCCAACCAAACGGAACCACAATGAAAGATATTGATGCTGCTAAGAAAGCATCTGAGAATCTAGGCAGAGCATACGATGGAAACACTATGCCAAGTGCCAAGAAAATCAACAAGACACTTGCTACGACAATGAATCAGTTAGGGATGTAATGACAACAATAATCGGTGTTCAGGGTAATGGCTGGGCGCTGATTGCAGCAGACTCAAAGTTGGTCTATGGCACGCAGCCTTTCTATGCTAAACAAATGGATAAAGTTGTTAAGCGTGGTGAGTATGTGTTCGCATTTGCTGGGGATGCTATGGCTGGAGATATTGCCAATCACCTTTGGACTCCACCCAAAATTAGCAAATCGTTAGACCCAGACACATTTCTAATGTTTAAACTCTTGCCCTCATTAAAAGAAACATTTGCTTCTGCAGGGTACGACCCTAAGCAAGAGAGCAAAAAAGATGAATCGGGCTTTGATGCCCTTATCGCCTTTAGTGGAAGAATCTACCAAATCACCTCAGACTACGCATGGATGAGGGATGACAACAAATTGTTTGGCATCGGCTCTGGTGGCTCCTATGCCCTTGGTGCTTTAGTTGCAATGAAAGCAAACACAAAAAGCATAAAGATGGCAACTCAAGTTGCCAAGCGTGCAATACAGATTTCCAGTCAGTATGACATTTACACTGGCGGGGAAGTAAAGGTTATCACTACTAAGGAGTAATTATGTGCGTTGAGTGCGGATGCTACGGCGCTATGAATCCCTACGGGATTGGTGGGCGTGATGTAAATAAACCACCAGTACAAGCAACTGTAAAGAAGTCAACTGTTTCTAAGGCCAAGAAGATGGAGATGGAATATGAAGAAGATGACTAATAAGCAAAGCAAAGTCAAAAAGGTTATGAAAGAATACAAGTCTGGAACCTTGCACTCAGGCAAGAGTGGCCCAGTTGTTACCAAGCGCAAGCAAGCCGTAGCAATCGCAATGAGCGAAGCAGGTATGGCAAAAAAGAAAAAGAAGATGTAATGAAAGATGCACGCCTAACCCGTGCCGGAGTATCCGGCTACAACAAACCAAAACGCACTCCAAGCCACCCAAAGAAATCTCATGTTGTGGTAGCCAAAGAAGGCAGCCAGGTAAAACTCATCCGCTTCGGACAACAGGGAGTTACTGGGGATAGGCAACCTTCGGCACGGCAAAAGTCCTTTAAGGCTCGCCATGCCAAGAACATTGCTAAAGGCAAGATGAGCGCAGCATACTGGGCAGACAAGGTGAAATGGTGAAGAGTAAAGCATTTTGGGATAAACCAAATCCAAAGAAGAAGTCAACACCCCTTACACCAGCACAAAAAGCCAAAGCCAAGGCTATGGCTAAGAAGGCTGGTCGCCCTTACCCGAATCTAGTAGATAATGCAGCAGCAAAGAGAAAGGCTAAGTAATGGCCACAGGAGTCGCTGGAAGCACCCTTACGGGCGAACTGAACCGCCTTGCTGGTATCACCAGCGTTAGCGCCTTTAAAGCCCCACAGGGGGCTGCTAATGCCTATGCTGGAACCTCCGGCTTGGGCATAGTTGGAGCACTAAACTATAAAGCCGATTCCTCTCGCCAACCATCTGCCTATAAAGGTTTAAACGCAATATGCAATGAACTTGCTGGAACTACTGGCAAGTCAGCAGTAGATGCCTTGAGGTCAATTAATATATGAGTACATTTAATCAACTTACCGAGCGCGTAGATACGCTGCTGCATGGCTATAGTTTAAACACTGAGTCAACCACTTGGCTTACCACCAGCGCTACGACTACCAGCACTACTCTTTCGGTTTACGATGCCGGTCAGATAGGTAGAGGGTATATCCAAATTGGGGATGAAATACTCTATGTTAACAATACGGACAATGTTAACAATACGGTAACTATCGCTCCATGGGGCAGAGGACAACGCGGTACTACCCCAGAGGCTTTTACTGCAAATACCAAAGTAATGGTATCTCCACTATTTCCACGCAATGAAATTAAAAGGGCTATCAACGACACCATCAACGCAATGTACCCACAGGTATTCGGAGTGGGGCAAACAGAGTTTTCTTATGTCGCAGCCAAGACTACTTATGATTTGCCAGATGCAGCAGAGTCAATTCTTTCTATTACACATCAGGTAATTGGCCCAAGCAAAGAGTGGTTCCCAGTACGAGGTTTTCAATTTGACCGCACAGCCAATCCAACTGCATTTGGTACCGCTGGTGCGCTTGGTAAGAGCATCAGCATCTTTGGTGCCATCACACCAGGAAGAACAGTTAGCGTTGTGTACTCCAAGCGCCCAACTGTACTAACAAATGGCAACGATGAGTTCAGCACTGTAACTGGACTGCCTGACTATGCAGAAGATGTAGTTATCTACGGAGCAGCGTTCCGTATGATTTCCTTTCTTGACCCATCTCGCCTTGGTCCATTATCTGCAGAAGCAGATTCTCTGGACAATCAACGTGGTGGCCGTGCTGGAGAATCTGCAGCGCGTTTCTTGTTCAATATCTATCAAACCCGTTTAAACGAAGTATCGGCAAATATGAATCGCCAATACCCAGTTCGTTCCCACTACCAAAGGTAAGGTAAAATGGCAGCAGGCGACCCCGGCACACTCAAAAGAAATTACTCATCCATTGCGGTTGAAACAACGCTCTCTGCGAGCCTTGCCTCAGCAGCATCGGGTGATAGTAATACAGTCAATGTGGCAGCAATCTCCGGTTTTCCCGGCACTGCCCCTTACACACTTATTATTGACCCAGATACTTCTAAAGAAGAAGTAATTACAGTAACTGTTACCGGCACCACTGCTCTTACTGCCCTCCGTGGGCAGGATGGAACATCTGCAGTTGCTCACGCTGCTGGCGCTACTGTACGCCATGGTGTATCTGGCCGTGAGTTTAAAGAATTACAGACACACATTGCAGCCCGTGGTTTTGTATCAGACTCTGGAATCTTATCTGGTGTAGATACGCATGTTCACGGAATTGTTAGTGGTGAGGGAGATGTAGTAGGAACAGCAAAATCACAAACCCTTACCAACAAAACAATTAGTGGCTCAAGCAATACCATCAGCAACATCAATCTTGCTTCTCAAGTAACTGGCACATTGCCGGTGGCTAATGGTGGTACTGGCATTACATCTCTTGGAACTGGCATTGCTACTTTCCTTGGCACTCCATCTAGTGCAAATTTACGCTCTGCGTTGACTGATGAAACCGGAACCGGCGCTGCAGTATTTGGAACTAGCCCAACAATTAGCAGCCCAACCATTACTGGAACTGGTGCAATTGCTGGTACCTTTACTGGAAATATTACAGGTAATGTAACTGGTAATGCTGACACTGCTACTGCGCTTGCAACAGCACGGAATTTTTCATTAACTGGTGATATTGAAGCATCCGCTGTATCCTTTAATGGTACCGCTGCAGTAACATTAACAACTGCTATTGCTACGGGTGCTATTGTTAACGCAGATATTAACGCATCCGCTGCAATTGATAAGACCAAAATTTCTGGTACTGCTATTACTGCTGGTGATACTGGAACAGTAACTAGCACAATGATTGCTAATGACACTATTGTAAATGCTGACATTAACTCAGCAGCAGCAATTGCATACAGCAAACTTAATCTTTCTGGTGGTATTGTCAATGCTGATATTGCTTCTGGTGCTGCTATAGCACTTAGCAAATTGGCTACAGACCCACTTGCTAGAGCAAACCATACTGGCACACAAACCGCTAGCACTATTTCTGATTTTGATACACAGGTTCGCACTAGCCGACTAGACCAGATGGCAGCACCAACAGCATCTGTATCTATGAACAATCAAAAAATTACAAGTCTTGCTACACCAACTTCATCTACCGATGCAGTAACCAAGGCTTATGTAGATAACATTGTTGGTGGTGCTCCTGCTGCTCTTGATACTTTAAATGAATTGGCAGCAGCACTTAACAATGATGCTAATTTCTCTACCACAGTAACCAACTCTTTAGCCGGAAAATTAAATCTATCTGGTGGCACCATGACTGGTGCTATTGCAATGGGTACCAATAAGATTACTGGTCTTGGAAACCCAACAAATGCACAAGATGCGGCAACCAAGAACTACATTGATACAGCAGTTCTTGCTCCAAGCAATTTGACTGGTCCAATTACTTCTGTTGGAAATGCAACAGCAATTGCTTCTCAGACTGGAACTGGCACTACATTTGTAGTTCAGACAAGTCCAACAATCAATACTCCTACTCTTTCAAGTCCAGCATTTAGTGGACAAGTAAGCACTGACATTGAGTTGGCTGCTACTAAAGGTGTTATTTTTGAAGGCACAACCAATGATGCTTATGAAACAACACTTGTTGCCACTGACCCAACTGCAGATAGAACTGTAAGTTTACCAAATGCAACAACCACCCTTGTTGGAACAGATACAACAGATACTCTTACTAATAAGACTATCAATGCTTCAAACAATACAATTACCAACGTATCTCTTACATCAAGCGTAACTGGAACACTTCCGATTGCTAATGGTGGTACTGGACAAACAACAGCATCCAATGCAATCAATGCTCTTGTACCAACTCAAACATCTAATTCTGGCAAGTACCTCACAACCAACGGAACCGCAGTATCTTGGGGAACTGTTG
>Ga0214917_10001250_pt1 | contig 32911 bp, 18 predicted proteins | sample LL_1208_BB_MetaG_FD_177983 | JGI IMG/M metagenome (GOLD analysis project Ga0214917, IMG submission 177983) | Freshwater microbial communities from Lake Lanier, Atlanta, Georgia, United States - LL_1208_BB | ecosystem: Environmental > Aquatic > Freshwater > Lake | place: USA: Georgia | collected... | reverse complement strand
GTCGGCACGAGCGCCGAGGTCGGACGACCCTCCCACAGCAGGACCGCGGCGAGCAGGCACAGCGCCGTGATCGCCAGCAGTTCGAACCACAGCCGCGGGACCTGGGAGACGAAGATGTTGCGGGCCAGCATCTTCGCCACGAAATCGGCATGGCCGCGAAACCGGTCGAGGAAGTACCGCTCGCGGCCGAGCACCTTCGCATCCTTGAGGCCGCCGAGCCCCTGCTGCAGTTGCTGCAGTGCCAGCGTCGAGTGCGCGAACCGAGCGTCGCCCCAACGCCGCGTGCGGCCACGGGCGATCCACTCGAACAGTCCCGCGGCGAGGAAGAACATGCCCGCCACGAACAGGGTGCCCATGGGTTCGAGCCACAGCAGGAGCGCGACGATTCCCACCAGCACGAGCAGTTCCGACAGCGTGTAGATCGCCAGCGAGCAGACCGACGCGAATCCCTGCACCTCGGCGACCTGCTGGATCATCCGCGCCGAGTTGTGACGGAGGTGAAACGTCCACGGCCGCGCCAGGTAGGTCGCGAAGAGCCTCCGGCACAGGCTCGCCTGCAAGGCAGCGACGAACCGGGCCTGCCAGTAGGCCGCCACCAGGAGGTAGAGGATCTTCACGACGTAGATGCCCAGCAGCGCGAGCAGGCCGCCGACGATCCACCCGCCGTCGACAGCACCGGCGAACCGGGGCATCCAGGCCTCGATCGCCGGCGGCAGGGGCGCGGCCTCTCCGACCAGCAGCCTCAGGGCCGGCACCACGACGCCGATGCCGAGCACCTCGAGCATCATGCCCACCAGCAGCATCGCCAGCAGCATGGCGGCGGCGCGGCGCTGCCGCGGCGTCAGGATCGACCAGATTGCCCGGAGCGTGTCCACAAGAATGATCGCGGGTGCCGTGCCGCGAGGCCGCGGGGGCTCGTGCGCCAGCCAGGCCGTCCGGCCCGGCGAGAGGTCGCGCGGTACCCGAGGATAATCCACGGCTCTCCCGACCGGCCGCGAAAAAGCCGGTCTGGCCACTTTTCCACGTTTCCACGAACCGGGCCGCAGGACCCGTCCGCTCGAGCGTGTCGTGCCGGCGGCCCGGCGTCCCGTGCGGGCAACGCGTCGCGATCTCGATCGAGGTCTGTCCCGGGCCCATCCGCCCCCGCCCGCCAGATTGTGGGGAGGCGTTACAGACTGCCCCGGCGGCAGACCTGGGCGTTCGCGGTCGACCCCGCCACGGTCGGGGGCTCATTCGCGGGGCTTTCGATCCAGCCTCGTGGCAATGCTGTCGACATTGATATCGGGGAGCGGCCTGTTCCGGAAGAAGGAATGGTGTCGGGTCGGCGGCATCGGGGGCAGGTCGTGGCGAAGGGGCACGCGGCCGTGTCAGGGGGCATCAGATGGGGACGAGTCTGCAGCGTGGTATGAACGCGGTCCGCAGAGCCCGACGGCCGGCCCGTCGGATCGCTGTCGCCTGTGCGGCAGCGGCCCTGGTCGCGACGCATGCCTTCGCCCAGGGGCAGCAGATACCCGGAGCGGCCGCCGGCCAGCCGGCGCCGGCAGCAGTGGCGCCGCCAGCGGCAGCGGCGCCGCCTGCGGCAGCGGCCCAGACTGCCGGTGCAGCGGACGCCCCGGCGGCAGCACCGCAAGCCGCCGCCACAACCGCCGCGCCGGCCCCGGCCACTGCTGCGCCGGCCACCGCTGCGCCGGCCACTGCTGCGCCGGCCACTGCTGCGCCGGCCGCAGCTGCGCCCGCACCGGCGGCGGCGGCTCCCGCCGCGGCGCCGCCCGTGCCCGCCCCGCAGGACGCCGTGCCGAACCTGGCCCAGGACCTCGCCAACCTCGACGTCGGCGGCCTGCGCGAGGCCTGGACCAACACGCCCAGCTTCATCGGCGACGGCTGTGCCCCCAGTTCCATGGCGTCCGACTTCGTGGTCGGCCGGCTCGTCGTGATCGCGCCGGGGCTCTTCGCCGACGCGGGCTCGCTGTACGGCCCGGACACCACGGCGGCGATCTGCACGATCCCGGGTGCGCTCGGCAGCGTGCAGGCGATCCAGTCCGCCGGCTATCCGGCGTTCGTGCTGCCGACCCAGCAGATCGACACCGTGCCGACGACGCCGCCGACCGACATCCCGATCGCCGGTGCGCCGTCGGGCGGCATCACGCCGGTGCAGTCGCCGGCCCCGTTCACCGCCTCGGTCGACAACGCGTTCGCCACGAATTCCGCGATCGACACGTCGCAGTACGCCGCCCAGAACCCGACGACCGTCTACGACGCCGCCAGTTCGGGAGCGCTGGTGACCAGCGGCTCCTCGGCCTTCCAGCAGCAGGACGCCTTCCTCTTCTACAACTACGTCATCAAGGTCGACTCGCTCGCGCTCGTTCCCGGCCTCAACGTCGGCTTCGTGAAGCTCGTGGAGAACACGAGCCCGATCCCGCGCGACCGCGTCTACTTCAACTACAGCTACTTCCACAACGCCAACATCTCCGCCAACCGGGCCGACGTGAACAGGTTCGTGCCCGGCTTCGAGAAGACGTTCTTCGACCAGTGGACGTCGATCGAGGTCCGCACGCCCTTCGCCGCCACGCTGAGCAACACGCAGGCCGTGCAGGGTGGTGCCTGCGGAGGGCTCTCCGAGTATCGCGACATCGAGTTCGGCGACATGTCGGTGATCTTCAAGTCGTTCCTCATGCAGCGGGAGACCTGGGGCATCACCGGCGGCATGCAGGTGCTGCTGCCCACCGCCCAGTCGACCTACGTCAACGGCACCAACCAGAACGGCCGGCCGACGCAGTTCGTCTACGTCGAGAACCAGTCGGTCCACACGATGCCGTTCGTCGGCTCCGTCTGGGCGCCCAGCGAGCGGTGGTTCAACCAGGCCATGCTGCAGATGGACGTCGACACGAACGGCAGCCCCGCCTACGTCAACAGCCAGTTGCAGTCCGGCATCACGAACAAGCAGCTCGACAGCGCCGGCCGGATCCTCTTCCCGACGTTCATGTACCTGAGCTTCAGCACCGGCTACTGGGTCTACCAGAGCAACGGCTCGGGGCTCACCGGCTTCTCGCCGATGATGGAAGTGCACGTCAACCAGGGCATGACGCAGTTCCAGCCGCTCAACGCCTACGGCTACACGCTCGGCAACAACCTGGGCGTGTTGTCGGTCACCAACGGCCTGGTGGGCTGCAACCTCGAGTACAACAAGCGATCGACGATCACGTTCGCCTACGTGACCCCGCTCGGCGGCGGCTTCGACCGATTCTTCGACGGCGAGTTCCGGGCCTTCGTCAACTGGCGGTTCGGCCCGCAGAACCGGCTCACCCGGGCGCAGTTCTAGCGATCGGTGGAAAAAGCCATCCACGGCCTTTCCCCAGGATGATGGTCGGTCGGTCGTCTGATCGGCCGGCCGACCGGGGCCGTCCACGCCCTCGCTCGGACGTTCGCCTCGGCCCTCCAGGCCTCGGCTCTCTGCATGTCCGCTGCGCTTCGCCATCCTGGCTGCGCTTGCTTCCATAGCCCGCTCGAGGGCGTGAACGACCCCTCGCCGTGCATCTCGGCGGCGTCATTCCCGGGAGGCGTTAGCGGGTCGTCTGATCGGCCGGCCGACCGGGGCCGTTCACGCCCTCGCCCGGACGTTCGCCTCGGCCCTCCAGGCCTCGGCTCTCTGCATGTCCGCTGCACTTCGCCATCCTGGCTGCGCTTGCTCCCATAGCCCGCTCGAGGGCGTGAACGACCCCTCGCCGTGCATCTCGGCGGCGTCATTCCCGGGAGGCGTTACCGGGTCGTCTGATCGGCCGGCCGACCGGGGCCGTCCGCGCCCTCGCCCGGACGTTCGCCTCGGGGTGACCGCACGCAGACGTGAGATGCTCAGGGCTCGCTCCACGCGGCATTCGCCGCGTAGCGGCCGCGGTGTCGCTCGAAGTCGGCCCGCTGCGCCGCATCCTGCGACACGGCGATCGCCTCGTCGATGCGGCGGATCGCCTCGGCGAAGTCGCCGGCCCGCGCGGCCGCCGCGGCCAGCGTGTCGAGCGCGGGGCCGCGCATCTGCGGATCCTCACCCGCCAGCGCCAGGCCCTCGCGGGCGAGCGTTTGGGCGCGGCGGCCGGCCGCCGCGTCGGCCGTGGGGCGGGTGGCGACGTACCAGGCCAACGCGTTGACCACGTCCCAGCGGGAGAGACCCTTGACCCGCGGCGCGGGCGAGCCGGCGTAGAGCCGCTCGAGCCGCTCGAGCAGCGGGATGCAGTCGCCCGTGCGGCCGGCGTCCGCCGCCTGGGTCTGCAGGTCCCAGAGGACGACCGCGAGCTCGTCGGGATCGGCCGCAAGCGGGCCGGCGAACGCGTCGCCGGCCGCCGCGAACTCCCCTCGCCGCTGCAGGGCGACGGCCCGCTCGCGCGGGCTGGCCTGGGCCGGAGCCGCCGCGTCGCCGCCCACCAGGGGAGCGGCCTCCTGGCCGGGGCCCGCGGCCTCGGGCGTCGGGGACCGCGGACGCAGGATCACGTAGCCGCCGGCCAGGGCCGCCGCCACGGCGCCGGCCGCGACGGCCGCCAGGAGGCGACGGCTCGCAGGCTGACCCGGCGCCGCCGGGACGGCGGCCGGCCGTAGCGGCTCACCGCGGGCGGCGGCGGAGTCCGCGGCGGCTGCGGCGGAGTCCGCGGCGGCTGCGGCGGAGTCCGCCGCGGCTGCGTTCGCGGCCTGCGGGGCCGCCACCGGCGGCTCCGCGACCCGAGCCGCCGCATCCTCCGCGACGGCAGCCGCGACGCTGCCGCTGGTCGTGAGCCCCGCCTGGCGAACGCTTGCCCGCAGGGCACGGATGAAATCGGAGCAGGTCTGCCAACGCTTCGCGGGATCGATCGAGAGCGCCTTGGCGAGCACGCGGGCCTCGGCCGTCGGCAGGTCCGCGAGATCGATCCGCCCGTCGAGCTTCGCCCGCATGATCGCGATCGGGCTGGTCTCCGCGTAGGGCAGCCTGCCGGTCCGCAGCTCGACGTAGGTCATCGCCAGCGAATACTGGTCGGTCGTCGGCGCGGGATCGTAGGGGGGCGAGACCATCTCGGGTGCGGCGTACGCGAGGCTCGCCATCGTGTTCGACGTGGCCCGCACCTCCCCCTGCGCCCGGGCGAGCCCGAAGTCGCACACCTGCACGGCGTCCCCCACGAGCAGGATGTTCTGCGGCTTGATGTCGCAGTGCTGCACCGCCTTGAGGTTGTCTACGGTGCGGCGCGAACCGCTGTTGAAGTGGTCGAGCGCGAGCGCCGCCTGCTGCATCCACGGCAGCAGCTCGGCGGGGGCGATCGCCGTGGCGCCCTCACGCGTGGCGTCGCGCAGGCGGTCGAAGAGCGTCTGGTCGCCGAGCCCCATGGCGACGATCAGTTCGAGCGACTCGAGCGCCGACGCATCCGACTCGCGGTCGTCGTCGTACCGGGCACCCTCGCGGGCGGGCCCCACCGACAGGATCCGCTTCTCCGCCTCGGCGAGTTCGTCCTCGGAGAGCACGCGGCCATCCCGCGCCTTCAGCCACACGCCGAAGAGCGGCACGATGTGGGCGTGGCGGATGTTCTTGATCGTCTGCAGCGCCCGATATTCCCGCCCGCCCTCCTTGCGGCCGAGGTTCGCGAGGATCTTGATCGCCACCCCCATCCCGCCCGGCGCGGTGGCCCGCCACACCTCGCCGAATCCGCCGCTGCCGAGCCGCTTCGTGAGGCGGTAGCCGGGGAGGATCACGTCGCCCGCGTGGTAGGGGAACGTCGCGGGCCGCAGCGGCGAGGGCGCGGGCACCGCGGCCGTGGCCACCACGTCGAAGGGCACCTGCCCGGTCGCGGCGGGATCGGGCCGCGCGGCGGCGTCGGACGGCGGCACGGCCTCTGGTTTGCTCTCGTCCATCGGCGTTCCTCGGCCGGTCCGCGGCCCGCGGCCGCGGATGCCCCGCTCACGGGCCGGCGTCCGACCCCGTGGATGCCGCCGCCATCGGCAGCGTCATGAATGGTACCAGAGCGGCCGGCGACGCGGTCGGGTGCTGCGCGGGTGCCCCGACCGAGGCGGTGAGTTCGGGCACCCGGGCGGCGACGTACTCGGCCACCTCGTCGAGCGTCACGAACCCGTCGGCGGCCGCGGTCGCGCCGGCCTCGCGGCGCCGTCCGGCGGCCCGCGTGTCGGCCCGTCCGGTCAGCGCCTCCAGCAGGATGGTGGTGAAGGCGCCGTGCCCCCACGACGCCGACTCCTGGCTCGCCTCGTCGTCCGAGGCGGCGGCCAGCACGAGGATCATGTTCTCCTGGAATTCGCGCACCGCCGTCGATCGCCGCGCGGGGCCGAGGCCGCCCGAGTGGCAGGTGTCGACGATCGCGAGCTTGCGGCAGGGCAGACCGTCGAGCGCCGCGAAGTCCTGCCACGTGATGCTCGCCGCCCGCGCGGGGACGATGCCGTCGGGACGCTCCTCCAGTGCGGCGTCGTGGCAGAGGTAGCAGTATTCGCGTCCCGCGGTCTCGTCGATCATGCCGTGCCCCGCGAGGAAGACGACGACGAGATCGTCGGGGCTGACGTCCGCCGCCAGCCGCCCCCGTGCCTCCTCGAGCGCCTCGCGGACCGCCGCGCGGGTGACTCCCGCGTCGATCAGGAGGACGTTGCCGGCCACGTCGTAGCGGCTCGCCGCGTGCTGCAGGAGGCTCGCGCCGACCGCGCGGGCATCGGCCGCCGCGTAGGCGAGGTTGCTCAAGCCCAGCCCGGCGAAGCGGTCGGCGTGGGCGTAGCGGTCGACGCCGGTGGCCACGAGGAACATCCGCGGCTTGCGGCGGGGCACGGCGGCGGCCGGCGCCGGTGTGGCGACCGTCACCTCGGCCACGTCGGTCGGCCCCGCCTCCGTGCCGACGAACACCTGCACGAGGTGTTCCGACTCGTCGGGCAGCGGCAGGTCCCAGGCGTATGTCCGACGCGCGGGCCGGCCCTCGGCGGCGGGCTCGTCGGCGAGCAACTGCGGCGCGGCCGGACCGGACACGCCGCTGGCGTAGGCCCGCAGCCGCGACACCTGCACGCCGGCGGGAATCTCGATCGCCGCGGTCACGCGGAGCGTGGCGGCGTCGGCCGCGGTGTCGGACCGCGGCGTCACGATGCTCACTTCCGGCGTGGCGACGATCAGCTCCGGCAGCACGATCGCCGACGACTTCGGCACGTCGCGGGCCGCCGTCCGCAGCGCCGCGCCGAGGCTGCCCGCCGCCAGCAGCCGCGACATGACGTCGGGCCGCTCGAGCCGCCGGCGGAACTGGGCGGCCCGGAAGAACCGGGGCAGCCGCTCGACGCCGCGGTTGACGAGCCAGCCGAAGAGCGTGTCGCCGTTGGCGCTGGCGGCATAGTAGCCGCGCGGGGACCAGAACGCCCATTCGCGGTCGGCGGCGAGGTGCAGACTGGCGATGTTCTCCCATGCGGGCAGCCGGTTGAAGGGATCGGCGGCCTGGCCGTCTCGCGCGATTGTGAGCGACATCTGCGTGGGCCAGGTGCATCCCGCGAGCGCCCCCAGCACCGCCTGGCCGTCCGCGGCCTCCCGCGGGACCACCTGCGGCCCGGCGGGCTCCCCCCAGGTCGCCTTGGCGATCACGTCGCCGACGCGGACGTCGCGTCCGGCGAGCGGGCCGGCCTCGTCGACGGAGTCGACCACGGCGCGGCCATTCTCGACCTTCAGCCCGACCCCCCACCGTTCGAAGAGCGGCCCGCCCGCGCCGACCCCCGCGAGCGGCCAGAGCATGACCAGTCCGTCGCGACCGCCGCTGGCCAGCCAGCGACCGTCCTGCGAGACGGCCACGGAGAGTACGCCATCCTCGTGCCCGCGATACCGGCGGACGACCGGACAGGGCCCCTGCTCGACGAGCTCGTGCACGAACAGTCCGCGGTCCGTGCCGAGCACGACGGCCCACGGCTCGGCCTGTCGGTCGCGCGAGAGCCACGCCACGCACGTCTCCGCCGGACCGAGACGCCCCTGCCAGGAGAGTTCGAGATCGATCGTGCCGACCGGCTGCCCGCCTCGGAACAGCTGCCAGCTCTCAAACCCCTCGCGCTGGCCCGCGGCCCGGGCGAGCGACCACGTGCCGGGCCGGCCCGCCGCTGCCGCCCACCCGTCCGCGGCGCCCACGGCCGCGACGGCGAGCGCATCGAGGTCGAAGGCTGCGGTGAGCTCCGGCCGCTGCGGGCCGTCGGCCGACTGCAGCCCCAGCGCGATCCGCCGCGGCGGCCCATCGTCCGGCTGCGTCGCGAAGGCGACACGGCCGATCCGTCGGCCGACACCGCCGAGCCTCCGTCCGCCACGGGCGGTCGTGGCCGGATCGCCGGCGGGCGGATCGGCGTCGAGTCGATCGACGAGGATCTCGTGGTTCCAGCCGCCGGCGGCGGCGAACAGCCTGCCGTCGGCGCTCGCCGCCACGGCCCGCACCGCGGCGGGCATCGGCCGCGACGAGACCCGTGTCGCCGTCGCGACGTCCCAGATCTCCACGCGGGCCGCGGCGGCCGACTTCGTCGCCACGCCCACGACGAGCCGCCGGCCGTCGGGAGACACGGCGAGCGATTCGGCGGCGGGGCTGACCTCGAGCAGGGTGGGCGGACGATCGGCGGCGGCGAGATCCCAGACGGCCACCCGGCCGGCCAGGTCGGCGGCGGCGAGGAACCGGCCGTCGGGCGATGCATCCATGGCGAGCACCACGCCCTTCATGTCGAGCGGCAACTGCCGGCGGGCCGGCTGCGGCCGTCCGCCGTCGGGGCCGTCGGCCGGTGTCGCGACCAGCTCGATCCGCCACGACGGCGGCGTCGCTCCGGCCGGCGAGACGACGACGGGCAGGGCGACGCCCTCGCGCACCGCCGCCAGCGGACGCGTGGCGGGGAGGAGCCGCAGCGATGCCGCGCGGTCGGCGCCGAGCCGCGCGTCGTCGCTGGCCGCGATCTCGACGGGCCGCCAGTCGGCCGCGCGGCTCCAGGCGAACACGCGGCCGTCGACGTCGGACGAAAAGAGCCAGGCCGCGTCAGGGGAGAAGTCGGCCGCGACCACGCTGCCGCGGTGGCCGGTCCGCTCGCCGCCGCCGAGCACCGCGACCAGCCCGCCATCCGCCGGATCGACGACGAGGACCTCCCCCGTGCTGCCCATGGCCCCGCTGCCCCCGATCGCCATCACCGGCTTCTCCTCGGACGACACCGCGATCGCCTGGATCGCCCCGCGGGTGCCGCGGGCCACCTGCCAGCGGACGACCCGGTCGCGGACCCGCCTGCGGCCGATGTCGCGGGCGTTCACGCCGGCCGGCGCCGCGCCGCGGATGTCCCAGATCATCGCCACCTTGTCCCTGCCGCCCGAGGCGAGACGGCCCGCGGGCAAGAAGGCGAGGCTGCGCACCTCGGCGGTGTGGCCCGGCAGGTCGAGCCGCAGGATCGGGTCGAGCGCTTCGCGGTCGATGTCGGCGACGGCCGTCGAGAGGGCCGCGATCGCCGCCGCGACCGCCAGGCAGCAGATCGGCCGCGTCCTCGGGCCGCCGCTCGGACCGGCAATGGTGGGCATGCGTGGGCCTCGTGCCGCCGTGCCGGGCGGCTACTGCCGCGCTGGGCGGGAGGAGCGGAGCGGGATGTCGAGGAACAGCTCGGGATCGTCCGTCGACACCGCGATCCCGTAGCTCGAGGTCTCGTTGCCCTGCGGCGGTTCGACGTGGATCACGCGGCTGCCGGCGCCGAGGCCGTCGGCCCGCTCGACGACCTTGCGGACCGGCCCGCGCGACTGCACGCCGTCCGCGGAGCGTTTCCGGATCGCGTCCATGGTGGCGTCGGCATCCTTCTTCGCGGCGGCCTGCGCCGAGGTGAGCGGCGCTGCCCCCGTCCTCCCCGCCTTGAACACGGCGCTCGTGAGCAGCTTCAGGTCGTCGCTGGGCTCCTGGAGGGCGACGACGATGAGCTTCTCCTCGCCCGCCGGCTCGGCGAAGGTGAAGAAGCCGCCGTCGTCCGGCAGCGAGATCTCGACGCCCGTCTTCACCAGCGGCGGCTTCTCGTCGCCCGTGGGGAGCAGGCAGGTCCGCTCGCCCGTGGGCCCCTCGTTGAACACGTAGACGTAGACGTCGTCCTGCGGCTTGATCCGCACGAGGAACGAGTCGCCCACCTTGAACGTGTGTGCGTGCGGATCGACGAACCGTTCCTTGCCCGTGTCGTCGATCGCGATCACGGTGTATTCGAGGGCGATCGACCTGACGTTCTTCGGCAGTTGCTTGCGGATCACGTTCCGTTCGCGGACCTGCGTCGCCGGCTCCGCGGCCGCCGAACCGACGGCCGTGACGGCGGCCAGCATGATCGCCACGGAGAGATGGGGGATGGAACACGTTCGCATGGCCGGTGTCTCCCGCGGAGCCGCTGGGCTCCGAGCGCGTCTGGGTCTGGTTCGCCGGGCGGCTTGACGCCCCCTTCCTGATGATCCAGCATACCGCCGGGCAGGATGCCGGGTCGACGCTCCGGGACAGATCCGGCGTCGAGCCGCCGCCGCACCCGGTATCCCCGGAGCCGCCGTGAACGCACCGCTGCGACTCTCCCTGCGGCAGGAAGGCCGGTCGACGCTCTCTGCCGACTTCGCCGTGCCGGTGGAACTCGGCCGTTTCGACCCCACGAGGCCGCACCCCGACGTGCTCTTCGAGGCCGTCGCGGCGGGCGATGGCGTCCGGATCGCCATCGCGGAGCCCCGCGAGAGCGAGGTGTCGCGGCGGCAGGTGCGGATGGAGGCTCTCGCCGACGGTCGGGTCCGCGTCACGAACCTGAGCGCGTCGATCGCGATCCGCTGCTTCGGCCGCGCCGACGTGGCTCCGGCCGCCGTGGTCGAACTGGCGTTGCCCACGAGCTTTCAGGTCGGCCGGGTCGTGGTGTCGGTGGAGGTCGCCGGCGGGAGCCTGCCGCGCGAGCCGGCAGCGACGCCGCCGTCGCTGCGCACGCTCGACCAGCCCACGATGTTCCTCGGCCGGGCCGCGGCAGAGGGCGACCCGGCGGTCACGGCGCTCCTGCCCGCGGTCGAGGCGGCGTGCGGCTCCGACATCGTCAACTGGTGGCGGCGGGTGATCGGCGTGCTGCAGAGCGCGTCGAGCTCGACCGAATTCTTCCACAAGGCGGCCGAGTCGCTCGTCGAACTGGTGGGCCTGCACCTCGGTGCCGTGTTCCTGCGCGAGGGGAGCGAATGGAAGCCGGCGGCCATCTCGTCGCGGGAGGAGTCGCGGGCCCGGCCGAGCACGAGCGTGCTGGCGCGGGTGCTCACAGAAAAGCGGACGTTCTGGAACAGCGTCGACGCGGGCGTCGACGTGCTGTCGAGCATGGCCTCGCTCGAAGCCTTCGTCGCGGCCCCGATCCTGAGCCAGGACGGGACCGTGCTCGGGGCCCTCTACGGCCACCGCGAGGGGCGGGTCGCCCACGGGAGATACGAGATCTCCGAACTCGAGGCCCTGCTCGTGGAGACCCTCGCCTGCGGCGTCGCCACCGGGCTGGCGAGGCTCGAGCAGGAGAAGCTGACGCTGCGGCAGAAGGTGCAGTTCGAGCAGTTCTTCTCGCCGCAGCTGTCGGAGCGGCTCGAGCAGGAGCCCGATCTGCTCCGCGGCCGGGACGCCGAGGTGACCGTGCTCTTCTGCGACCTGCGCGGCTTCAGCGGCGTGAGCGAGCGGCTCGGGCCGGCGCAGACGATGGAATGGATCGGCGGCGTCCTCAATCCCCTCTCGGACGAGGTCGTCGCGACCGGAGGCGTGCTCGTCGATTACGTCGGGGACGAACTGCTGGCGATGTGGGGCGCTCCGACCGCACAGGCCGACCATGCCGCGCTCGCCTGCCTGACCGCCCGCAGGATGATCGCCGCCCGCGCGGGGATCGACGAGCAGTGGTCCCGGATCATCGGCGGACCGACGCGTTTCGGCATCGGCATCAACTCCTGCACCGCGCGGGTGGGCAACACCGGCTCCGCGCGGAAGTTCAAGTACGGTCCGCTCGGCAACGGCGTGAACCTCGGCAGCCGCGTGCAGGGCGCGACGAAGTACCTGCGTGTGGACGCGATCGTCACCGGCTCCACCCGGCGGCTGCTCGACGACTCCTTCATGCTCCGGCGGCTGTGCGCGGTGCAGGTGGTGAACATCGTCGAGCCCGTCGAACTGTTCGAGCTCGATTGCGCCGGCGACCCGGGCCGCGCCGAGCTGTTCTCGCGGTACGAGGCGGCGCTGGCGGCGTTCGACGGCCGCGAATTCTCCACGGCCGCCCGGCTGCTGGGGGCGATCCTCGGCGACTTTCCGGGGGACGGCCCGACCCTGGTGCTCCTGTCGCGGGCCGTGGCGGCCATGGTCGACGAGCCGAAGGACTTCACGCCGGTGTGGCGGCTTCCCGGCAAGTGACCGGACCATCGTCCGGAAGGAGCGTGCGATGCCACGGTGGCCCCGATTTCCGGTCGTGTACGAGATCAACGCGTGGGTCTGGCTCCGGGAGTTGTCGGAGGCGGCCGGCGCGGCCGTGACGCTGGCGACGGTGCCTGAGGCGGAGCTCGACCGGATCGCCGCGCTCGGCTTCGACGGGGTCTGGCTGATGGGCGTGTGGCGGCGGAGCGCCGGCGGCCGATGCGTGGCCCGCGAGCACGCGGGGCTCCAGGAAGAGTTTCGCCGTGCGCTGCCCGACTTCGGCCCCGCGGACGTCGTCGGCTCGCCCTACTGCGTCGCGGACTACGCCGTCGACGACGCGCTCGGGGGCGATGCCGGCCTGGCCGACCTGCGGCGGCGGCTCGACCGTCTCGGCCTGCGGCTCATGCTCGACTTCGTCCCCAATCACCTCGCCGTCGACCATCACTGGGTCGAGGCGCATCCCGACCGGCTCGTGCACGCCGCCGCGGCGGGCGAGCCGGGAAACTGGTTCGTGCCCGCCGACCGCGGCGGTGCGTCGCGGGCCTTCGCCCACGGCCGCGATCCGTGCTTCAGCGGCTGGACCGACACGGTCCAGATCGACTACCGCCGGCCGGAGGCCCGCCGCGCCATGGCCGAAATCCTCCTCTCGATCGCCGAGCGGTGCGACGGCGCCCGCTGCGACATGGCGATGCTGGTCACCCGCGAGGTGTTCGGCCGCACCTGGGGCGGCGCGTTCGACCCGCCGCGGGCGGAGTTCTGGCCGGCGGCGATCACCGACCTGCGGGCCCGCCACCCGGGCTTCCTCACGCTGGCGGAGGTCTACTGGGACATGGAGTGGGAACTGCAGCAGCAGGGCTTCGACTACACCTACGACAAGCGGCTCTACGACCGCCTGCTCTCCGGCGACGCCGGCGCGGTACGGTCGCACCTCGTGGCCGACATGGAGTTCCAGTCGCGGCTGGCCAGGTTCGTGGAGAACCACGACGAGCGCCGGGCCGCCGAGGCCTTCGGCGTGGAGCGGAGCCGCGCCGCCGCGGTGCTCGCCCTGACGCTGCCGGGCTTACGCCTCGTCCACGAGGGCACGCTCGACGGCCGGCGGGTGAAGCTGCCGGTGCAGCTCGGCCGGCGGCCCGTCGAGGAGGCCGTGCCGGGGCTGGCCGAGTTTCACCGCCGGCTGCTGCTCGCCCTCAGGGATCCGGTCTTCCACGACGGCGCATGGTCGCTGGTGGATCCGCGGGAGGGGCGGCCCGGCGACGACACGCACCGGCACGTCGTGGCCCACCGCTGGACGCACGGCGACGAACAGCGGCTGGTGGTGGTGAACCTGGCGTCGGAGGGGGCGCGGTGCCGGCTGCCGCTCGACATGGCGGGGCTCGCGGGCCGCGGCTGGCGGTTTCGCGACCTGCTCGGCGGCGCGGAGTGGACGCAGGGCGGCGACGAACTGGCCCACGCGGGCCTCTTCCTCGACATGCAGGGCCAGGGCCATCACGTCTTCGACATCCGGCCGACGTCCTGAGGATGCTTGAACGCCGCCCCGGGCCTTCCGCCACGAGTGCTCACCGTCTCACACCACGGGAGGCTTCGGGCCACCCGTGCCCCGAGAGCCGGCGTGAGTTGACAAGCGCAGGCATGGATGCCGAAGCGCAGTCAGCTTCGAGTGAGCGGAGGCCTGGAGGGCCGCAGCGAACGTCCGGCGACGGGGTGCGGGTGACCCGAAGCCGGCGCTGCATGCGCGAAAGACGCCGGGCGCCTACGGGCGGAACTCCGCCGGGGCCGGGGCCTGGGCCAGCTCGTTGGCGCGGTAGAGCTCGACGAGCCGCTCGAGCAGCTCGATCTCGCAGCGGCACTGCTCGCCCGCTTCCGTGTCGGCGACGGTGCGGTGGCGGTCGCGCCGGCGGACTTCCGTGACCGTCGGGATGATGTCGACGCCGTCGCGGACGGCAGCCTCGATCGAATCGAAGTGATGGTGCAGCGCGAGCAGCGTGCGGTCGGCCTCCTGCACGAGCGTGTAGCCGCGGTCGCCGTACGCCTCCGAGAACGCTCCGTCGATCGTGATCGCCTTGCCGCTCCGCTTCAGCGGCGATTCGCCCGCCTCCACCTTCACCGGCACGTGGCCGTTGACGATCAGTCCCTCCGCCGGGTCGACGCCGAACTCGGCCAGCACCCGCTCGCAGAACCAGGGCTCGTGGATGAGCGCGAAGTAGGGGTCCTTCGTCTCGCGGTGCGTCCGCTCGTCGGCCACGAAGCACCGCTCGAAGGTCGTGATGCGGTCCTTGCCGAAGAGCGGGGACCGCGGGCCGCTCCAGAGGTACCAGAGCAGGTCGAGCTGCTCGGGCCGGCGTTCCTCGAGGGCGAGCACCACTTCCCGCTGGATCGCGTCGTAGAGGCCGCGGCCGGCGTGCATCCGCCCCGCCACCGGCATCGGCAGGAACTCGCCGCGCGGGTCGCAAGGGATGCAGCCGTGGAAGACGAGGTGCTCGTTCCGCCGCAGGTACATCGCGCCGCGGCGGACGACGAACCGGACGTGCTCCCAGAGCTTCTGGCTGTGCACGAAGGCGTGCCGCGTGCGGGCCAGGCAGTCGGCCTCCTCCGCGGAGAGCCGGTAGGGGTCGGCGGGGTCGATCGTGGGGAAGAGCCGGTCGCGGAGCGGAAAGACGCCCCCGTCGCACGCCACGGTGCCGGCGGCGAAGTCGATGCGGTGCAGCAGTCGCCGGTCGTCCATGCCCCACTCGGGATGCCGCTCGATGAGCGGCCCTTCGAGCTTGAACTGCAGCACGGCCGCCGCCTTGTGCATGCGGGCGACGAGATCGTCGGGCCGCAGGCCCGACACGGCCGGACGGAAGTGCACGCACGGGTCGTCGGCGTAGGCGGTGGCGGCGAGCCGCTCCAGCGGGGTGGTGGGGATGCCGTAGCCCTCGTCGATCTGGCGGATCCGCCGGTAGCGCAGCGAGATCCGCAGCACGTGGCAGATGAGCGGCTCGTGTCCCAGGGCCGCGCCCAGCCAGGCCACGTCGTGGTTGCCCCAGACGAAGGAGACGTTCGGCTGGTGCCGGAGATACTCGACGACGCGGTCGCCGCGGGGCCCGCGGTCCCAGCAGTCGCCGGCGATGATCAGCTCGTGGACGGCGAGGTTGCGGACCAGCCGGCAGGTGACGTGCACCAGCTGCAGCGCCCGGCCGCGCCGCAGCAGCTGGTCGACGATCGCATCGACGAACCGCCGGCCGCGGTCGGCCGCGGGCTCGTGGATCAGTTCCGCGTAGAGCTCCGCGTACTCGGGGGGGAGCATCCGCCGCAGGCGTTTGAAGCTGTAGCGGGCCGAGAGCACGCGGACGAGCTCGAAGAGGTGCCGCAGCATCCGCCGGGAAAACTCGCGCACCTCCGCCGCGTCGTGCGCCGCGGCTTCCAGCCGCTCCGTCACCTCGGCGGGGTAGAAGATGAGCGTGAGGAACTCCCGGAACTCCTCCGGCGTCATCCGGTCGCGGAACAGCCGCTCGGCGAGCGGCCGCAGCGTGCCCGAGGCGTTGTTGATGACGTGGCGAAGCTTGCGGTGCTCGCCGTGCACGTCGCTGATGACGTGAATCGTGCCCATCGGCAGCGTGAGGATCGCGGAGAGCCGCGCGATCTCGGCGTAGGCGGCGTCGATGTTGGGGAACTGACGCGCCAGCGGACGCAGGAGCGCCAGTTCGCGGGCGGAGGGCCGTGCCGGCGGTGCCGCGGGCTCGTCGGGAAACATGCCGTCCGTCGGCCGCATGGAGATGTCCGAGTCGTGTGGGAAGCCGGGCCGGTCGCAGCGGCCCGGGTGATGCGGCTGCCGTGGCCGTGGCAATGCCGCGAGTTGCACCGAATGACGCGGCATTTCTATCCTACTCTCCTCGAGGAACTCCCCGCATGTCCCACCGGGGTCCGCGTTCGGGCCCATCGCCTCCCGGAGCTGACGCATGTCCGCCACGACGATCGACCCGCAGACGACGCACGCCAAAGCGGCCGCGGCGAAGGACGCCGCCCGGGACGCGATCACCGCGATGCGGACGCTGGCGATGGACGCCGTGCAGACGGCCAACTCCGGGCACCCGGGCACGCCGGTGTCGCTCGCGCCGGTCGTCTACTCGCTGTTCCAAGACGTGATGCGGTACGACCCGGCCGACCCGGTGTGGCCCAACCGCGACCGCTTCGTGCTCTCGGCCGGCCACGCGTCGATGCTGCTCTACTCCATCCTGCACCTGATGAAGGTCCGCACCGTCGAGCACGAGACGAAGGTCGTCGACAGGCCGGCGGTCACGCTCGACGACATCAAGCGGTTCCGACAACTCGGCAGCGTGTGCGCCGGCCACCCGGAATACCGCTTCTGCTCCGGGGTCGAGACCACGACCGGACCGCTCGGCAACGGCGCGGCGACCAGCGTGGGCATGGCGATCGCCGGCACGTGGCTGGCGGCCCGCTACAACCGGCCCGGCTACGAGATGTTCGACTACCGCGTCTACGCGGTCGCCGGCGACGGCTGCATGATGGAGGGCGTCACGAGCGAGGCGGCGAGCCTCGCCGGACACCTGCAGCTCGACAACCTGTGCTGGATCTACGACAGCAACCGGATCACGATCGAGGGGGAGACCGATCTGGCGTTCACGGAGGACGTCGGCGCCCGGTTCCTGGCCTACGGCTGGCACGTGCTGCGGGTGGCCGACGTCAACGACCTGCCGCGGCTGCTGCACGTGCTGCGGCAGGCCCGCGAGACGAAGGGCCGCCCGACGCTCGTCGTGGCCGACAGCCACATCGCCTGGGGCGTGCCGGGCAAGCAGGATCATCACTCCGCCCACGGCGAGCCGCTGGGGTGGGACGCCATCAAGGCCGCCAAGGCCTTCTACGGCGTCGACCCGGAGGCGAAGTTCCATGTGCCGCAGGAGGTCTACGCCACCTTCGAGCAGGGGGTGGGCCGCCACGGGGCGCAGGCCCGCCAGGCCTGGAACGACCTGTTCGCCCGCTACAAGGCCGCACATCCCGATCAGGCCCGCGAGATCGAGCTGATGCAGCACCGCGATCTGCCCGCCGGCTGGGACAAGGACATCCCCGCGTTCCCGTGGGGCGACGTCGATGATCCGAAGAACCCGGGCAAGACGAAGAAGGCGGCCGTGGCCAGCCGCGACTCTTCCGGGAAGGTGCTCAACGCCATCGCCAAGCACGTGCCGTGGCTGATCGGCGGGGCGGCCGACCTGGCACCGTCCACGAAGACGCTGCTGGGCTTCGAGGGAGCGGGGCACTTCCAGGCGGCCAGCCCCGGCGGCCGCAACCTGCACTTCGGCGTCCGCGAGCACGCCATGGGGGCCGCGCTCAACGGCATGTCGCTGTGCCGCGTGCGGCCGTACGGCTCGGGGTTCCTCATCTTCTCCGACTACGGCCGCGGCGCGCTGCGGCTGGGCTCCCTGATGGAGCTGCCGGTGATCTACGTGTTCACGCACGACAGCCTGGGCGTCGGCGAGGACGGGCCGACGCATCAGCCCATCGAGCACCTCGCGTCGCTCCGCGCCATGCCGGGCCTGACGGTGCTGCGGCCGGCCGACGCCAACGAGGTGGCCGAGGCCTGGCGGTGGATCATGCCGCAGAAGCACCGACCGGTCTGCCTGATCCTCACACGCCAGGAGCTGCCGACGTTGGATCGCTCCGCGTGCGGTCCGGCGGCCGGGCTGCGGAAGGGCGGCTACGTGCTCGCCGACGCGCCGCAGGGCAGTCCGCAGGTGATCCTCGTCGCATCGGGCAGCGAGGTGTCGCTCTGCATGGAGGCCCGCGACGCCCTGGCGGCCGAGGGCATCCAGGCCCGCGTCGTCAGCATGCCCTCGTGGGAGCTCTTCGAGGAGGAATGCGGCCGCGACCCGTCCTACCGCGAGCAGGTGCTGCCGGCCGCCGTGAAGGCCCGCGTGGCCGTGGAGATGGGCTCGACGCTCGGCTGGGCGAAATACGTCGGCGCCGAGGGGGCCGTCATCGGCATGACGACGTTCGGCGCGTCGGCGCCGCTCAAGGACCTGCTCAAGCACTTTGGATTCACGAAGGAGCATGTCGTCGCGGAGGCGAAGAAGCAGCTCGCCCGCTGACGCACGATCGTGCCCACGATCCCGCAACGGGCCGAGTGCCCGCCGTCCCACGGACCGGACTCACCCCGATCATGACCGTATCCAGCCAGACGACGGTCTTCGAGCAGGCGGCCGACATGGTGCGTGCGGGGGACCGCGTCGGGCTGGGGTCGGGCCGCGCGTCGGCCCGCTTCATCGAGACGCTCGGCGGGCGGGTGCGGGCCGGACTCGTCGTCCACGGCTTCCCCACGTCCGTGGCCGCGGAGCGGCAGGCCCGCGAGCAGGGCATCCCGCTGCTCGATCCCGCCGACGCCGCGGACGGCCTCGACATCGCCGTGGACGGCGCCGATCAGTTCACGCCGACGGGCCTCGATCTCATCAAGGGGTTCGGCCGTTGCGCCCTGCGGGAGATGGTGGTGGCGCGGCTGGCGGCCCGCTTCGTCGTCCTCGTCGGACCGGGGAAGCGGGCGACCCGGCTGGGGGAGCCGTCCGCCGACGGGCGGCCGATGCGGCTGCCGGTGGAGGTGACGCCGTTCGCCGAGCCGTTCGTGGCCCGTGCGGTCGGCCGGCTGGGACTCGTCCCGGAGCCGTGGTGCGTCGACGGCCGCCGTGGCCTCACCGACGACCGCAACCACATCCTCGACTGCCGCATGGGGGCGGTCGACGATCCGGCGGCGCTCGACCGGGCGATCCGCGGGCTTCCTGGCGTCGTGGCGACGGGGTTCTTCCTGCACATGGCCGACCTGGTGCTCGAGGGGGACGAGTCGTTCCGCCTGCTGGCGGAGCACGTGCGGGACGGGACCGCCGGCACAGGGCCGGCAGCGGGGGCTGTGCCGCGGGGGAGGCAGCCGAGATGAACGCACGCGTGATCGAAGTGATGCCGGATGCCGAGGGGGTCGCCCGGAGGGCCCTGGCGGCCTGGCGGGAGCACGCCCGCGAAGCGGTGGCCGGCCGCGGCGAGTTTCGCGTGCTGCTCTCCGGCGGCAGCACGCCGCGTCGGCTCTTCCAGCTGCTCTCCGGGGCGGACGTGCGGGAGTCGCTGCCGTGGCGGGAGACGCAGCTCTTCTGGGGAGACGAGCGGTGCGTGCCACCGGACCACGCCGACTCCAACTACCGCATGACCCGGGAAACGCTGCTCGACGCCGTGGGCGCGGCGATCGGCGGGGTGCACAGGCTCGAGGCGGAGCGAAGCGATCCCGACGCCGCCGCCCGCGACTACCAGGCCGTCGTGGCGCGGGCCTTCGACGTCGACGCCGACGGGCCGCCGCCCCGCTTCGACCTGGTGCTGCTGGGGATGGGCGCGGACGCGCACACGGCGTCGCTCTTTCCCGGCACGCGGGCCCTCGGCGAGACCCGCCGCTGGTTCGTCGCCAACGACGTGCCGCAGCTCGCGACCCGCCGGCTCACGGCCACCTATCCGCTGCTCGACGCGGCCCGGTCGGTGATGTTTCTCGTGGCCGGGGCTGACAAGGCGCCGGCGCTGTCGCGCGTGCTGGCGATCGCGGGTGATCCGTCGGCGGCGCCGGCGCGGGGCGTGGCGCCGGCGGGTACGCTGGAATGGGTCGTCGACCGGGCCGCGGCGGCCGGAATTCCGGCGGACTGCCCGTACAGCAGGAGGGACCATGCCGGTTGACAATCTTCCCGTGCGGCTCGCGCCGTCGATCCTGGCGGCCGACTTCACCCGCCTGGGCGACCAGGTGCGGGAGGCCGAGGCCGCGGGGGCCAGCCGCATCCACGTGGATGTCATGGACGGCCACTTCGTTCCCAACATCTCGATGGGGCCGCTGGTGGTGGAGGCGTTGCGACGGGCCACGCGGCTGCCGCTGGAGACGCACCTGATGGTGAGCGAGCCCGAGCGGTATCTCGAGGCCTTCGCCCGTGCCGGCTCGAGCTCCCTGTTGGTGCAGGTGGAGGGCAGCCGTCACCTGCACCGCACGATCCAGTCGATCAGGGACCTGGGCCTGCCGGCGGGCGTCGTCCTCAATCCCGCCACCCCCGTGTGGATGATCGAAGAAGTGCTCGACATGGTCGATCTCGTGCTGGTGATGACGGTGAACCCCGGCTTCGGCGGGCAGAAATACCTCGCCGAGACGGAAGGGAAGATCCGCACGCTCCGCCGTCTGCTCGACCAGCGGGAGCGGCGGGTCGAACTCGAGGTGGACGGCGGCATCACGCCGACGAGCGCGCCGCGGGCGGTGGCTGCGGGCGCCCGCGTGCTCGTGGCCGGATCGAGCGTGTTCGGCCACGCGGGGGGCGTCGCCGCCGGCATGGACGCGCTGCTCGACAGCGTGCGGCAGGTGGGCGGATGACGGCGGCCGGCGGGGCGGCGGCTACGGCTTGTGAAGGATCCGCGGGCCCTCCGCGTCGTACGCGCCACGGCCACCCTGGTAGCGGCCGCCGTGCCACCAGTTGAGCACGTTCTTCTTGGGAATGACGATCCCGCCGTAGTCCATTCCCCAGGTGCCCTCGTCCGCGCGGCGTGGCTCGCCGCGATGCGCTTTCACCGGGGCGCCGCCGCCGACGTAATAGCCCACCTCGTGCGGCGACTCGGCCGCCGTGGCGAGGGGCGAGACGCACTCGGGGTTCCCGGCCCGATCGAACTGATTTCCCTGAAAGTGCTTCCGTTCGGTCGCCGGACGCCCCATCCAGGGAGTCCAGTCGTGATTGTGGGCGGCGGCTGGCGCGGCGACCGCGGCGCCGATGACCGCCGCCCAGGCGATGGCGACCGGTCTCCGCATGTGCACGTTCGCCATCCGCGTCACTGTGCGCTCCTGTCCAGGCCTTCTGCCGCCGCCCATCCTGCGCCCCCGCCTTTTCTCTAGATCGCCGTCGCGCGACCAGCCAGCCGATCTTTCGCCCGCAGCCTGTCGTCATCGGCAGAAACGCCAAAGTCGCCCCCATCGGCATGACCGATAGAGAGTGCAACCCCCGTCCAGGGGAGGATTCGGACGTGGTGCGGCTTCACGAGCCGCACCGGACGCAAACTGCCGCCCGCGGGGGCGGCGTGTCGGAAGAAACCACGCGGATTCCAGACGTGTCTGCCAACGACGGGCCGGCCATCCGACCTGCCCAGCAGAAAAGCCGCGCAGCGTCGCTGCGGCCGCCTCACGCGAGCCGCTGGGCCGCCGTCTGCCTGCTCGCTGCCGCGTTGGCGGCGACGCGTACCGTGGTGGCGGCGGAGCAGGTGGTGCGGCCGACGCTCGATCCGATCCCCGCCGGGATCTGGGCCCCCGCGCCGCTCGACCTCCCTTCGGCCGCCACCGCTTTCGGCTGCCGCATCGGGCCGGCATCCGACCTCTGGCCGACTCCCCTGCCGGACGTGGAAGGCCTCGCGCCGTGGTCGCTCGGCGCGGAGGTCGAGCCCTGCGGCTACGCACAAGCCGACGTGGTGTCGATCGGGCGGCTCGCATCGCCGCTGGCGGATGCGAACGCGGGCATGCCGGAGCCGGCCCGCGGCCCGCCGATCCTCCGGCCCCCCGCGGAGAACGCCTACGATCTCGCCGGAGAGCGGTCCATCGCGGACCCGCTCCTCCGCTATCCGTCGTACCCGCCCGCCGGGTTCACGGGCAGTTCGAGCGTCATCCCCGAGGAACGGCAGGAGTCGTCGCACTTCGTGCCGATCGAGGACCGGTGGCGGACCGGGCTCAAGCCCTGGGATCGCTACGGCCGCGGCCACCCGCGGCTGGAGGACTATCCCTACGCGCTGGGCAACGGCTTCAACCCGTACACGCAGAACCTGCTGAAGGAGGACTACCCGATCATCGGGCAGGAGACCTTCTTCAACCTCGCCGTCATCAGCCGCACGATCGCCAACTTCCGGCAGGTCCCCACGCCCAACACGCCGTTCGAGTCGACGCCCACGCCCGGCCAGGAGGACTTCTACGGCAATCCCAACGGGTTCTTCTTCCTGCAGTACTACACGATCGCGATGGACCTCATCCACGGCGATCGGGCGTTCAAGCCCAACGACTGGCGGATCAGGCTCGCGCCGGTCGTCAATACGAACTACCTCGAGGTCTACGAGCTCGGCGTGGTAAGCCCGGACGTGGGCCAGGGCCGCCGCCGCTCGCGCGGCTACGCCACACTCGAGGAATGGTGGGTGGAGGCGAAGCTCGCGGACCTGAGTCCCGACTACGACTTCCTCTCGATCCGCGGCGGCTCGCAGCCGTTCACGAGCGACTTCCGCGGTTTCATCTTCAGCGACTTGAACCGGTCGATCCGCCTCTTCGGCACGCGGCTGGCGAACCGCGACCAGTTCAACCTCATCGTGTTCGACCAGCGGGAAAAGGACACCAACAGCTTCCTCAACACGTTCTCCAACCGGCAGCAGCAGATCTTCATCGCCAATTACTACAAGCAGGACGCCATCTGGCCGGGACACACCGTGCAGACGAGCCTGCACTACGACCTCGACGCCCCGACGCTGCATTACGACAAGAACGGCTTCCTCGTGCGTCCCGATCCCATCGGCATCGCCACGCCGCACCAGGTCAACGCGGCCTACCTCGGCGTGGCGTCCGATGGCCATATCAATGAACTCAACGTGACGAGCGCCTTCTACTACGCGTTCGGACGCGATTCGCTCAACCAGCTGGCGGCGCAGCCCGTCAACATCGGCGCGACCATGGCTGCCCTCGAGCTCTCCTACTCTCCGGACTGGATTCGCTTCCGCAGCTCGGTGTTCTTCGCCTCGGGGGACAACAATCCCTACGACAACAAGGGGGGTGGCTTCGACGGCATCATCGACAACACGCAGTTCGCGGGGGGAGAGTTCAGCTTCTGGGTCCGCCAGCAGATCAAGCTGCTGGGCACGAACCTCAAGAACCTGCTGTCGATCTACCCCGACCTGCGGGCCAGCAACAAGTTCCAGTCGCAGGCGAACTTTGTGAACCCGGGGCTCCAGCTCTACAACGTGGGCGTCGACTTCGAGCTGACGCAGCGGACGCGGCTGATCACCAACTGCAACTTCCTCTTCTTCGACACCACCAAGACGCTCGAGGCGCTGGTGTTCCAGAACAACATTTCCAAGTCGATCGGCACCGATCTGAGCCTGGGCATGGAAACGCGGCCGTTCCTGAACAACAATATGATCTTCCGGACGGGCGTCTCGGGGCTCCTCGTGGGCAACGGCTTCAAGGCGCTCTACGGCAACGTCGACGGCGGGCTCGACAACCTGTTCGCGGCGTTCCTCGATCTGGAAGTGGCGTTCTGACGTCGGCGTCGAGGCCCGGTGGCCCGCCGGCGGCCGGGATGGCCGGATGCCCCCGTGAGGGAGTGGTGCGCCGTGAAGCCGAACCGTGAAGATTCCGTCGGCCGCAGGGCCGCCTGGCCGAGATGGCTGGCGGCGGCGGCCACGGCGGCCGCAGTCGCGGTCGCGTTCGTGGCCGTCAGGCCGCAGCCGCGGCCGCGGCCGGCGACGCTCGATCTCGACGCGGTGCGATCGCTTTCGGCGGAGCGCGCGGCGGAACTCGCGGCGGCGGCCGCGGCGCTGCGTCTCGGCGGGCTGACGACGGTCTCGGACGAGGCCGCGCGGGCGCTCGAATCGCATCGCGGCCCGCTCGCGCTCGACGGCGTGGTGGTCGTCTCCGACGCCGCCGCCGTGTCGCTCGCCCGCCATCCCGGACCGCTGTCGGTCGCCGGTCTGGCGGCCCGCAGCCGGGCGGCCGAGTCGCTCTCGCCGGCGCTGGCGGCGCTGCTCGCGAGGCATCCCGGCCCGCTGGCATTCGACGGCCTCGCGGACGTGACGGAGGAGGTGGCCAGGGCCCTCGAGCCGCACGTCGGCGGCCTGTCGCTGCCCGGCGTCGGCAGGCTCGCCGCCCCGACGGCCGAATCGCTCTCGCGGCACGCGGGGCCGCTGTCGCTCGACGGGCTGACGGAGATCGGCTCGCGTCCGCTCGCTGTGCGGCTCGTCGCCGACGGCCGCACCGACTTCGATCGCGTGGTGAAGGTCGGCCCCGATGCCATCGAGCCGCTCGCCGCGAGCCCGCGGCCCCTCGGGCTCGCGGGGCTCGTGGGCCGCGCCGCGTCGGCGGAGACCCTGCCAGCGGCCACCTGCCGGCTGTTGGCCCGCACCGACGACCCGCTCCGCCTGTCGGCGCTCACATCGCTCGACAAGGATGCCGCGGCGGCGCTTGCCGCGCACGGCGGCCGCCTCGAGTTTCAGGAGCTGGATACCGTCGCGCCGGAGGTGGCGGCGGCGCTGGCCGACCACGGCGGGACGCTGTCACTGCCGGCGGTGCGCGAGCTTTCGGAGGCCTCGACGGCCTTCCTGGCACGGCATCGCGGCCCGCTCGAACTACCCGGGCTGGCCGCCGTCGAATCCGCAACGCTCGCCGACCGCATGGCGGCCAGCGGCGGCGACTTCGGCCGCGTCGTCCGGCTTTCGCCGCCGGCGGCCGAGCGGCTCGCGCGGGTCTCCGGCCCGCTCGTCCTCGACGGCCTCGGGCCGTCCGCCGATCCGGCCGTGATCGCGGCGCTCCTGCGGCACGACGGCCCGATCCACGTCGCCGGCCTGGCGCGGGCCGCGGCGCTCGAGGCCACCGTCACGGACGCGCAAGCCGCACTGCTCGCGCGGCACGCCGGGCCACTGCCGCTGCCGCGTCTCACGGCGCTCGACAGCGGGCCGCTGGCGGCACGGCTGCTCGCGGACGGCCGCACCGACTTCTCCGCCGTGAGGAGCCTGTCGCCCGAGGCCGAGGCGGTGCTCGCCGCGGCCCCCGGGAAGCTCGATCTGGGCGGGCTCACGGCGATCTCTTCGGCCGCCCTGGCCCGGAAGCTGCTGGCCGATGGCCGGTCCGATTTCGACCGGGTCGCGTCGTTGGCCGACGAGGCCGCCGCCGTCATCGGCGGTCACGGCGGCCCGCTGTCGCTTGCCGGCATCGTCGCCGCCGCGACGGCCCGCGACGCGCTCAGCGAGCCGCAGGCACGCCTGCTCGCGCGGCACGACGGGCCGCTCGCCCTCGACCGCGTCGCCTCCCTGCCGGAGGCGGTCGCGGCCGCGCTGGCGGGACATGCCGGCGGCCTGTCGCTTTCCGGCGTCAGCACGCTCTCCGCGGCGGCCGCCGCGGCGCTCGAGCCGCATCGGGGGAGCCTCGATCTGTCCGGGATCGCGCGGCCGGAGCCCGCGGTCGAGGAGTCGCTGGCGCGGCATGCCGGGCCGCTGTCGGTCGACGGTCTCGAGTCGCTGGCGTCGGCGGCGCTCGCGCGGCGGCTCGTGGCAGACGGCCGCCGCGAGTTCGGCGGACTGCGCGAACTGTCGGCGGCGGCGGCGGCCGTGCTCGCCGGCGTCGAAGGCACGCTCTTTCTCGACGGGCTCGGATCGCTCGCTCCCGACGTCGCCACGGCCCTGGCCGCCCACGCCGGCGACCTGTCGCTCGACGGCCTCGAGTCGCTCGCCGAGCCTGCCGCCCGGGCGCTGGCCGCCCACCGCGGCGACCTGTCGCTCGGGGGCCTCGTCGCCCCGGCGGCCGAGGTGACGGAGGCGCTGTCCCGGCACGCCGGTCCCGTCTATCGAGGCCTGGCCTCCCGCGCGGCCGATCGCTAATGTGACCGGCCGCGTTCGTTCCGCCGGGCGGTTCGGGGCCGCGGGGCCTACACGCCCACCGTCGCGGTCCGCGAGAACTTGATGTAGGGCAGCCGGATGCCCCGCACGGAGAACTGCACCGCCTGGATGTTCGCCGGGGCGGAGAAGCCCCTGGCGCCGTAGAACGTCACCACGTCGTCCTGGTCGACGCCGTCGCCGCTGATCCCGTAGCCGCCCTTGAGGCTGCCGGCGAGGTACACGGCCGTGCTGCCCGGGAAGAACACCACGCCGTTCTGGTTCGCTGCGGGGATGCCGGCGGCGCTCGCGCGGAAGTTGGTGCCGGGGTTGAACGAGTCGTAGCCCAGCACGGTGCTGTTGAAGGCACTCGCGGGCAGGGGGCCGCCGACGTTGAGCCCCGTCCTCGCGTTGATGCCCGGCGTGTTGAGGATCGAGAACGGCCCCGGCGCCGCCGACGCGTTGCCCGACGGATACTTCGGCACGGCCAGGTAGCGGAACGTGCGGTTGGTGAAGGCCGTGCCGATGGGGATGCCCGGCACCTGGTCCTGCGGCTGCAGGTCGGCCGAGGCGTAGTAGGCCGTGTTCCGCGACTTCGCGATCGCCACGTCGATCGAGAAGACGGTGGCGTCCGGCATCCGGTAGACGCCCAGCAGCGTGCCGTCCTTGTCGGCGACGGCCAGCACCATCTTCGCGAACGTCGGCTGCACGCGGATTTGCGCGCGGGTATTCGTGGCCTGCGCGATGCCCTGGTTGATCAGTTGCGTCACCTGGGCCGCGGTGAGGCCGCCGGGAAACCCGCTGCCTGTCGCGGGCACGAGCCAGCCGGCATCCTGCGGCTTTCCAGGCTGGAGCGTGGCGCCACCGGGCAGCACCTGCTGGTCGTCACCGTTGACGGTGCCGTTGCCGGAGGCCCGGATCAGGTTGAAGAGCGTCTGCACGCCGAGCGGCCCGGCCTGCGGGCCGAAGCTCTGCAGCGCGATGCCGCCGAGGTTGATGCGAGCCGCGGCATTGACCCGGTTGACGAGCGCCTGGGCCTGGATGAGCGACAGCGGGGCGGCCAGCGGCACGGCGAGTCCGCCGGCGCGGGTGAGGATCAGCTGGGGCGTGAGCGTGATCGCGAGGAATGGGTCGGCCCCCGTGGCCGCCACCAGCGGCGTGCGGGTGCCGGGGATCGCCACCGGCAGCAGCGTCTTGAGCGCGATCGCCTCCGCCTCGAGGGCCTTGGGCGCGTTGAGCCGGTCGGTCCGCGTCTGGTTCGGGCTGGCGACGAACGCCTGCTCGAACGTCGCCGTGCCGAACTGCGGCGTGCCCGGGGCACCGGGGAAGAAGACGCCGATGCCGCCGATCAGTTCGTCGGTGCCGGCACTGTAGATCCCCAGGCCGCCGGGCAGCGTGGCGATGCCGCGCGAGGTCGTGCCGGGCGCCTGGCCCGACTGCTCGCCGTAGGAATCACGATTGATCACCTCCGTGCCGCCGGGGCCCGTGAACACGCTGACGCGGTTCGTGTGCTCGATCGCGAAGAGGTCGACGAGCGGCTGGCGGAGGATGCCCGGCGGGAACTCGCCGCCGATGCCGACGGGCGCGACGTATCCGGGGCCGAGCGTCGTCGGATCGACGCTGGCCGGATTGGCCTGCATCTCGCGCTGCGTGATCGTGCTCTGGCTGATGTGGCTGACGGTCCGCGAGGCGAGGATCGCCTGCCCGTTGGAGAAGAAGGCGCCGGTCCGGGCCAGGGCGACGGCACCGTCGATGGCGAAGGCGAGGTCCTTCGCCGCCATCCCGGCGAAGTCGGACTCCGTCCGCACGCCGAGGATCGCGCCGCTGCGGTCGACGACGGCGATGATCGCGTCGGTGCTGGGAGTGGCGGCGCTGGCCCGGTCGAGCAGCGTCTCGACGTCGGCGATCGTGAGCTGGGCCATCATGGCCCGGCCCTCGAGCCGCTCGACGCCCTGGCCCAGGGCCCGCGTCGGGGTCGGTCGGGCGGCCGCCCTCCGGCGGGCCGTTCGGAGCGTGCTGAACCAGCCGATCATCGGCGAAACGTCCCCTGCATGTGTCGGTAACCGGCCGAGAATCCGCGGAATGTCGTGCCGGCGGGTAGTCCCCCCTCTGGAGCAACGCTATCCCTGGGATGCATCGGACGCCAGCCACGGGCGGCGGCGGTTTTCCTTGCCCCTGCGGCGCAACTATCATTCCCCGCACGATCCTCACCACGACGGGCCGGGCCGTGCCAGCATCCTCGAATCCCGAGCTCGACCGTCTGCGGCAGGTGGCCGGCGACGCCATGGGCTGGCGCCGCTGGGGCCCGTACCTCTCCGACCGCTCCTGGGGCACGGTCCGCGAGGACTACTCGGCCGACGGCGATGCCTGGCGGTATCTGACCTACGACCATGCCCGTGCCAAGGCCTATCGCTGGGGGGAGGACGGCATCGCCGGAATCTGCGACCGGTTCCAGCTGCTCTGCTTCGCGCCGACCTTCTGGAACGGTGTGGATACGCACCTCAAGGAGCGTTTGTTCGGCCTGACGCCCCTGGACGGCAATCACGGCGAGGACGTCAAGGAGTGCTACTTCCACGTCGACAACACGCCGACCCACTCCTCGATGAGCCTCCGCTACCGGTATCCGCAGCGGCCGTTCCCCTACGAGGAACTGGTGGCCGAAAACCGCCGCCGGCAGGGGCAGGGGCCGGAGTACGAGCTGCTCGACACCGGCGTCTTCGACGACGGCCGCTGGTTCGACATCCTGATCGAATACGGGAAGGCGACCGAGGAGGAGCTGGCGATCCGGATCACGGCCGTCAACCGCGGCCCCGACCCTGCGCCGCTGCACGTCCTCCCCACGCTCTGGTTTCGCAACACGTGGTCCTGGGGCCGGGAGCCGGGCCGGCAGCCGGTCTGCCATGCGGTGCAGGGCCCGCCGGGCACGCTCTGCCTCCACGCCGACGACGCCGACCTCGAACTCGACCCGCGGATGCCCGCCGGCTACCGGCTCGGACCACGGTGGCTGATCGCCGAGGCCGCGCCGGGGGCCCGCATCCTCGCGACCGACAACGAGACCAACGGGCCGGTCGTCTACGGTGGCGGCCACACGAGCCGCTCACCCCACACGAAAGACGCCTTCCACAGGCTGCTCTGCGCGGGTGACACGGCGGCGGTGAATCCCGCGGAACGCGGCACGAAGGCCTGCGTCCACCGCACATGGGTCGTGCCGCCGGGAGGCACGGCCGTGATGCACCTGCTGTTCACCGATCGTCCGCCCGCCACCGCCCTGCCGCGCGGGGGCGACAGCCTCGCCGCCGTCGTCGACGCGACGGTCGACGCCCGTCGCACCGAGGCCGACCTTTTCCACGCGTGGGTGGCCCCCCGCGACGCGACCGCCGACGAGCGGCTCGTGCAGCGGCGGGCGATCGCCGGCCTGCTCTGGTCGAAGCAGAGCTACATCTTCGACGTGGAGAAGTGGCTCGACGGCGACAACCCCGACCTGCCTCCGCCGGCGGGCCGCCGCACGATCCGCAACCAGCACTGGCGGCATCTCAACTCGCTCCGCGTGATGAGCATGCCCGACAAGTGGGAGTATCCCTGGTTCGCCGCCTGGGACCTGGCGTTCCACTGCGTGCCGCTGGCGCTGGTGGATCCGCAGTTCGCGAAGGACCAGCTCTGGCTCCTCCTCTTCGAGCAGTTCCAGCATCCCAGCGGCCAGCTGCCGGCCTACGAGTGGGAGTTCAGCGATCTCAACCCGCCCGTGCACGCCTGGGCCGTGTGGCGGGTCTACAACATGGAGAAGCGGCGGCACGGCGGGGGCGACCGCGACTGGCTGGAACGGTGCTACCACAAGCTGCTGCTCAACTTCACCAGCTGGGTGAACAAGGTCGACCGTGAGGGCAACAACGTCTTCGAAGGAGGCTTCCTCGGCCTCGACAACATCAGCGTCTTCGACCGCAGCGAGCGGGCCGCCGACGGCACGTCGCTCGAGCAGTCGGACGCCACCGGCTGGATGGGGATGTTCTGCCTGACGATGATGCGGATCTCGCTGGAGCTGGCCAAGGACAATCCGGTCTACGAGGGGCTGGCCTCGAAGTTCCTGCAGCACTATGCCTACATCGCCCACGCGATGAAGCACATGGGCCGTCGCGACTACGCGCTCTTCGACGAGACCGACGGCTTCTTCTACGACGTGCTGCGGTATCCCGACGGCCGGTACAAGAAGTTTCGCGTGCGGTCGCTGGTGGGCCTGATCCCGCTGTTCGCGGTCGAGCGGCTGGAGGCGGCCTGGATCGAGCCGTTCAAGGAATTCAGCCGCAACCTGCACTGGTTCATGGCGAACCGCAGCGACATGGTGGCCGAGGTGATCCACCAGGTGCCGGCGGCAGACGGCTCGACCACGCACCTGCTCACGATCGTGAACGTCGAGCAGCTCACCCGCATGCTCGGCAGGCTCCACGACACGGCCGAGTTCCTCTCGCCGTGCGGCATCCGCTCGCTGTCGAAGCACCACGAGGAGCACCCGTTCGAGTTCGACGGGCGGGTGGTCGGCTACGAGCCGGCGGAATCGACGACGAAGCTCAAGGGGGGCAACTCCAACTGGCGGGGCCCGATCTGGTTTCCGACGAGCTTCCTGATCGTGGAGTCGCTGCGGAAGCTGGGGACGGCGTTCGGGCCGGAGCTGCGGCTGGACACGCCGGCGTCGGCGGGCCGGCCCGTCTCGCTGGTGGAGATGGCGCGGGACATCGCGAAGCGGCTGACGGGCGTGTTTCTCGCCGACGCCGCCGGCCGCCGGCCCGTGTGGGGCGGCATGAGGACGCTCGCCGACGATCCGCTGTGGCGGGACGAACTCCTCTTCTTCGAATACTTCCACGGCGACACGGGGGCCGGCCTGGGGGCGAGCCACCAGACCGGCTGGACGGCGCTGGTCGCCAACCTGATCGACGAGTGGCGCTGACCTCGCCGCAGCCGTTCCGGTCGCGGCAGGGTAGGATTGGGAGTCGGGCGTCAGGACGCACCCGGCGACAGGCCCGCAGGCACGCGCATGACGGCTCCCGACAACACCGGCCTGGCCGGCGATGACCCGTATCGGACGCTCGGCGGCCAGCCCGATGCGTCGGCGGAGGGGGCCGGCCGGTTCCACGTGCTCCGGCCGCAAGCGCGGGGCAACCTCGGCGAGGTCTTCGTCGCGCACGATGCCGAACTCAATCGCGAGGTGGCACTCAAGGAGATCCAGCCGGCGCGGGCCGACGACCCCGAGAGCCGGCGGCGGTTCCTCGTCGAGGCGGAGGTGACGGGCAGACTCGAGCACCCGGGCATCGTGCCGGTCTAAAGCCTCGGGTCCCACGCCGATGGCCGGCCCTACTACGCGATGCGGTTCATCCGCGGCCACAGCCTGCTGGAGGCGATCGACGATCTCCACGAGGCCGTGCGGACCGGTTCGCTCGATGAAGCATCGCGATCGCTGCAGTTCCGCAGGCTGCTGCGGAGCATCGTCGTCGCCTGTCAGGCGATCGATTACGCGCATTCCCGTGGTGTGATCCACAGGGATGTGAAACCGCACAACATCGTCCTGGGCCGGCATGGCGAGACGATCGTGGTCGACTGGGGGCTGGCCAAGGCGATCGGGGCCGACGAGCCCCGCGGCGGGTCCGCCGCGGAGTCGCGGCTCCACATCGCCGCCGGGCAGTCGAGCGACCTCACGCTGGAGGGCTCCCTGATCGGCACGCCGGCCTACATGAGCCCCGAGCAGGCGGCGGGTCACACCGATCTCGTCGGGCCGCCCAGCGACATCTACAGTCTCGGCTGCACCCTCTACCATCTGCTGGCCGGCCGACCGGCCTTCCGTGGCGAGAGCGTGACGGACGTGCTGCAGAACGTGCTGGCGGGGAGATATGCCCCCGTGCGGTCCGTGCGGCCGCAGGTGTCGAGGGGGCTCGAGGCGATCGCCGCCAAGGCCATGGCGACGGCGCCGAGGGACCGCTATCCCACGGCCGCCGCCCTCGCCGACGACATCGAGCATTGGCTCGCGGACCAGCCCTTCGCCGCCTACCGGGAGAGCGGCCTCGAGAAGGTCTTCCGCTGGGTGCGGCGGCACCGGTCCTGGGCTGTGGCGGGATTCTCGGCCGTGGCGGCGACGGCCCTGATCGCACTTTTCGCCATCAATATCGTCGACGGCCAGCGGCGGGTGGCGCATCGGCTGGCGGCCGAGAAGACGGCGCTGGCCGACGCGGAGCGGCACGCGCGGGAGCTTGCGGAAACCGGCACCCGCAGGGCGCGGGCCGCCGAACTCGCCGCCACCTCGCGGGCCGTCCGGCACACGCGGCCGGAACTCAGCGTGCTGCTCGCGGTCGAGAGCATCCAGGCGACCACGCGGCACGGCCTGCCGATCGAGCCGGCCGCCGAGGAATCGCTCCGCGAGGCGCTCATGGAGATCGGCGGCATCCCCTTTCACCAGCCCGAGCGGGTGCTCGCTTTGAGCGGAGGAGGACGATGGCTGATCGGCCCGACGTAGTTCTTCGACATGGACGCGCTCCAGCCGGCCGCCAGTGGGATCGTGCATGGCGTGCAGGCCGTCGCCGCGTGCGCCAGCGACGATGATTCCCGGATCGCGCTGCTGGCGGCGGATGGGAGCGTGACCGTGATCCACCCGAACGACTCCGTCCGCCGGCCGACCCTGATCATGCCACAGGACGGGCCCGTCGATGCGGACCGCGTCGTGCTGCGACTGAGTCCCGACGGCCGGTGGCTCTTCGTCGCGACGGGAACCGTGGGCAGGCTGCACGACCTCGACGACGCGAACGCCGCGGCGAGCATCGTGGCGGGCGTCGGCACGACGGCCGTGTTCAGCCCGGACGGACGCCGCCTGGCGATCCAGGCGGCGGACGCGGACACAGCCGCAGGCCCGGCCGCCGCGCCCCGCGGTGCCACCATCCACGTGTGGCGGCTCGACGCCTCGTCGCCCGAGACGGCCGCGACAATTCCCGGGT
>Ga0214917_10001249_pt1 | contig 32923 bp, 29 predicted proteins | sample LL_1208_BB_MetaG_FD_177983 | JGI IMG/M metagenome (GOLD analysis project Ga0214917, IMG submission 177983) | Freshwater microbial communities from Lake Lanier, Atlanta, Georgia, United States - LL_1208_BB | ecosystem: Environmental > Aquatic > Freshwater > Lake | place: USA: Georgia | collected... | reverse complement strand
TGTGACCCCTGCCGTGTGAAGGCAGTGCTCTACCGCTGAGCTAACCACCCAGACTTTGCAGCCGGATTATAAGCCGATCGCGAAAAATTTAGGCACAATTCGTCACTTAACATATGCAGATGTTGATCGACGAGTTAAAAGAAGCCTTAAGCCGCTTACGGCGTGATTGGCCAGATCACTGGCAGGGTCTTCCTTTGGTGTTGGCCCAGTGTCTTGCGCGCTTGCACGATGCTGGCAGCCAGGCACAAAGCCCGCGCTATCAGCAACTGCGCAACGCTGCCGAGGATCTTGCCCGGCGGGTCGAGGCGGTGCATGCAGCCATGGCAGCACAGGCACTCGAGGCTGCTTACCATAATCGACTTCATTTCGCCGATACGCTTTGGTGTATGACAGCGCTATTGCTGGCTTCCCGCAAGATCGCATCGGCATCCTGGACAATGTTCGACGCTCAATCTGGTCAAGCAGGCCGCACTCATGGCACCACGCCGCCTTCTTGCGATGCTGCTAAAGACCTGCGAACTGAGCAGGAAATGCTCGTGATGCTGGTGATGGTCACTCACGATTTTGAACACGACGGCCGCGTGAATCAGTACCCGATGGAAATGGAGAAGCATTCCGCAAGTCGTGCAGCGTCAGTACTCAGCGAACTCGGTTTATCCGCATCCGATATTGCAACCGTGAAGCGTTTGGTTGAGCGTACCGATCCTTTCAGCGTTACCGAAAATCATCAGCGTGCGCTACAAAGCGCCTTTGACTTATCCGATGAGGCCTGGCTTCAGGTGCTTGCCAATGAAGCAGACATCTTTGCAAGCGCATTGCCTGAGTTCGGTGAGTCACTCGGTCACGCGCTATCAAGCGAATGGTCTCAAAAACATCCGGCAATGGCGCAATCGGTGATTAGCCCGAAAGGTCGTCTTTTCTTTCTTGAAAAGGTGGCCATGTTCAGTACACCTGCCAGTGAAGACCTTGGTCTAAAAGCTTCGCGTCAAGCGCAGATCAAAGCATTGAAAAATCATCTGCCTGTTCACTGAGCACTTCATACCGATCGCTTTGGCACACCCTGTCGGTTCCGGACCATGGCGCAAGCATCGGTATAGTGACGGCTAAATCCACTAATCTTCTCCATTTAGCATGCCGTTAAACGCTGTCAATCTCAATCAAGGCTCAAGCGTGCGAACCCGTTTCGCTCCGAGCCCGACCGGTTTTTTGCATATCGGTGGCGCAAGAACAGCGCTTTTTGCATGGGCCTTTGCCCGCCACCACGAAGGGCGCTTTGTGCTCCGGATCGAGGATACCGATTTGGAGCGATCCACACCAGAGGCCACCCAAGCCATTATTGACGGTATGGCCTGGCTGAATCTTCAAGCCGACGAAGGTCCGTTTTTTCAAACAAAGCGGATGGACCGTTATCGTGAGGTGATTGCGCAGATGCTGGCGCAAGGCAGCGCTTACCATTGTTGGGCCTCTCCGGAGGAACTTGACGCGATGCGTGAGGCCCAGCGTGCCCAGGGTTTGAAACCCCGCTACGATGGTCGCTGGCGTCCTGAGCAAGGTGCCGGAAAGTCCCCGCCTGACGGGGTTTCCCCGGTCGTGCGTTTTCGAAATGCGGATGATGGCTATGTGGTTTGGCATGATATGGTCAAGGGGACGATATCGATTGCCAACAGCGAGCTCGACGATCTGATCATCGCGCGTTCGGATGGGACGCCTACTTATAATTTTTGCGTTGTGGTCGATGACCTCGATATGCAGATCAGCCATGTCATCCGCGGCGATGACCATGTCAACAATACACCCAGGCAAATCAATATTCTTCGTGCTTTGGGAGGCAAGGAACCCATTTATGGGCACCTACCTATGATTCATGGACCGGACGGACAAAAATTATCGAAGCGTCACGGTGCTGTATCGGTGATTGAATTCGACCTTCAAGGCTTCATGCCGGATGCCGTGGTCAATTATTTGGCCCGTTTAGGCTGGAGCCATGGCGACGATGAGCTTTTTTCCCGCGAGGATTTTATTGCATGGTTTGATGGCAGTGCATTGTCGCAGTCGCCGGCACAACTTGATTACGACAAGCTGCGCTGGGTTAATCAACACTATGTGAAGCAGGCTGATGGGGCTTATTTGCTGGCCGAACTCAAGCGTAGACTGGCATTACGCTCGATTGATGCAGCTTGGTTTAATGATCGTGCGGCGCTCGCCTTGATCATGCTGGTTAAGGATCGCGTCAATACGCTCGAGGAGCTTGCAGACTGGGCTTGCTCCCTGATGATTGAGCCCGATCTTAAGGACCCGGTGATTGTTGAAGGTCTTGCCCAGGCGCTTCAATCTGAAGCCATACCGGCTTTGAAAGCCTGCCTCACCAAGCTCAGGCAGATGGGACACCTGCCCGACGAAGCGCTTGGCTGGACTGTTGCTGAGATCGCAATGGAAATTAAAGGCCTGATTTCGAGTCATGGCATCAAGATGCCTCAGTTGGCCATTCCTTTGCGCTGGTGGTGTTTCGGGCGGGGTCAGACCCCTGCGGTTGATGCGATGCTCAGCATCTTGCCGCATTCGATTATTGCCAGTCGCCTCGAACGTGGTCTAGCCAGCTGCGGTGAAACCTTATGAAACATGTCATGCTCAGAACCTATAAGACAGCACTCAGGCAGTATTTGATCGCTATAGGTTTACTCATGATGGCTTGGTCATGTCACGCGACCGAGGGCGAACAACTTCATCAGAAAAGCTGTGTAAGTTGTCATAACGGTATGTTTCCGGCAGGAAAAGGTGAGTTGATTTATTCAGCCGATTTTCGAAAGATCAAGCAGCTTGCTCACTTGCGTCAACGGGTGGAGACTTGTGCCTCGAGGGTCAACGCAGGCTGGTTTGAAGAAGAAATTGATTCGGTTACCCGTTGGCTTAATCAATCGTTTTACCAATTTCAATCATCCAAATGAGCCAACGCCATGTCGGGCAATAGTATCGGGCATTTGTTTATCGTCACAACCTTCGGTGAGTCGCATGGCCCTGCGATTGGCTGCATTATCGACGGCTGTCCACCCGGGCTTGCGCTGTCCGAAGAAGACATTCAGCCCGATCTCGATCGCCGGCGTCCAGGCACCTCGAGGCATGTCACCCAGCGCCAGGAGCCTGACCAAGTGCAGATTCTTTCGGGTGTTTATGAAGGACGAAGCACGGGCACACCGATTGCACTTTTGATCCAAAATCAGGATGCTCGTAGTAAGGACTATAGCGCTATTGCCCAAAGTTTCAGACCAGGGCATGCTGACTACACCTACTGGCAAAAGTACGGTATTCGCGATCCACGAGGCGGTGGTCGTTCCTCGGCGAGGTTGACTGCCCCGGTTGTGGGCGCAGCCGCCATTGCCCGGAAGTGGTTAAAGCAACAATATGGCCTCGAAGTGCGTGCTTGTTTAAGCCAACTCGGAAAGCTGCCGATTGCCAAAGACGATTGGTCACAAGTCCATCACAACCCCTTTTTTGCGGCAAGCAATCAAGGCATCGAAGGTCTTGAGGCCTACATCGATGACTTGCGCAAGTCAGGTGATTCATGCGGCGCCCGGGTCGATGTTGAAGCACATGGGGTGCCCGTGGGCCTGGGCGAACCTTTGTTTGATCGCCTCGATGCCGATCTTGCACATGCCTTGATGGGTATTAATGCGGTGAAAGGTGTGGAGATTGGTGCCGGCTTTCAAAGCATTGAGCAGCGGGGCAGCGAGCATGGTGATGCGCTCACGCCAGAGGGTTTTGCGAGCAATCATGCGGGCGGTGTTCTTGGCGGTATTTCCACGGGTCAGCCGATTACCGCTTCCGTGGCGATCAAGCCGACGTCGAGTATTCGCACCCGCAAGCCCTCGATTGATTTGTATGGCCAGGCAACTGAGGTGCAGACCCTCGGCCGTCATGACCCCTGCGTCGGGATTCGTGCCGTACCCATCGTGGAGGCGATGGTGCTTTTGGTGCTCATGGATCACGCGCTCAGACACCGCGCCCAGTGTTCCGAAGTTCAAACCATCACGCCGAGGATCGCCGGTACCCGCATGGCATAATCAACCCCCTGATTTACAGGGGATTTTCTGATGGCAGCTCACGCGAGAACGCTCTACGACAAGCTTTGGGATGAGCATATTGTGCGTACCGAATCGGATGGCACGGCCTTGCTCTACATCGATCGACATTTGGTGCACGAAGTGACAAGCCCGCAAGCCTTCGAGGGCTTGCGTATGGCGAAACGACCGTTATGGCGCGCCGAATCGATTGTTGCGACCGCCGACCACAACACACCGACCACCGGTTGGGACCGAGGTCTTGATGGTATTGATGACCCCATATCCCGAGAGCAAGTGGTTACCCTCGATCAAAACATCGCGGCCTTTAAAGTGCCGGTCTATTTTCCCTTTCTTGATCAACGTCAGGGCATTGTTCATGTGATTGGACCTGAGCAAGGTGCTACGTTGCCCGGCATGACGGTTGTCTGTGGTGACTCGCATACCAGCACCCATGGCGCCTTTGCATGCCTTGCTTTTGGGATCGGAACCTCTGAAGTCGAGCATGTGATGGCAACCCAATGTCTGCTCGCCAGGAAAATGAAAAACATGCTGGTGGCTGTCGATGGCACTGTGCAACGCGGCGTAAGCGCCAAAGACCTTGTGCTTGCCATCATTGGTCGAATCGGCACCGCCGGCGGTACCGGTTATGCCATCGAGTTTGCAGGTTCTGCAATTCGGGCGCTGAGCATGGAAGGCCGGATGACCTTGTGCAATATGGCGATCGAAGCCGGCGCCCGCTCGGGGATGGTAGCGGTCGACGATACAACGATTCAGTACTTATACCAGCGGCCGATGGCACCTAAGGCCGAAGATTGGGACCGTGCAGTGGCATATTGGCGACAGTTGAGAAGCGACGAGGGTGCGCACTTTGATAGCGTTATCCGTTTGGATGCGGCGCAAATCGCACCTCAGGTCACCTGGGGAACCTCACCGGAAATGGTGGTCTCAGTGGATGGTCGTGTTCCGGATCCGGATAAGGAAAAAGACGGCTTGCGCCGCGAAGGCATGGAGCGGGCCTTGCAGTATATGGGCCTGCAACCGAATACGGCGATTCAGGATATCGCTATTGATAAAGTTTTTATCGGATCGTGTACAAATTCTAGAATTGAAGATCTTCGTAGTGCTGCTGCGGTCGTCAAAGGCAAGCGTAAAGCAAGTCATGTGAAGCTTGCCATGGTGGTGCCGGGTTCAGGGCCCGTCAAGCGACTTGCCGAGGCAGAAGGGCTTGACAAGATTTTTAAAGAAGCCGGTTTTGAGTGGCGAGAACCCGGGTGCTCGATGTGTCTCGCCATGAATGCCGACCGGCTTGAACCGGGCGAGCGCTGTGCATCGACCTCCAATCGCAATTTTGAGGGTCGCCAAGGCAATGGCGGCCGTACTCACCTGGTAAGCCCTGCAATGGCTGCAGCCGCCGGCGTGGCGGGGCATTTTGTTGACATTCGAAGAATGGGGTAGGTATGAGAGCTCTGACCGTGCATCGTGGCTTGGTGGTGCCCTTGGATCGGGCCAATGTGGATACCGATGCGATTATTCCGAAGCAATTTCTGAAGTCGATCAAGCGTTCCGGTTTTGGTCCTAATCTTTTTGACGAGTGGCGCTATCTGGATCGTGGCGAACCCGGTATGGATCACAGCAAGCGCCCGCTGAATCCCGACTTCACGTTGAATCAGCAACGCTTTAAAGGCGCTTCAATGCTCGTGGCAAGAAAAAACTTCGGATGCGGATCCTCACGTGAACATGCGCCTTGGGCGCTTGAAGACTTTGGATTCAGAGCGATCATCGCACCGTCATTCGCTGATATTTTTTATAATAATTGTTTCAAGAACGGCCTATTGCCCATCGTGTTATCCGAGTCCGAGGTCGATGCTATTTTTCACGCTGTTGCTGCTTTTCCAGGTTTTGAGCTGATCGTTGATCTGCCAGCCCAAACCCTTTCATTTGTCGATGGTTCAAGGGCAATGGGTTTTGAAGTCGACCCCTTTCGTAAGGATTGCCTGGTCAATGGTTATGACGAAATCGGTCTCACACTCCGGCACGCGGAACGCATTCGTGAATTTGAAGCCAACCGGCACCAGACGCAGCCCTGGCTCGGCGCCTCAAGGCATGTGCTATGAGTAAGAAAATCGCTGTTTTGCCCGGGGATGGTATTGGTCCCGAAATTACTGAACAGTGCGTGCGCGTACTCGAGAGTTTGCGTCCTGAGGGCTTGGCGCTTGACTTTGAAATTGCCGCCGTTGGAGGTGCTGCTTACGACGAGGCTAAGGACCCGCTGCCACAAGCAACATTATCGCTTTGTGAGGCTGCAGACGCGATACTTTTTGGATCAGTGGGCGGCCCCCAGTACGACAGCTTGCCGCGCCCGATGCGTCCGGAGCAGGGCTTATTGAGGCTAAGAAAGCATTTCGATCTGTTTGCAAATCTCCGCCCTGCGACGGTTTTTCCGGAACTGGCGCATGCATCCACACTAAAGCCGGAGATTGTTGCCGGGCTTGATTTATTGATTCTGCGTGAGTTGACCTCGGATATTTATTTCGGTCAGCCGCGAGGCATTCACCGGAATGCGCAGGGCCTACGGGAAGGCTTCGACACGATGCGCTATAACGAAGCGGAAATCAGTCGGATCGCGCATGTTGGCTTTCAGACAGCGTTGAAGCGCAAGCGTCGCCTGTGCTCGGTCGATAAAGCAAATGTGCTTGAAACAACCCAGCTTTGGCGCGACGTGGTCAGTGAGATCGCCAGGGACTATCCTGATGTTGAGCTGTCCCATATGTATGTCGATAACGCTGCGATGCAATTGGTGCGACAACCCAAACAATTCGATGTGATTGTCACAGGCAATATGTTTGGCGACATTTTGTCAGACGAGGCCTCGATGCTTACCGGGTCGATCGGTATGTTGCCCTCGGCGTCGCTCAACGATAAACAGTTTGGTCTGTATGAGCCGATCCATGGCTCTGCCCCTGATATCGCCGGCAAGGGCCTTGCGAATCCCTTGGCAAGCATTTTGTCAGCGGCAATGATGCTTCGCTATTCACTCGATGAAGCCGCCTTTGCGGATCGGCTTGAAGCCGCTGTAAGAAAAGTGCTTGCGGGCGGATGCCGCACGGCGGATATCGAGGAACCCGGCTGTAAAAGGCTTGGCACTGCAGCGATGGCCGAGGCGGTCATTGCCGCCTTGCATGAGGCGTCCTCGCGATGAAACCCTTGGTAGCGATGGTCGGATGGCGTGGCATGGTTGGCTCAGTCCTGATGCAACGCATGCAGCAGGAGGGCGACTTCGAGTTGATTCGTCCACGTTTTTTTTCAACATCGAATGCGGGTGGTGCTGCTCCCTTGGGCGATTTAGCCTTGGCCGATGCTTCAGAGCTTGCGTCCTTAGCCGCTTGCGATGTCGTGCTTACATGCCAAGGTGGGGATTTCACCCAAGCGACATACAGCGCCTTACGTGCTAAAGGATGGAGCGGTTACTGGATTGATGCGGCGTCAAGCTTGCGGATGCAAGACGATGCCATCGTGATTCTCGATCCCGTGAATCGGTCTGTGATTGATCAAGGTCTGGAACAAGGTATCAAGAATTATATCGGGGGCAATTGCACGGTGAGTTTGATGATGCTCGCACTCAACGGCTTGTTTCGCGAAGACCTGATTGAATGGATCACGGCGATGACCTATCAGGCTGCATCGGGCGCCGGTGCACCGCATATGCGAGAACTCATCGCGCAAATGGGTACTGTGCATCACGAAGCCTCAAGCCTTCTCGCCGATGAACAAAGCAGCATCCTCGATGTCGATGAGCGTGTTGCCTCCTGCCTGCGTTCTTCAAAGCTGCCCACCGGGCACTTCGGGGTCGCCTTGGCCGGCAGTCTTATTCCTTGGATTGACAAGGATTTGGGCAACGGCATGTCGAGGGAAGAGTGGAAGGGCGATGCCGAGTGCAACAAGATTTTGGGTCGACCTGCGACAGGCCCTGGCAGAATCCCGGTGGAATCGCTTTGCGTGCGAATCGGCGCCATGCGCTGTCATTCGCAAGCGCTGACGATCAAGCTCAACGCGGATCTGCCGCTTGCGGAGATCGAGCGCTTGATTGCGAGTGGCAACGATTGGGTTCGCCTTGTGCCCAATCAACGCGAAGCGAGCATGACCCACTTGTCGCCTGCGGCGGTGAGCGGGCGGCTTGATATTGCGATCGGACGCGTGCGCAAACTCGCCATGGGCGATCAGTATTTGAGCGCATTTACAGTCGGTGATCAGCTCTTGTGGGGCGCTGCAGAACCTCTGCGGCGTATGCTGCGTATGCTGTTGCCACGTTTGCACTGATCGGTTGCTGATGCTTCGCAGGGCGTTCAAGCGTGCCGGCCTCGCGACATTGTTTTTGTGTTTGGGCACGAATGCCTTGGCGCAAGCGCGCTGCGGCGGCATGCGGCTTGAGACCTTACCGGGGCAAACGCTCGGCGAGATCGTATCGACCTATGTGAGCGATCAATGCCCGCTCAACACGCTCATGTGGGAAAGCTATCAAGCGAATCCGCATGCTTTTTTCGGGTCTATTCATCATTTGCGTGCTGACACGATACTTGAATTGCCTCCTTTCCCGGCACCCGATGAATCACAGCGGCTTGAGGCTAACCGGCAGATCGGCATACAGAGAGAAATTTTTGAACGTTATAGAAGACTCGTTGCTCAAGGTGTTCCGAAGTTCAGGGCAAGGCAAATTGCTGCCGGCGCGCCGGCAACGCATGAGCAACCAGATGCCTTAGCCAAGCCCCAGCGTGCACCGGGTAGCGGCGAGCAGTTGAAGCTTGCGCCCGTTAAACCGGATACCGGCAGCACAGCGGCAGGCAGCGAGCAAGCACTGATGAATGAATTGGCGCTGCGCGAGGCCCAGGCCAGGATTCAATTGCTTGAGCAGCAGCTTGCCGATTTAAAGCGCCTGCTCGAACAGCGTGAACAATTGCAAGCCTCAGCCAGTCCCACGACCCTCCCGCCAAGTGAACGCGTAGCGCCCGCCTGGCTACAAACCACCGAAGGCATGGTCCTTGCGAGTCTCTTGATCACTGCGCTGCTTGCAGGTTTCGTGCTGCTTTGGCGGATGCGCACGCCGATGAGTCCTGCGGGGTCAAGCAGCGACGAATCATGGCCGCCCGAGTTGCGGCAGGCCCGCGACGCGATCAATCGCGCGGCCGGTCGCGACGCGGCCCTTAAGGAACCAAGCGAACTTGAAAAAGCCGTGGACGGTCGATTTCCCCTGCCCAATCTTGACTTTTTCGAGGGTGTTCGCGACAAAAGCCAATCGAAGCGCGACGAGACATAAAGCATGCCCCGTGTCGCTTTGCGGGTCGCCTATGATGGCAGGGGGTATTGTGGCTGGCAGACGCAGGCCAACCGGCAGAGTTTGCAAGACGATTTGGAGCTTGCGATTTCCCGAATTGCAATGGAGCAGGTGCGCGTCTTTTGTGCAGGGCGTACCGATGCTGACGTCCATGCCTTATCCCAAATCGTGCACTTCGATACCCAGGCGCTCAGGCCGATTCAGGCATGGATTAAGGGCGTGAATCGACACCTTGCCGAGCATTACGAACAGCAGCGGTCGCATGGTTTTGGTCGCATGATGGTTTGCAATGCACAGGAGACTTCGGCCGATTTTCATGCCCGATTCAGTGCGATTGCACGCAGCTATTTCTATGTGATCTACAACCGAGAGGCTTGGCATCCGCATTGGATGAATCGGTCCGGTTTTTATTACCGTCCATTAGATGTTGCCGCGATGCGAGAAGCAGCGCTCGCGCTAAAAGGGCGTCATGATTTTTCGGCCTTCAGGGCGGCCGAATGCCAGGCTAAGTCGCCGGTTAGAACGATTCAGGATTTGAATATTAGGGCACATCCGCCATTTTTCCTGGTTCAAGTCAAAGCGGATGGGTTCTTGCATCATATGATTCGAAATATCGTGGGTGCATTGATTGCCATTGGCTGTGGCGACGAGCCGGTTTCGAAAATGCGTGCTTGGCTGCAGGCAGGTGAGCGCAGCCTTTTGCCACCAACCTTCGCTGCGAGCGGGCTTTACTTTGCCGGCGCGCAGTATCAGCCCGATGTATTGGCTTTCCCGACCTTGTGCAGCACGGAGGAGATTTTGCCGGGCCTGTGATGCTCACTGCGCTATCGTGGTGATTAAAAGAGGTAGTCTTTGTGATCGAGGTTAAGGTTTGACCGTCAGGATTAAATTTTGCGGGCTTGTGCGAAAGCAAGACATTGCTTTTGCCAAATCGCTCGCGGTGGACTACATCGGCTTAGTGCTTTATGCCAAGAGCCCGCGTGCGCTCAATTTAGAGCAAGCCTTCGCCTTGCGGCGCGAGGTCGGCTCGTCGATGCAATGTGTGGGCCTTTTTGTGAACGCTCATCCCGCTTATGTACACGCAGCCCATCGGCGCCTTGGCCTGGATGTGATTCAATTTCATGGTGATGAATCAGCCAAGCAATGTTTTGCGTCCTCACCGATACGATTTTGGCGGGCGGTTCGCATGCAACATCCAAAAAGTCTTGAGTTGGCCATGCAAGCCTTTGCGAGCGAAGGACGGCATGCAGGCGGGGAGCTTGCGCCCCATCGGATGACAGCAGCGCTTGCAACATGCGAAGCATTTTTGGTTGATGCAGACGCCAAGCTTGCTTATGGTGGTAGCGGCCATGTTTTTGATTGGACCTGGCTTGGACAGTCCGAGCGTCGCCCCGATCGATTGATTCTCAGTGGAGGCCTCAACGGCGACAATGTCAGCGAAGCCATCAAGGCCCTGCGCCCCTGGGCAGTTGATGTATCGTCCGGTATTCAGGGTGCTTCGCCAAGCGTCAAGGATGCAGGCAAAATGGAAGTTTTTGTAAATCTTGTGCGGGCATCCGAACAAGCTGTTTTAACCAAGAGGCCATGCGATGAAGCCCTATGACTTACCCGATGCAACAGGGCATTTTGGCCCTTACGGCGGTATTTTCGTTTCTGAAACCCTGATGCATGCGCTTGAAGCGCTGAGAGATGCCTACGCGCACTATCGACAGGATCCCGAGTTTATTGCTGAATTTCAGTCAGAACTGAAGCATTTTGTGGGCCGGCCGAGTCCAATCTATCACGCAAGAAACTGGAGCGAGCGCCTTGGCGGTGCTCAGATTTACTTCAAACGCGAGGATCTCAATCACACCGGTGCACACAAGGTTAACAACACGATCGGCCAAGCCTTGCTTGCCAAGCGGATGGGCAAGCCGCGTGTGATTGCTGAAACCGGGGCAGGGCAGCACGGCGTGGCAACGGCAACCGTCGCGGCGCGCTTTGGGATGTCCTGTGTGGTCTTCATGGGCGAGGAAGATGTCGGCCGACAGGCGGCTAATGTTTATCGGATGAAACTACTCGGTGCCGAGGTCATCCCAGTGACAAGCGGTTCGCGTACGCTCAAGGATGCGCTGAATGAGGCGATGCGCGACTGGGTGACGAATGTTGAAAATACCTTTTATATCATTGGCACCGTTGCCGGTCCCCATCCCTATCCGATGATGGTGCGCGACTTCAATTCGGTTGTGGGTAAGGAATGCATTGAGCAAATGCCGCAGATCGCAGGCAGGCAACCCGATTATGTGCTCGCCTGCGTGGGTGGTGGGTCCAATGCCATGGGCATTTTTTATGATTACATCCCGGATGAGCGGGTGCGTTTGATTGGTGTTGAAGCCGCCGGCGAAGGCATCGACACCGCAAGGCATGCCGCCAGTTTGCAGCGTGGCATCCCCGGTGTTTTGCACGGTAACCGGACTTATCTGCTGCAGGATGACAACGGACAGATTCAAGAAACGCATTCATTGTCTGCTGGTCTTGACTATCCAGGCGTTGGTCCCGAGCACGCCTGGCTCAAGGACAGCGGTCGAGCAACTTACGTCGGGGCAAGCGATGCAGAGGCCTTAGCCGCCTTTCACGATTGTTGCCGTATTGAAGGCATTATTCCTGCTTTGGAATCGAGCCATGCTTTGGCGCATGCAGCCAAACTCGCGCCAAGCTTGGCAAAAGATCAAATTATTCTCGTGAACTTGAGCGGTCGCGGTGATAAGGATTTGCATATTGTTGCAGAGGCGAGCGGCCTGGATTTCTTTTGCCGGCCGAGTTGCCGAAAGCTGGGCCATTCATGACCAGTTCGCGCATCGACGAGCGTTTCAATGCGCTCCGGCTCAGTGGCAAAAAAGGTCTTATTCCTTATATCGCTGCGGGCGACCCAAGCCCTTCGCATACCGTCGGTTTAATGCACGCGCTTGCTGCCGCAGGTGCTGATGTTATCGAGCTGGGTGTTCCTTTTTCCGATCCGATGGCAGACGGACCAGCGATCCAACGAGCGACCGAACGCGCGATCCGCCAAGGGGTCGGTTTGCGTCAATGCCTGGCGATGGTGGCGGCATTTCGACAGCGCAATCAGCATACGCCGCTTGTGTTGATGGGCTACGCGAACCCGATCGAACGTTTTGGCAGGCAGGCATTTGTGGACGAAGCCAAATCGGCGGGTGTTGATGGTGTGTTGGTGGTGGACTACCCACCGGAAGAGTCCGCAGACTTTGCCCGGTCGCTCAAAACCGCAGGCCTGGATCCGATCTTTTTGCTCTCGCCAACAACGACTGAATCACGCATACGCGATATTGTGAAACATGCAAAAGGTTATGTTTATTATGTCAGTCTAAAAGGTATTACCGGGGCTGCACACCTTGATGTGCAAGCGGTTGCGGCGAAGATGCCCTTGATCCGGCAATACACGGACTTACCGATTGGTGTGGGATTCGGCATCCGAGATGCCCTCAGCGCGCGTGCGGTCGCAGAAGTCGCTGATGCAGTAGTTATAGGAACGAGATTGATCCAGGAGATGGAGCAAGTTGGTGCAGACAATGCCGAAGCCGCTGTAGGCCGTCTGCTTGCCGACATTCGCAGCGGTATGGACGCTTAGGTGAAGCGCTAAACCGCGATGGTTTTTTGCTAGGAGTCGTCTATGAGTTGGCTGGATAAACTGCTTCCCCCGCGCATTCAGCGTGCGCCGGGTTCAGCGAAGAAAATTCCCGAAGGGCTTTGGGTGAAGTGCCCGAGCTGCGATGTGGTGCTTTACTCAGCCGACTTGCAAACCAATGTGAATGTTTGCCCCAAGTGTCATCATCATCTCAGGATGTCAGCTCGAGAACGCATCAATAGTTTGCTCGATCCAGAAGGGCGCTTTGAAATCGGTCAGGAAGTGCTCGCGGTTGATGTACTGAAATTTAAGGACTCGCGAAAATACAGCGAACGTTTGCAAGAGGCTATTGACCAAACTGGCGAGACCGATGCCATCGTGGTGATGGGTGGTGCGATATGCAGCATTCCTGCCGTGGTTGCTGCCTTTGAGTTCGATTTCATGGGCGGCTCAATGGGAGCCGTCGTTGGCGAGCGTTTCTCACGTGGCGTGCAAGCAGCCATTGACCAGCGCATGGCTTTTGTATCGGTTGCTGCATCTGGTGGCGCAAGAATGCAAGAGGGATTGATCTCATTGATGCAAATGGCACGCACAACCGCCATGCTCAGTGAGCTTGCCGCGCGACGACTGCCTTTTATTTCAGTGCTTACGGATCCTACGATGGGTGGGGTGTCGGCAAGTTTTTGTTTTCTTGGCGATGTGGTGATCGCCGAACCCAAGGCCTTGATCGGCTTTGCCGGTCCGCGGGTCATTGAGCAAACCGTGAGGGAGAAACTGCCCGAAGGGTTTCAGCGCGCTGAATTTTTGCTCGAAAAAGGTGCGGTCGATATGATTCTTGATCGGCGTCAGCTCCGTGAAACCATTGCTCGTCTCGTGGCTTTGCTGATGCGTCAAAGCAGCGATGCGGTTGTGATCGGATCATCGGCTTGATGGCCCTGCGCTCAATGGCGCTAAGCGAGTGGTTGTCTCATTTAGAGCAGGGTCCGCGTGGTGGTATTGCGCTTGGCCTTGACCGTGTGCGGGTGCTTGCTTTGCGCCTGGGGATTCGTTTTGACTGTCCGGTGATTCTGGTGGGCGGGACCAACGGCAAAGGGTCGACCTGTGCCATGCTCGAGTCGATTCTCACCCAGGCGGGCTACCGAACCGCGCTATACACATCGCCACATTTGCTGCGCTTTAATGAGCGCGCCAGACTGGCTCAACAAGCCATGGATGATGAAACCCTGCTTGCGTCCTTCGAAGCTGTGGAGGCTGCACGCGGTGATGAAGCGCTTACTTTTTTCGAATTCACGAGCCTGGCGGTGTTTCACGCGTTCATGCAGGCCAAGCCCGAGGTCTTGATTGCTGAAATCGGACTTGGCGGGCGACTTGATGCGGTCAACATCCTGGATCCCGATTGTGCCATCGTGACGGCGATCGATATTGATCATGCTGAATGGCTGGGCAACACCCGCGAGCAAATTGCCTGGGAAAAGGCGCATATTTATCGGCCCGGACGCCCGGCAATTTGTTCAGATCCTGCGCCGCCGCAAAGCCTGATCGATCATGCTGAGAAAATCGGCGCCGACCTCTACCTCTTCGGACGCGACTTTAATTACGCCGGTGACCGTCAACAGTGGTCTTTTGCGATTCGCGATCGTCGCCGTGCAAGCCTTGCTTATCCCGCTCTGCGCGGTGCGAATCAGTTGCTCAATGCCTCCGGCGTGCTGGCCGCGCTTGATGCACTGCGTATGCGCCTTCCGATTCCGGCCCATGCGGTGCGGCAGGGTTTTGCGTTGGTTGATTTACCAGGACGCTTTCAAGTCCTGCCGGGACAACCCACGGTTATTTTGGATGTCGCACACAATCCGCATGCGGTGGCTCATCTTGCTGCCAACCTCGATCAAATGGGTTTTTTCCCCGAGACCTACGCCGTCTTCGGTATGTTGAAGGAAAAAGATGTGGAGGCTTCGCTTCGAGCAATCACATCGCGGGTTCAACACTGGATGCTGTGTTCATTGCCCGGTGCTCGAGGTCAAAGCGCCGACGCGCTGGCACAAAAGTTAAGCGAAAACAAGCTGCTTGCTGTCGACGCCTTAGGGAAGAGCGCGCAATTTTCATGTCACGAGTCGCCCGCAGCAGCTTTTGCTGCTGCGCGAGGACAAGCGCAAGACAATGATAGGATCGTTGTTTTCGGGTCTTTTCTCACGGTTGCCGACGTTCTCGCGGGGCGAGGCTAGGAATCGATCAACATGAATAAGTCTGCGGACGAAGACGATCAGTTTTCGCTTCAAACCGCTTCGCCTTATCGCATCAAGGCAAGACAGCGTCTCATTGGTGCCGTGGTACTGATGGTGCTTGTAGCGATCGTCATGCCGATTTTTTTCCATGCCGAGCCTCGAATTCCTTCGGTGAGTCCAAAACAGAACCTGCCCGAGCGCGATGCTGCTATGCAGGACGGCAAATCCAACGATCGATCAGCACAGGCATCGTCGGGTGAAGCTGCCGACGAGGCGAAAGCAGCTGCTCATGATGAGCATGGCGCAAAGCCTGTAGGAAGCGATGAATCGTTGTCAAAGGCTGATGCCCATTCAGGCTCAAGGCCAGTTTCCGAGGTAGACGCTGCCAGCGCGAAAGCCGAAGCGGTCGCGAAGGCAGAGCAGGCGCCAAAGCCTGAAGCGGCAGCAAAGTCTGAGATGCCTGCCAAAGCTGATGTTGCCACCAAGACAGAACAGGCAGAGCCTGCCACCAAGAACCCCTATCCAGAACGTTATCCTGACCGGTATGTTTTGCAGGCCGGGGCCTTTTCCCAGCCCGAGAGCGCCGAGGCGCAGGTTGCGCGAATAAGAAAGCTAGGTTTTAAGGTTTATACCGATCGTATCAAAACCCCTAAGGGTGAGCGCGTCAGGGTCAGGGTGGGACCTTTTTCGAACAAGGCTGATGCCATCAAGGCGCAAAACAAGTTGCGCCAGTCGCAACTCGATATTCCCTTGGTAGGGCCGGATGCGTAGCGACCCTGTTTCGAAGCGTAGCCCGATGGTTCACAAGGTTTAAGCGCGTGGAAACTTCGGCATGGTTCCAATGGAGCCTCTGGGACTGGATCAGCCTATTGGTGCTGTGTGCCTCGGCAGTTGCGGGTATTCTCAGTGGTCTTGTCAAGACGGCTTTTGCGCTCGCTTCATGGCTGATCGCTTTCCTGTTTGCCTCTGAGCTTGGGGCGAAACTCGCTGCCTGGCTTACCTGGCCACAGGATCGTTTTGTGTTGATGGCCATCGCGTTTTTTCTGCTCCTGCTGATCACCCGGGTCATCGGCGCGATGACGGCTTCAGCCCTTCGGTGGGCCGGATTAGGGCTTGTTGATCGCATTGCTGGATTTGCGCTTGGGCTGGCAAGAGCCATGCTCGTGCTGGCCTTTTGTGCCTTACTGGCGCAACGCCTGGGTTTGATGCAGCATGAGTCTTTTGATCGTGCGCACAGCCGCGCTCTTTGGATCTGGCTTGTGCAAGCTGCTGAACCCTATTGGGCTGATATGGTTCAAGGCGGATTGCGAGTGGGGAGTTAAGCGATGTGTGGCGTGATTGGTGTTGCAGGACACGGTCCTGTGAATCAGGCGATTTACGACGGCTTGCTGCTCTTGCAGCATCGTGGTCAGGACGCTGCAGGCATAGCAACCGAAGACCGTGGTCGTTTTTATATGTATAAGGCCAATGGTCTGGTCCGCGATGTGTTTCGTACCCGTAATATGCGTTCGCTGCCCGGGTTGCATGGACTCGGACATGTCCGTTATCCCACGGCCGGTTCGGCGATGAACCCTGAAGAGGCGCAGCCTTTTTATGTCAATGCGCCACACGGGATCACGTTGGCACATAACGGCAATTTGACCAATTCCCGCGCCTTGCAGCGTGAAATGTATGCGCTTGATCGCCGTCACATCAACACCGATTCGGATTCAGAGGTCCTGTTGAATGTATTTGCCCATGCGCTTCAAGATCTCGGTGCGGCGTCCAAACTCGAGAGCATCCGTGCTCAAAGTCCCCGGGCCCAACTCAGTGTTGATGAGATTTTTGCAGCGGTAAGCATGCTTGGCGAGCGTGCCCGAGGTGCTTATGCCGTGGCCATGCAAATTGCCAATGTTGGTTTGCTTGCTTTTCGCGATCCATTTGGCATCAGACCCATGTGCCTGGGCTATTTGGAAACCGACCATGGCACAGAGTGGATGGTGGCTTCTGAATCGGTCGCCGTCGAGGGTCTGGGGTTTAAGCGCTTGCGCGATTTGAAACCAGGTGAAGCGATTCTTATTGATCGGGATGGCCAGTTACATCAACAACAATGTATGCCGTCACAAGGTTTACATCCATGTATTTTTGAATACGTTTATTTTGCAAGACCGGATTCGATGATTGATGAAGTGTCGGTCTATGATGCCCGCTTAAAAATGGGTGCCTTGTTGGCAGATGATGTGAAGTCGGCGCTTCGACTCGGTGATATCGATGTGGTGATGCCCATACCGGATACGTCACGTCCCTCAGCGATGGAAATGGCGGATCGCCTCAATCTGCCCTACCGTGAAGGTTTCATCAAGAATCGTTACGTGGGTCGTACCTTCATCATGCCGGGCCAGGCGGTGCGTCGGAAGTCGGTACGTCAGAAGCTCAATGCGATGAGCGTTGAATTCAAGGGGAAAAGTGTTTTGCTGGTCGACGATTCAATCGTCAGGGGTACGACCTCGCGCGAAATCATCCAAATGGCGCGCGATGCCGGCGCGCGGAAAGTTTATTTCGCATCAGCGTCACCTCCGGTACGTTATCCTAATGTTTACGGTATTGATATGCCAACGCGGAGCGAACTGATCGCGCATGGACGAAGCGATCAGGAAATCGGCAAGTTGCTCGGTGCTGATGGGCTTGTTTATCAGTCGATTGATCGCATGAAGCAAGCGGTTGCATCGTTCGGTACGCAATTCAAGGGTTTCGAGGCATCTTGTTTTGATGGTCGCTACATGACCGGTGATGTCGACCAGGAGTTACTCGACCACCTTGAATCGCAACGTCTTCGTGCAGAGGCTACGGCGGAATCAATGCAAGCTGACTTGCACGCTGCGATGAATTTACAATTTTTACAACGCGAGACTTAAATCGCTGGACACATCATGGATGATTACTTTGCAAGCGATCCGATTCGAGATCTAGATTTCAGTACGAGATCGGTTCGTTCGGGTTCGGATAGGACGAGTTTTGGCGAACACGGTGAGGCGATGTTTCTCACCTCAAGTTTTGTGTTTCGAAACGCCGCTGAAGCCGCGGCGCGTTTTGGTAATCAAGAGCCCGGCTATGTTTATTCGCGATTCACGAATCCGACGGTTCGTCAGTTTGAACGCAGGCTTGCGAGTCTCGAAGAGGGCGAGGCATGCATTGCCACAGCATCGGGTATGTCGGCGATCATGACCACGGCGCTTGCCTTGCTGAAGGCAGGTGATCACATGGTTTGTGCAAGCGCGGTTTTTGGCTCGACCTACCAGCTCTTTGGTATGTTGTCCCGATTTGGCGTGCGATGCAGTTTTGTACCGCTCAGTGATCTGGCCGCATGGGAGGCGGCGATTGAGCCCGCAACAAGGCTTTTTTACGTTGAAACGCCTTCAAATCCGCTTACAGAACTCGCCGATCTTGCCGGACTTGCCTTGATCAGCAAGCCGCGAGGTATCCATTTGGTGGTCGATAATTGTTTTTGTACTCCGGCGTTGCAAAAGCCGCTTTTGCACGGCGCTGATATCGTGATTCATTCCGCTACAAAATATATCGATGGTCAGGGGCGGGTCCTGGGCGGCGCCATCGTGGGGCAACGATCCTTTCTCCATGATCAGGTCCTGCCTTTGATGCGAACCACCGGACCGAGCCTTTCCGCTTTTAATGCATGGGTTTTATTGAAGGGCTTGGAAACCTTGCAAATTCGCATGGATCAGCAAAGTGCAAATGCCTTCGAGGTCGCGCAATACCTGGTGCAGCATCGGGCAGTGGCGCGGGTTTATTACCCCGGCTTGACTTCGCATCCACAGCATGAACTCGCCAAAGCCCAGCAAGGGGGGTTTGGTGCCGTCGTCTCCTTTGAGCTAAGGGGTGAAGACGATTCGATGCTTCGCCAAAGGGCCTGGTCAATCATCGATGCAACCCGGCTCATATCGATCACCGGTAATCTTGGTGACACGAAGAGCACGATCACCCATCCGGCAAGCACCACCCATGGCAGACTCAGTCCCCAAGCGCGGCTTGATGCGGGTATTGGCGAGGGTTTAATCCGCCTGGCTGTCGGTTTGGAGTCAGCCCGCGACATTTGCACAGATCTCGCCCGAGGGCTCGATGGGATGGGTCAATGACGAAACAGATCGTCGAACAAATCATCATAGGGGTTCCGAGTACTGACGGTGCAGGCGTCAAACTGTTGCGTGTCTTGCACGGCCCTGCGATGCAACGCAGACTCGACCCCTGGTTGATGCTGGATTATTTTTCGTCTGATGTACCGGAGGATTATCTTGCGGGCTTTCCCGATCACCCGCATCGGGGATTTGAAACGATCACCATCATGCTGGAAGGTCGTATGCTGCATCGAGATAGCCGAGGCAATCAGGGTCTGCTTCAGGCCGGCGATGTGCAGTGGATGAGCGCGGCACGCGGTATTGTTCACTCGGAGATGCCTCAACAGGAAGCAGGGCGACTCGCTGGTTTCCAACTGTGGCTTAACTTGCCAGCCTCACACAAAATGCAGGATGCCCGTTGGCAGGACATCAAAGCCTCTTCGATCCCGCGGTGGGAAGACGGGAGATCTGGCTTTCTGCGCCTCATCGCAGGGCATTTGCCGCATCAACTGGGGGCGTTTACCTGTGTGAGCGCCCATCAGCAAGGGCCGCTTGAGCAACACTTGAGTTTTCCAATGATCATTCATGGCGAGCTCGGATCGCCTCAACCAGGCGACGGTAGCCTTGAGATTCCGGTTTCAAAAGGGCATCATGCTTTCATTTATATGATCAATGACGGTCTGACGGTTGATCATCAGAAAGTGGCGGGCGGCGCTATGGCGGTGATTTCGCCGCAAGTCGATCGTCTGACGGTAGGTGGCCATGGCGCTTTTCTTTATGCCAGCGCCAAGCCGATCGGTGAGCCGATCGCGCAGATGGGACCTTTTGTGATGAACACGCAGGAAGAATTGATGCAAGCGCTTGAGGATTACCAAAGGGGACGGCTTGGCTAAGCACTGCCGAACTGCATCAGTGATGGACACAACAAACGACGATAAACGACTCTGGTATGTATGCCACACGAAACCCAAGCAGGAATTTCGTGCTGCTGAAAATCTCGAACGCCAAGGCTATCAAATCTGGTTGCCTCAAATGCGGGCTTGGCAGCGAAAGAAATCTGCCTTGGTACCCATGTTTCCACGTTATATGTTTTTGCGACCAGCGCACGAACAACACAGTATTGCGCCGGTCCGATCGACACTTGGCGTTTTTGGCTTGGTACGGTTTGGTATGGAACCTGCAACGATTCGTGATCCGACATTGCAGTCGCTCAGGTTTTTGGAACAACAGTTGCGCGAGGCTGAATTTTCGAGTTTTTCGCCGTTCAAACCCGGTGATCAGGTGATGGTGGTGGAGGGTCCCTTTAAAGGCTTAGAAGGTATTGTCAGCAGCGTTGCCGAGGAGCGGATCAGCGTGTTGATGACTTTACTCGGGCGAGAACGATCGCTTGAGTTTCCTGCAACCCTGCTAAAAGTCAGTTGAGCGGAAGATCCCCTCATGCCTAAGCAAACGGCTGTGCTGCTCACCGGTGGCGCGGGCTACATCGGCACACATACCGCCTTGAGCCTCGTAGAGGCCGGATACTTACCAATATTGCTAGACAACTTTTCCAACGCTGATCCCAATGTCGTCTCGCGTCTGAGGCAATTGCTTGGCGTATCAGCCTTTGTTATCAGCCCTGGGGATGCTTGCGATCAAGGCTTGCTTGGCGATTTGTTCGAGCGCTTCGAGATTCAGGCAGTGATTCATTTTGCGGCCTTGAAGGCGGTCGGAGAATCGGTATCACAGCCTTTACGTTATTTTGAAAATAACAATAACGCCCTTCTTGCCGTCCTTAAGGCGATCGCGGCGATCAGTCCCGATCGCCTGATTCCTCTGGTCTACAGCTCCTCGGCGACCGTTTATGGTGACCCCGATCAGGTGCCGATTAGCGAATCCGCGCCACTGCGTCCGACCAATCCCTATGCGTGGACCAAAGTCATCGGTGAGCAACTTATTCTTGCCCAACAAATAGCAGATCCGTTTTTTAGAGCGGTCATACTTCGCTATTTCAACCCGGTCGGCGCACACGAATCCGGATTGATCGGAGAGCAACCGCAGGGAATCCCTAACAATCTCATGCCCTATGTTCAACAGGTCGCTGTTGGACGGCGCGAATACCTCGCTGTTTTTGGTCGAGATTGGCCTACCCCGGACGGAACCGGCGTGCGCGATTACTTGCATGTGATGGACCTGGCGCAAGGACATGTCAGGGCGGTCGAGTACCTGCTTGCCGGGAAGTGTTCGGAAATTATTAATCTTGGAACAGGAACGGGCCGCTCGGTGCTTGAGCTGATCGATGCCTTTTCGCAGGCAAGCGGTCGGGAGATTCCCTATCGTTTTACCGACAGGCGTGCCGGCGATATTGCTGTTTGCTACGCTGACCCTCGCAAAGCGCTTTCATTGCTGGGCTGGAAGGCTGAGCGTGACCTCGCAAGCATGTGTGCCGATGCCTGGCGATGGCAATCCCGTAATCCGGACGGTTACCGTCAGGTTTCAAGCGCTCAAGAAGCGTGATCTAAGGATCAGCGATGCGTGTTTTAGTCACTGGAGCAGCCGGGTTTATAGGTTTTCATGTTGCCAAACACTTGCTCGGCCGGGGCGATCAAGTGCTCGGGGTCGATTCGGTTAATGATTACTACGACCCGTCGATCAAGCGTGCCAGGCTCTCAATGTTGCAGGCCTTGCCTCGTTTTAGCTTCATGGAAGGAAATCTCGCCGATGAATCATTCACGCGGAAAGCCTTCGAAGCGCCTCAGGATCGGGTGATTCACCTTGCGGCTCAGGCCGGTGTGCGCTACTCGTTGGTCAATCCGATGGCCTATGTTGAAAGCAATATCATGGCCTTTACAAGGGTGCTTGAGGCCTGCCGCCACAACGAGCTTGCGCATCTGACCTATGCCTCAACCAGCAGTGTTTACGGGGCAAATACCAAGATGCCTTTCAGTGAGCATCAAGGTGTGGACCATCCGCTCCAGTTTTATGCAGCCAGCAAACGTGCTAATGAATTGATGGCCCATAGTTATAGTCATTTGTTCAATTTGCCAACGACGGGTTTGCGCTTCTTTACCGTGTATGGGCCATGGGGTCGACCGGATATGGCGCTATTTCTCTTCACGCGCAACATTCTCGAAAGTAAACCGATCCAGGTTTTTAACCATGGACGCCATACGCGAGACTTCACCTATGTGGACGATATTGTTGAAGGTGTGGTGCGCGCCAGTGATCAAATCGCCCAGAGCAATCCCCGTTGGCAGTCGAGTGATCCCGATCCGGCAACAAGTCGTGCACCATTTCGAATTTTTAATATCGGAAACCATGCGCCGGTGAGTTTGAGCAGCTACATCGAGGCGATTGAAGAGGCAGTGGGTCGTAAGGCGATTCAAGAGCATTTACCGCTCCAGGCTGGCGATGTGCCCGACACCTTTGCCGACGTGAGTGCCTTGGTTGAACAGGTTGGCTATAAGCCTTCAACGCCCGTGCAAGTTGGTGTTAAGCGCTTTGTGGCGTGGTATCGAAATTACTACAAGGTATAAGCAGAAGACTTTTGAATGAGCAGAAAACTTATTAATGAGCAGAAAACTTATGGATGAGCAGAAAACTGATGGATGGCAGAAAACTGATGAGGTTCGACAAAGGCCTGATCGGTTTGATCTTGCATCAACGAAAATCTCTGCTTGCCTTGGGCTGAAAAACACCGAGATAAGCGCTGTGATCTTCGACCCGCATGGCCAGTAAATGGGTGACTTGGCCCTCTGTATGAGGGTCTCGCTGCCAGCGGCCGTAGACGGTCATGAGTTGTGCGTTGAATATAGCGTGCCGATAACGATTCACAAGATCGGGATAAATAAGGACTTGAATTACCCCTGTTTCATCTTCTAGTGTTACAAAAATAACACCTTTGGCGGTTTCTGGCCGTTGCCGATGGGTGACGATGCCGCTGCCTCGGGCAAGGGCGCCGTCTGCCAAGACCCGCAGATCCATAGCGCTTCTTATCCGGTATCGTTGCAGTAAGGGGCGCAGTAAAGCCATCGGATGTCTGCCCATGGAAACGCCCAGATGCTTGAGATCAGCCGCCACGTTCAGGAATTCATCCGGGGCTTGAATCGCCTTTGGTGGCGACTCTAATGCGGACGCCTCACTCATTTTCAGCAAATGATGCTGGCGCTGCCAGCCGCTAACTTGCCATAAGCTGTGGCGTCGATGGCCGCTCAGCGGGCTCAAGGCATTGGCTTTGGCAAGCGCTTGAAGATCGGCCTGGTCGAGCCCTGTTTGGCTTGCAAAGCAGGCAAGCTCGCGCGAATGGGTGCCGCTTTGCCAGCGTTCAATCGCTTGTCCGGCAGCTGCGCTCAGTCCTCGCACCATGTGGAGGCCCAGTCTCACCGCATCGCTGCCGTCTGCCTGTCGCTCAAGCTTCGATTCCCATTGACTGTGCAGCACATCGACGGCAAGCACTTCGACGCCATGGTGACGGGCATCTTGGATCAATTGCGCCGGCGCGTAAAAGCCTAAGGGTTGACTATTGAGCATCGCAGCCAGAAAGGCTGCAGGTTCGTGGCACTTGATCCAGCAACTCACATAGACGAGTAGAGCGAAACTTGCTGCATGGCTTTCAGGAAAACCATATTCACCAAAGCCTTCAATTTGTCGAAAGATCTGCTGGGCAAACTCGGTTTCATAGCCCCGTTGCTGCATGCCTTCGATCAAACGCTGTTGGAACATCTCAAGCCCGCCGCGACGTCGCCAGGCAGCCATAGCCCGTCTGAGCTGATCGGCTTCACCGGGACTGAAGCCGGCAGCCAATATGGCGATTTGCATCACCTGCTCTTGGAAGATCGGTACGCCCAGGGTGCGTTCAAGTGCTGGCTTGATTGCCTCTTTGGGAAAGACGACTTTCTCCAGGCCTTGGCGCCGCCGTAAGTAGGGATGAACCATGCCGCCTTGAATCGGACCAGGTCGCACAATGGCGACTTCAATCACCAAATCATAAAAGCGCTGAGGTTTGAGTCTTGGCAGCATGGCCATTTGCGCCCGGGACTCAATCTGGAAAACACCCAGGGTGTCGCCTGCACTAATCATCGCGTAGGTTTTTGGATCCTCAGCGGGTATGTCCTGCATACGAAATCCGCGCCCATCACGCGCACTGATCAGATCGAGTGCTCTGCGAATAGCGCTCAGCATACCAAGCGCAAGAATGTCGACCTTAAGCAAACCGAGTGCGTCTAAATCATCTTTATCCCATTGAATCACCGATCGTCCGGGCATGGCTGCAGGCTCGATAGGAACCATCGCATCAAGACGGTCGCGGGCGATGACAAATCCGCCGCTATGCTGTGATAAGTGCCGTGGAAAGCCTATCAATTGCTCGCTCAGCTTCATCCATTGCTGGACCTTGAAGTGCTCGATCTGGAGACCCGCCTCTTGAAAAGCGATTGCCTGGGGGCTGTCGCGGCTTAAGCCGCGGTGCGCGCGAAGACATTGCTCGATGTCGCTGTTTTCAAAGCCTAAAGCCTTGCCAACTTCGCGCAGCGCTGAGCGCAGTCGCCAGCTGAAAACCGCTGCCGTTAAGGCTGCCCGATCGCGCCCGTATTTACGATATAAATACTGAATAACTTCTTCGCGACGTTGATGTTCAAAATCGATATCGATATCGGGTGGTTCTCGTCGCTCTCGAGAAATGAAACGTTCAAAAAGTACCGACATTCGTGCAGGATCAACTTCTGTAACGCCAAGCACGTAACAAACCGCCGAATTTGCCGCAGAGCCACGACCCTGACACAAAATCCCCTGTGCGCGCGCAAACTGCACAATATCTGCAACTGTAAGAAAGTAGGCTTCGTATTGCAATTCCTCAATCAGCGCCAGTTCATGGTCGATTTGTTTGTGAACCGATGCGGGCGCTCCCATAGGGTAGCGTTGGGCTATACCTTGTTCGCAAAGCAGTCTGAGATAAGTATTAGGGTGGTAGCCTTGAGGCACAATTTCTCTTGGATACTCGTAACGCAGACTGTCGAGCGAAAAATCGCACTTTTCGGCAATCTCAACGCTCGCTTCAAGCCACGCTGCAGGATAGCGCTGCGCCAGCACAAGGCGGCTTCTGAGGTGTGCTTCAGCGTTGGGTAAAGCACAACAGCCCAGTTCGGCAACAGACAGGCCTCGCGCGATCGCATGCAGTACATCGGTGAGGGCGCGGCGTGATCGACGGTGAAAACGCACATCACCACAAGCGGTGATGCTAACGCCGGTATCGTCGCTCCATCGTTGTAATTGCTCGGTCCAAGCCTGATCCCATCCTCGTGCGTGGCATACCGCCCCGATGTATAAGCGCTCGCCAAAGCAATCAAGCAAATCCCTTAAACCTTCCGGGCAAGCCGATTGCCGATTTCGGACTTCTGCATGATCGAAGCGTACAGCCGGTACCCAAACGGCCAGACAACCAGGAAGGCCGTTATCCCATTGCGCCTTGGTCCATCGGTAAGAACCTTTTGGGGCTTGTTGTCGGGCTTGCGAAATCGCCTGGCTTAATCGGGCATAGCCTTCACGATTCATGGCTAATAAAAGCAAACGATCGGTGTCGCCGAGGTTGGCTCGATGATCCGGATCCATGCGACATTGGCTACCGATGATCAGGGGCATGCCGATTTGTTTGGCGCGTACGTGGGCTCTGACGACACCTGCCAATGAGCATTCGTCGCTGATGGTGATGGCGGCATAAGCCATGGCTTGGGCGCGCTCGACCAACTCTTCGGGGTGAGACCCGCCTTGCAAAAAACTGTAGTTGCTAAGGGCCAATAACTCTGCATAGGCAGGTGAGTGGCTCAATGGCGTATCGATACCGGATGGGTTTTGGGTTGATGGGAAAAGCATGCTGAGGCCTGAAAAGCTGAACAGATTATTTTTGGTTTGAAACTGTATAAATATACAGTTAAATTCAATCATCTGCACCAACAGGCTTGTCCGGACTTTGTCATACTTCGCTTTGACAATATGAAAGACAACATTTCAAGTCTGTCTTCCTTAGGAGATTCCGATGAAACTCAAGTCCTTGATTGAAAAACCCAACACCAAATTATCGATTCGCCGCCAATGGGCTGGTCTGAGCCTTGCCCTGATGGGCTTGGCTGCCCTGCCCACATCTGCCCATGCCGCCACTGAAATTCAGTTCTGGCATTCCATGGGCGGCAAGCTTGGCGACTGGGTCAACGATATGGCTACGGGCTTTAATAAAACACAGTCCGAGTACAAGGTGGTACCTGTTTTTAAAGGTACTTATGCCGAGTCAATGACTGCGGGTATTGCAGCGTTTCGTGCTGGTAACGCCCCGCATATTCTTCAAGTTTTTGAAGTCGGTACCGCAACCATGATGGCGTCGAAGGGCGCGATCGTTCCCGTTGCTCAGGTCATGAAGGATGCTGGCGAGAAGTTCGACCCGAAGGCTTATGTGCCAGCGGTCGCAGGCTATTACACGAGCCGCAAGGGCGAGATGCTTTCTTTTCCCTTCAACAGTTCAACCACTGTTTTTTACTATAACAAAGATGTTTTCCAGAAAGCAGGCGTACGTAAAGTTCCTGAAACCTGGTCTGACGTTGCTTTAGCCGCAGCACTGATCAAGTCATCGGGTGCGGCCAAGTGCGCTTACACATCATCCTGGGTCAGTTGGGTGCACCTGGAAAACTTCTCGGCCTGGCACAACGTACCGATTGCAACCGCCAATAACGGTTTTGACTCGCCCGATGCGAAATTGTTGATCAATACGCCTTTGCATCAGAAACATATTGGAAATCTGGAACAGTGGTCCAAGCAAGGCTTGTTCACCTACGGCGGCCGCGCCGGTGCAGCCGATGCCAAGTTTCACTCGGGTGAATGCGCCATGTTTACCGGCTCATCGGCTGCTTACGCCAACGTCAAAGCAAATGCGAAATTTGATTTCGGGATCACCAAGCTACCCTATTACTCCGATGTTCCAGGCGCCCCCCAAAACACCATCATCGGTGGTGCGAGTCTGTGGGTAATGGCAGGCAAGAAGAAAGAAGACTACAAGGGTGTGGCTAAATTCTTTAACTATGTTGCCAGCCCTGAGTTACAGGCTCAGTCGCATCAACAGACGGGTTATCTGCCCATCACCTCAGCAGCCTACGAGATCACCAAGAAATCAGGCTTTTACGAGAAAAACCCCGGGACCGATGTCTCGGTTCAGCAAATGATTGTGAAGACCACGGATAAATCGAGGGGCTTAAGACTTGGTAATTTTGTGCAGATCCGTACCATCATTGATGAGGAACTCGAGGGCGTTTGGGCGGGTAAACAAGACGCGAACACCGCACTCGCAAGAATCGAGCAACGGGGTAATGAGCAACTGGCCCGCTTTGCACGAACAAGCAAAGAATAGATGACCTTTGCCGCCCAGGAGCGAGGCACGTGGTTTAAGGGATGGGGCCTGCCAGCTTTGTTGCTGGCACCCCAGCTTGTGATTGTTTTAGTTTTTTTTTACTGGCCTTCGGTCCGTGCGGTTTTCAGTTCGTTTTTTCTCGAGGATGCTTTCGGTCAAGGGGCCGAGTTTGTCGGTCTTGAAAACTTTGAGCGATTATTTGCGGATTCCGACTATGCCGATTCATTCGGCATTACGGTTGTCTTCTCGCTGCTTGTCACGGGTATCGGCCTGTCGGTAAGTTTGGTGCTCGCCTGGTTTGCTGACCGGGCGATCAAGGCACGTTATGTTTTCCGGACGATGCTGATCATTCCTTATGCGGTGTCGGCGGCGGTTGCAGCGGTCTTGTGGAGTTTTCTGTTTGCGCCAAGCGTTGGGGTGGTCGCCCATTGGCTGATCAAGCAGGGCTTGGCATGGAACTATCTGGTCAACGCCAATCATGCCCTCGCCCTGATTGTGATGACGGCAGTCTGGAAACAGATTGCTTATAACTTCATCTTTTTTCTGGCGGGATTGCAGGCGATTCCCAAGAGCATGATTGAGGCTTCGGCCATTGATGGCGGCGGCCCGTTTAAGACTTTTTTTTATGTGACCTTGCCCTTGCTCTCGCCAACAGCTTTTTTCTTATTGGTCGTCAATGTGGTTTATGCCTTTTTTGACACCTTCGGCATTATTGATGCCTCGACTGGCGGTGGTCCGGGGACCTCAACGAGCATCTTGGTCTATAAAGTATATAACGACGGATTCAAGGCCCTGGACCTTGGAAGTTCGTCGGCGCAGTCGGTGATTCTGATGATCCTGGTGGTCTTGCTGACCGTAGTCCAGTTTCGCTTTATTGAACGGCGTGTTCATTATGCTTGACGGGCGTGTTCATGATCGGTGAGCCACGCTGGATGCCATGGCTCACCTACGGGGTGCTTATCCTCGGTGTGGTCATCATTGGATTTCCCCTCTGGGTTGCGATTGCCGCCTCAACCCAGTCGATTGAGCAGGTACGCGATGTACCGATGTCAATGGCGCTTGGCGCGTCTTTCTTCGACAATCTTTATACCGTACTTGATTCCGGTGCGGGCAATAGCGCAGCACCCGTTGGACGCATGGTTTTCAATACGTTTCTGGTTGCCCTGGTCATTGCGCTCGGCAAGATCCTGATTTCCTTGCTTTCTGCCTATGCTTTCGTATTTTTCCGTTTTCCCGGCCGGACAACGGCGTTTTGGCTTATTTTCGTGACCCTGATGTTGCCTGTTGAGGTGAGAATCATGCCCACCTATGAGGTCATGGCGAGCCTGAAGCTGATCAATACCTACACAGGTTTGACCTTGCCATTGATGGCCTCAGCAACAGCAACCTTTCTGTTTCGTCAGTTTTTTATGACGATTCCGCCTTCTTTGGTCGATGCTGCGCGAATCGACGGTGCATCGCCGATGCGATTCTTTTTCGATGTGTTGCTTCCTTTGTCGCGAACCAATATTGCTGCACTTTTTGTCATTACCTTCACCTATGGCTGGAATCAGTATTTGTGGCCCTTGCTCACCACCACCGACGAGTCGATGTATACCGTGGTGGTGGGTATTAAGCGTATGCTGGCGGGCAATGATGCCGTGACCGAGTGGAACTTGGTGATGGTGACCGCACTTTTGGCGATGCTGCCGCCGGTGCTGGTGGTGGTAGGCATGCAGCGCTGGTTTGTGAAGGGTTTGGTGGATTCGGACAAATAGCCCATGCTCATCGATTGGCCTTATCCCAAAATCATCGCCCATCGGGGTGCCGGTAAGCTTGCACCGGAAAATACCCTTGCGGCGATGCAGCTGGGCTTTCAGCTTGGGCAGCGGATGGTTGAATGCGATGTGAAATTGTCTGCGGATGATATTCCCGTGTTGATGCATGACACGAACCTTGATCGGACAAGCAATGGGTCAGGGCCACTGCGCGCGCTCAGCTGGGCACAACTGGCGCAGCTTGACGCAGGCCGTTGGCATTCAGTGGCTTTTGAAGGTGAGCCGATTCCTCGTCTCGATCAAATCCTGTCCTGGTTGCTCGAGAAAGGCATGCTGGCGAATGTTGAGATCAAGCCCTCGCCTGGGCTTGAAACCTATAGCGGTGACCTGATCGCTCGCAGTTGCGCCAAACACTGGGTTGATCAAAAAGTTGCATGTTTGCTTTCCTCATTTTCAGAGCCTGCTTTGCATGCCGCGATGCTTGCTGCGCCGCAACTGCCGAGGGCTTTGCTGATGGATCGCTTGTTTCCAGATTGGTTGGCGCGATGTCGCCGTTTGTCTTGCGTTGCTGTGGACTGGCATGAGCGTCTCGTGACCGCAGCACTGATCCGCGATGCCCACGCGGCTGGACTGCGGGTTTTGGTCTACACCGTCAACGATCCGCAACGCGCAGCGCAATTACTCGCTTGGGGGGTTGACTCGGTGATTACCGATGCTGTGGATCGACTCAAACCCTGAGACTTTTGGGTTGCTTTTAGCTTTTGCTGTTTCGGGATTGTCCTCAAGTCCTTGCTTCAGACCATGTGGACTTTGAACGATCAACAGCTTTGAGCCAGGCTTTCATGCGGCTTTGGGCTTCGTCACGCGACATCTCAGGCGTAAAAAGCCGGTCGGTCTGGCGCATGTTTGCACAAGCTTGAACGTTATCAAAAACACCGCAACCAAGCCCTGCAAGTTGTGCTGCGCCAAGTGCTGTGCTTTCTAGAACGGTAGGACGGTTGATCGTAACACCCAGCAGGTCTGCCTGAAATTGCATCAGCCAGTTGTTTGCGCTTGCGCCGCCATCAACCCGCAGTTCGATCAGTGGGGCACCGGCATCGGCGTTCATCGCAAGCAGCACTTCAGCGCTTTGAAAAGCGATAGATTCCAGCGCTGCTCGGACGAGTTGTGCGCGATTCGTGCCTCGGGTGATTCCGACGAGCACGCCGCGTGCTTCCGGATCCCAGTGTGGTGCGCCGAGCCCGGTGAAAGCCGGCACCAGGTAGCATCCGCCGGTATCGTCGACCGATGCGGCGATCGCTTCGCTCTCTTGAGCATCGTTGATCAAGCCAAGTTCATCGCGCAGCCATTGCAAGGCTGCGCCTGCAACAAAAACGCTTCCCTCAAGGGCGTAATCCATCTCGATCTGCCCGTCTGCTGTGGCTTGAGACCAGGCACAGGTGCTCAGCAAGCGGTGCTTGGAGCGGCGAATCTCCGAGCCAAGCTGCATCAGCATGAAGCATCCGGTGCCATAGGTGTTTTTTGCCATGCCGGGGCTGATTGCTGCCTGACCAAAAAGGGCAGCTTGTTGATCGCCGGCAATACCGGTGATTGGAATACCCAAGGTGCTTGGGCTTATCTCACCGGGTTTTAGAACGCTATGAACAATACGGGGCAAAACAGCTTCAGGGACATCGAGCAACCCAAGCATCGCTTCATCCCATTGGCCGCTTGACAGATTCATCATCAAGGTACGGCTTGCATTGCTTCTATCGATCACATGGTCGCGCTTGTCGCTGAGTTGCCAGATCAACCAGCTGTCGATCGTTCCAAAACATAGCTCACCTTTTGCTGCACGTTGCCTGAGGGAAGCATCCTGCTGAAAAAGCCAGGCCAGCTTGGTACCCGAGAAGTAGGGGTCGAGCAATAAGCCTGTGCGCGCCTGAACCATTGCCTCGTGGCCTTGTTCGCGCCATTGCTGACAGAGCGCGCTACTGCGCCTATCCTGCCAGACAATCGCGGCATGGACGGGTCTGCCGCTTGCGCGCTCCCACAGCAACATGGTTTCTCGTTGGTTGGTGATGCCGATGGCTTGGATTTGATGGTTTTGTAATCCCGCTTGTGCGATAGCGGCATGGATACAGTATTGCTGGGTTTCCCAGATCTCCATCGGATCGTGTTCGACCCAACCTGGTTGGGGATAGCACTGGCGAAAGGGCTTTTGTGCGACCGAAACGACCTGGCCAAGTTCGTTAAAAATAATGCCCCTCGAGCTGGTGGTACCTTGGTCAATCGCGAGCAGGTAAGCATGGCGGGCGTTCATGGCGGTTTCCTTTGAGGTCATGAGATCTTAGCCGAAGCAGCCTTGAATGAACCACTGATATGAGTTTTGTTCCGAAGTGCTTGGTCGGCTACGATAAATCCAGTAAAGCACATGGTCTTGGTCTGCCGCAATGAAGTAATCACGTGCAAACCATTCTCCTTCCCACCAAGCTGTTTCAATACGCTCAGGACCGGCAACAAGCGCCAGAGGTCCTTGCCAGTAAGGACGCTTGGCACGCTCCGTGATCGGAATTGCTTGATCAAAAAACCATATTGGTCTTGGCAATCCCATGGTTTGTTCATGGCCTGACATTGAAACGATCTTGTTGTGATCGGCGGTTTTATCGACAAATGCTTTGCTTGCATCCAATTCGAAAAGCTTTTGTGCCAACTCAGGGCGGTGATCAGCGATTGAAACGATATGGAACATACTGCTGCGACCTAAGCGTGCTTGCAAACGCTCGAATAAAGCTGTTTGCGCCTGTCGATTGAGTGCCGGTCCAGGAAATAAACAATCTGATGCCACAGGCATATCCTGAGCAAACCCCCCGCAAAGCGTGATGGCAAGCACCGGGTCGCGCAAAACTGTTTTTGCCAGATGTTCTTCCCATAAGGCGCACCAGCGGTTTGCTTGGTCACAGAGTGCCTGCGTGCCCAAGCTAATAAGACTGATAGGACCGCGGTCGCGGTGATGGAGCTGAAAGCTCATCGCCATCAAGCCAAGCCGGCGAGCCTTTAGCTGAGCACAGGCCTGTTCGATAAGCATTTGTCCCAATTTGAACAATTGCTTGCTGTCTTCAGCCCAAAACGTGAGTTCGCGATGCAGCTTTAAAGGCTCGGGAATCTTCAGCCAGGTCCTCGGGTCAGCTTCCAGGCCTAAAGCTTGGTCCATCGCGAGTAAAGCCTTGGCACCGAGTCGTTGCCGAAGACTTCGACGTGGCATATCCCAGAGCGATTTCAGGGTCATCAACCCCAGATCTTCGCGCATCATCTGAAGATTTTGGGAATGCCGGCCGGCTTCTGTATGGGGTGATAAACAAAGTATATCAATGTCTTTCAGCAGCGTAGCCAGGCTCGAAGGCTCTGTGGCCATCAGGATGTGCTTGAAGTGAGTATGTCGATGCTCAAGCCTCGATGGCGGGTTTGATGGGGGGCTGGAT
>Ga0214917_10001248_pt1 | contig 32942 bp, 40 predicted proteins | sample LL_1208_BB_MetaG_FD_177983 | JGI IMG/M metagenome (GOLD analysis project Ga0214917, IMG submission 177983) | Freshwater microbial communities from Lake Lanier, Atlanta, Georgia, United States - LL_1208_BB | ecosystem: Environmental > Aquatic > Freshwater > Lake | place: USA: Georgia | collected... | reverse complement strand
TGCGTGTGACAATAAATTGAGCGGAGAAGCACTCTGCACTAGAAACCTGCATCGCGTCCTCAAAATCTCCGATGCCAAAGGTAAAAGCACGGTGCAAGTGCTCTGATCCGGTGGGGGGGACAATAATGAAAGAGGCTAAACGACGCATCAAGGGCACACAGGTGGGGCCTCCTAAGTAGTGAATGTTCGAAAAGGTGTGCCAGGCGACTCCTGCGCGGCCTGGATGAGCTTCGGCCCAATCCACCAGAAGGGAGCTAGCTTGTACGTGATTGGGGCGGGCTAAAAAGACATCCAGAAGGACATCGCAATCGATCAGTATACGCAATTCTCGTCACCATATTTTTCAAAGAGCCGGCGAGCGCGTGGGTCGCGCCGATCACGGATCAGCTTCATTTTCCCTCGCCACTCCTGAGAGAATGTTTTGGCGGGCGTCTCTTGAACGACGGATCGGTCCACCTGCCGGATCAAATTCTCCACAAAAGCAGAGGTACTTAGACCGTTTCGACGCGCCAATTGGCGGGCGGCGTGGGAAACCTTGGGATCGAGGGTGTAGGTGACGCGCTCTTTCATTTATTCATACTTTATCTGTTCATTCATACTTGTCAATTTGCCGTGGCATGCGGTGAGCATCTCTTCGGGGGTGAGGCGGGTCATGCAGCGGCGGTCGATGGGGCAGGTTTTGAGGAAGCAGGGGCTGCAGGAGACTTTATGGCGGACGACAGTTACGGAGGAGCCTAGGGGACCGGTCCAGGCGGGTTCGGTGGAGCCAAAGATGGCGACGGCGGGTTTGCGGAGGAAGGCGGCCAGATGCATCGGACCGCTGTCGTGGCACAGGATGAGGCGGGCGTGGGCGAGCCAGTGGGCGAGTTCGAGCGTGCTGGTTTTTCCTGAGAGGTCGGTAATGCTGGAGCCGAGAGATTGGGCCACGGCACGGCACGCCTCGACATCTCCGGGGCCGCCCAAGAGGATTGGTTGGAGGGAGTGGGACTTTTGTAGATCGCGGATAACGGAAGCGAAGGAGTTGGGATCCCAGCGTTTGGCGGACCCATATGCGGCGCCTGGGAGGATCGTGAGGTAGGGTTGGGAGGGGGCGTCGTGGGGTTTAGGGAGAGTGGGGGGAGGAGGAAGTTCGGCTTTGCCTTTCGGCAGCCCCAGATCCTCCAAGAGGCCGAGGTACTGGTGGGCCACATGGACATAACCGTAGGGAGAAGTTCTGCGGGGCTTGCTCTCGGTGAGAAGGGAATTTCCCAAGGGGCGAGAAAATCCCGCGCGATAAGGGACGGGGAGAGCTTCGAGAACGACGCGGAGCGAGTTGGGGAGGAGTGTGGCGGCAGAAACCTCCTTTTTTTTCAGGATCGAGTGGAGGGCAAAAGGGAAAGACGGGGCCGGGATGAATTCGATTCCGGGGAGTAGGATGGGGGCCAAGTCGGAAAGGGATCGGGGTCCGACGATGAGGAGAGGAGCGCGTTGGTTCAGCCAGCGCCCGTAGAGATGAACGGAGGGAAGGGCGAGGATGAAATCACCCAGCCAGTTGGGCAGCCGCAGGAGGTGGGGCTTATCCGAGTGGAGGGGAGCAGGAATCACCAGGTGATTTCCGGCAGAATCTCAGCCGGATGCCTGAACCTTTTTAACGCAAAATCCCTGGCGCGGCGCGACGGTTTGCGTTGTTGGCGGCATCGCTCTCACCCTCCACTGCAGGGCGATCCTCGCCGTAACCCACCGTGCTGATGTTGGAACCGTTGGCGCCGAGGCCGATCAGGTATTGGCGGACCGCGGTGGCACGTTTTTCGCTGAGGGCCAGATTGTACTGGGGGGTACCGCGGGCATCGGTGTGGCCAGCGATGACGATCTTGGTGTTGGAGTTGTTGCTCAGGTAGTTGGCAAGTTTATCCAGTTTGGGGCGCTCCTTGGCCTCGATGGTGAAGCTATCATAAGCGAAAAAGACCGTTTCGGCTTTGAGGGTCTCGAAGTCAGCGGTGTCCGGGTTGCCGGAGCGTTCGGGGAGGGACTGATCGTAAATATTGTCGGTGCTATCGCCAAAGGCTGCGCCGTCTCCCTTTTTATCTTTGTCGGCGCACCCGGAGAGGATGGCGAGGAGGGCGAGAAGTGAGAGGTAGGTATATTTCATATTTTCAGCGGGTTGTATTGGGTTCGGTGTTGTTACTCAAGTTATTGGGTATTTTGATAGCTTCTCCGGTAAGTGAGTCAAGCAGAACCAAGGTGCCATTTTGGGAGCAGACCAGGTGACGGGAATTCCTTGTCCAGGATGGGCTTTCGAGTCCGGAACCACGGCTGACGATCCTGGCTTTTTTGGAATCGATATCGTAGACACCGATTTGGCCACCCCCGGAGGTGATGCTGTAGGCGATTTTTTTTCCGTCCGGGGACCAGTCCGGCTCGGTGGTGTAGGAGGATTCGGTGTTCAGTTTTTCGGGAGTCCCGCCGGTGGCGGGAAGGATGTAGAGGCCCGGGCTACCGCGTTCATCGGATACGTATACGATTTTGGTTCCGTCGGGGGACCAGGAGGGGGAGCAGTCGGTCCCGCGTGTGTTGGTGAGACGGGTGGCTTGGCCTCCGGACGACGGGATGGTGCAGATTTCCGGATTTCCGAATTTGGAGAGGCTGAGGGCGAGAGTGGATCCGTCCGGGGAGAAGGAGGCACCGGTGTTCTGGCCGGGAAATTGGGCAACGATGGAGCGTTTTTTCGATGGGAGATCGATCACATAGGTGTCGCGGTAGCCGCTTTTGTCGGAGCTGTAGGCGATTTTGTTTCCATCGGGGGAGAACTTGGGTCCGTACCCGAGGGCACCGTCCTGGGTGAGTTGCCGGGCGTTGGCGCCGTCGATATCGGCAATATAAATCTCCTTTTTGGAGTTCTTTTTGGAGCCCGACGCGGAGGCAAAGGTGATTTTGCTTGAGGCGAAGCCCGGGGTTCCGGTGAGGGCCTCAACGAAAGCATCAGCGAACTGGTGAATCGCGCGGCGGCCCTCCCCGTTGTAGGAGGAGTCGATCAGGGGAGCGCCTCCTGCTTTGGGGGCAGCACGACCGGCCAGGCCGGATGGGGTGAGGGTGCCCGAGAGGGTGAAGGCGGCGGAGGCAGGCTCGACCACCCGGCAGACTCCTGAGCGTTCGAGGTCGTTTTGGAGAACTTTGGTCAGGGCGGGGCCCTCAGCCCCTGCGATGGGGGAGACAGCAACGTCGACCTTACGGGTCTGCTCGATGACGATGACGGGGGCGGCGGATTGGGAAAAGAGAAGACAGGGGGTGAGCAGCAGGATGGGGAGAATCGGTTTCATCGCGAGAGACAAGAGCATGGGGGCCAAAGTGCGAGCGGAAAATTCGGCTTGACGCAACTTATCAGCTACGATTTTATTAACAAAACAAACAGGAGAAAAAACAAAACTATGAAAATACGAAAAATCCAATATTTGACACTTATGGCTATCACAAGCCTGTCCTTTGCGGACAGCTCACCCGACGTCTCGGCCAAAGACACCAAAAAGATGGTGCAGAACAACTTTGTGGAGACCGCCCAAAAAGGCATTAAGCTGAGTGGGTACGTAGATGCTGGTTATAGCTATAACTTTACCGGAAGCACCTCTCAGGGGTCCCAGGTGAACAGCCGTTTCCTGGGTGATAGCACCCAGAAAGGTGACTTCAACCTGTATGCGGTGAAGATCGCTCTCGAAAAGGCGCTGACTTCAGAAAACAAGGCACAGGCTGGATTCCGCACGGATGTGATGATTGGTGAGGATGCGCAGTACCTGATCAACCGTGGACAACCCTACAACGCCGGCACGGGTGTCAATGGGAACAGCAATACCCAGGCAAATTCGAATGCCCTCTTTCTTGAGCAGGCATATGTCAACATCCGAGCTCCGGTGGGTAATGGTTGGGACTTTAAAGTTGGAAAGTTTGTCACGATCCTTGGGTATGAGGTGATCGAGCGTCCGGCCAACATGAACATTACTTATGGTCAGCTTTGGCAGAACGCTTTCCCCCTGACCTATGTGGGAGTTCTCTCCTCGTATCGTTTTGATGACTACTTGGATGCTAAGCTGGGTGTTGTGAACGGTTCCAACAGTGACAACAATACCACGGTGAATGGAAACAGCGACGGGGTCGCAGTTTTGGCCGCACTTAATGTGACCGCACCTGGCGGCAACGCGAACTGGAGCAACAACTTCCAGTACAGTTCCGCCTTGGAAAACAACACGAGCTACCAGAATAGTGGTGAACCTACCTCGAGCGCGCCCGTGAATAACTTCGGCTCACCTGCCAATGGATATGCCGTTGTATATAATTCTTGGGGAAATTGGGCGCCAAAGTTTGCAAACGACAAACTTTTGTTTGCCTTCGACTCCGCGCTAGGAAACGCGTCTTGGAGTTCGGTGGACAACATCAATGTAAATACCACATGGTACGGTGCGGCGGTATATGCCAAGTACCAGTTCAATGATTGGTTCAGTCTGGCGAGTCGGGCCGATTACTTGGGCAGTAACAACGCGGGGAAATTTGGAACTCAAGGTGCAATTTCCACCAGCACGGCTGCAAACTCGTTCCCTACGCTCTCCAATGGGCATGTGACTGGAAATAACTACTGGAGCTATACCATCACGAGTGCATTCAATGTGATTGATAACCTGCTGATCCGCGCAGAGTACCGTTTGGATTGGGGTTCGGGAATTCAGTCCACAGTTGTCACTCCTAACAGTAATGCAGTTTCGGGTGTTCAATCAGGCGGACCTTGTCACTACGCGGGTGCTGAAGTGGTCTATAGCTTCTAAAATACGATTCTTTCAAAACCCCGGGAGGCTTCGGCTTCCCGGGGTTTTTTGTTTTCTTACTCCAGCTTAAACTGGATGATGACGGTGTAGTCGGGAGAGCCGAGTCCGGCGGGGAGAGGTTTGGGAAGTCGTGGGGTGGACCGCACTGCCTGTTCGACGGACGCATCCATTGCAGGATCGCCCGAGGGGCGGGAGATTCGGAGGAAGGTGACCGCTCCGCTATCGGAGATTTTGATCTCCACCTCGGTATAGATCTTTTCTCCAGCGGGAATCGGGGGTTTTTTCCAGGCGGACTGGATCGACTGTTTGATCAGCGCCCGGTACCAGGAGAAATCGTCAGCCACGCCGTCGGGTCGGCCGGCGTTGCCTGCCCCGTCACCTCCGCCCCCGCCAGCTTCACCGGGGATTTTTGACGCCAGACGGCTTTTGATATCGGATACGCTCGGGCCCGCTGGCTCGCGGGATTGGGACGATGAGGCCTTGTCATCCGTTGGGGTGGCTGAGGTGGGAATGGCAACTTTTTTCTTAGCGGTACTGACTTTAACCTGATGCTTCGGTTTTGGCGGGACGGGAAGGGGAGTGGGTTCGGGTCTTGTTGGCGGAGTTGGAGCTGGCTCCGGCTTTTGGACCGGTTCGGGTTCTGGTTCGGGAGTTGGGTCGGGTTGGGAAACAGGATTTTGGGTTTTGGATTCTTGATTTGGAATCGCGGATGCGGGTTGAGTTGGACTGTTTTGAGCCTGCGAGGGGTTGGGGGAGGGGAGTCCTGGCCCGGGCCGGAGGGATCCCAGGTCGATCATTTCGACGGGCTGGAGGGGTGTGGTTTTATGGCACTGCGCCATCGGGAAGCCGAGGAGAAGAAGGAGGGCTGCGTGGATACCGAAGACGATGAGAACGGTACGCCGGAAGGGGCGCCCGTGGGGGTTCACTTGCGGATGTCCGGAGTGTTAGCGAGGTCGAGTCGGGCGCCCGCGGAGCGGACAGCCTCCAGGGCGCGGAAAATCGTTTCGTAAGCGAGGGAGGAGTCGGCGCGAAGGGAGACAACGAGTTCAGGGTCGCGAGCTTTACGTTGGGTGAGAAGTGAAGTGAGTTGATCCAGACGGACTTTTTCAGAGCCGAGGAGCGCGGAGCCATCCTTGGCAAGGGTGAGCGTGAGAATCGATTTTGGATCAGGCATCGTGGTGGGGAGGGATGTGGAGGATTTGGGGAGATCCACCGGAAGTTGTTGCTCCATCAAGGGGGTGGTGATCATGAAAATGATGAGGAGAACGAAGACCAGATCGAGCAACGGGGTGATGTTGAGCTCGGCCAGGTTGTGCGTCTGGGCATGGAAACGGGAGCGTCTCATGAGCGTGGGGTGAAGCGGTGTTCAAAAACGGCGGCGCACTCCGCAGCAAAGTTCTCCATCTGGATATTCTGGCTGCGGATGGAGGTGGTGAGAAAGTTGTAGCCAAACATCGCGGGAATGGCGACGAGAAGGCCTACGACGGTGGTGATGAGGGCTCCGGATACGCCGGGGGCCATGGCGGCGAGGCTGGCTTGGCCGGCCATGGCGATGCCGCTGAAGGCGTCCATCACGCCCCAGACGGTGCCGAGAAGGCCGAGGAAGGGGGCGCCGCTAACGGCGGTGGCGAGAAGAATGAGGTTTGATTCGAGTTTGAGAGATTCCTCGCCCACAGCACGCTCCATAGCTGTGCGGACGGAGTTCATGCCTGTCTCGCTGATCGAGCGGGCGGAGGAGAGGCGGGCGGCGAGGGTGGAGTCGACCGCAGAGGAACCGGTCAGGTGGTAGCAGAGCTCCTTTGCGCCGGCGTGGTAAATGACCGCTTGGGGGGATTCACCCGGCAGGCGACCGGATAGGTAGGGATCAAGGGGTTCGGCGGCGGAGCGGAAGGCCTTCAGAAAGGAGCGGGTGGAGCGAATCACGGCATTCAGCTGGGTCCATTTCGACCAGATGACCGACCAGCTGAAAATCGAGCCCAACAGGAGGCAGAGAAGGACTCCTTTGCCGGCCGGCTCGGAGTGTTGAAAAGCGTAGAGGATTCCGGCGGCAGCAAGCATAAGATGGATATAAGGAATCGTTAGCCGGAGACAAGAGAGGAACGCGGAGAAAGCAAACACTCCAGGTAAATTCCTGAGGCGAGATTGACTCCACTCCTCTTCAAGAGCATTATTTTGACGCGGGGTGGAGCAGCCAGGTAGCTCGTCAGGCTCATAACCTGAAGGCCGCAGGTTCAAATCCTGCCCCCGCAACGATTTTTGGATGTATCAAGTTTACGTTCTCAATAATCCAGCAGCCCAAAAATACATCGGCCTATCAAAAGACCCTCAGACTCGTCTCCTCCAACACAATTCCGGTGCATCCCGTTGGACTAAAGGCAAGGGCCCCTGGAAGATTGCTTGGACAAGCAAACCAATGAACCTCTCCGAGGCCAGAAAACTCGAAAACAAACTCAAACGACAAAAAGGCGGTTTGGGTCTTGAGACCCTCATCCACCTAGATGGCACATAATCCCGCACGTGCGGGACCGCAGGTTCAAATCCTGCCCCCGCAACGATTTTTACGAGTCTTTGAGAAAAGCAGGGAGTTGCTCGACACCAAAGTCAGCCAGAATACGTCCATCGATATCGAGAACGGGGGCTTTTGATTGGCCCGAGATTTCCTTCATTTCGTTGAAGTAAGCGGGATTGGAGCGAACTTCCCTGCGTTCGTACTTCACGCCGAGTTTACGAAGTTCGGTCTCTGCGTCCTCGCACCAAGGGCAACCCTCTTTGACGTAAAGAGTGGCGGACACGAGGAGGTTAGGCAGGGACCGATTCGGCTGAGGGCTTCCTCTGGGAGAGCGCAGCTTTGACGAGATTTTGACCGAAGTCCCAGAGCGGGCCGGGGAATTTGCCGAGATCGCTCAGGACGTCGTCGAACGCGGTGACAAAGCGGTCGATTTCCTTCTCGCCGATGATCAGCGGAGGCAGGATCTTCACGATATCGGAGTTGTGGGCGGCGACTTGGGTGAGGATGCGGTGCTTTTGCAGCAGAGGGGTGACGATCATCTGGGGGAAGAGGCCTTTGTCCATGGCGTGGATCGCTTTCCAGGCGAGTTTGAGTTTGAGCGAGCGGGGTTCCCTGAACTCGATCGCGATCATCAAGCCTTTGCCGCGGACTTCCGCGATGACGTCGTGTTTTTCCTGCAGGTCGCGGAGTCTGGACATCAGCTGCTCCCCGCGGAGGGCGGCATTTTCCACGAGGTGCTCGTTTTCGGTGACGTGGAGGCTGGCGAGTCCGCAGGCCATGGCGAGATTGTTGCGGCCGAAGGTGGTGGAGTGGGCGACGCAGCGGTCGAGTCGGGAAAAGATGCCTTGGTAGATGGGGCGACGCATGACGATGGCGGCGCAGGGGACATAACCGCCGGAGAGGGCTTTGGCCATGGTGACGATGTCGGGATCCAGATTCCAGTGCTGGAACCCGAACCATTTTCCGGTGCGGCCCAGGGCGGTTTGGACTTCATCGGCGATGAAGAGGGTGCCGTATTTCCGGCAGAGTTCCTGGGCGGCGGGAAAGTAATCGTCGGATGGGTACTTTACCCCTTTGCCTTGGACCGGCTCAAAGATGAAGGCGGCGACATCGCGGGAGCGAAGTTTCGCCTCGAGGTCGGCGAGATCGCCAAATTTGACGAAACCAGCCCCCGGCAGGAAGGGTCCAAAGTCCTCGCGAAAGTTGCCGGAGTGGGTGATCGAGAGCGCGCCGAAGGAGAGGCCATGGTAGGAGCCCTCCTGCGCCAGGATTTTGGGGCGTTTGGTGGAGGCGCGGGCGAATTTGAGGGCTCCCTCGACCGCCTCCGTTCCGGAGTTACACAGGAAGCAGGCATCTCGCGAGGGGCCTAATTTTTTGACAAGGGCCTCGGCGAGGAGTCCGGAGAGAACCGAGCAGTCCATCTGGACCATATTGGGCAGGTCGAGTTCCAGGACGTCGCGGATCGCTTTTTGAATGGTGGGATGGTTACGCCCGATATTGAAGACGCTGTAGCCGCTGAGGAAGTCGAGGTAGTCCTTGCCGTCGAGGTCGTAGAGGTAGGCGCCTTCGGCCCGGGCATAGACCTTGTCGAAGCCGATGGTGCGCTGAACCTTCACGAGCGTGCGGTTGACGTACTTGTCGTGCAGGTCGTAATTCTCGCCCAGGCGGGTGAGGATCGTGTCTTTGAGATCGAATTCGGACATGGATGTAGTTGATAGCGGAAAATGGCGCAGTCGCAAGTTCCGTCAAATCTACTATTTTGCCGATACTGCTGTGAACTTGTACATATAGTCATCATGATTAGACACATACAATTAGATTAGAAAATCTAATTCAAGATTGATAGTAACCCAAATAAAGACGTAGGGTCATTTCACTTTGGTGGATAGTGTGCTTAATTCATTTCTATGCATTTGCGTCACATTGTTCTTTTTATCCTCGGTATCGGCTGTATTTCGGAAATCGGCTTTGCGCAGATTCAGGTTGTGAACTTCGGAAGTGGAAGCAGTGCCACCGATGCATGGGTCAATGTCAATTCGGCAAACTTTTCCGGATATGGTGGCTTCCCCGGAAGCTCGGCCTGGCCTGCACCCATTGGATCGAACGGAATTGGATCTGGGGATGCAGACCTCAGCAGAATTGCGGGAAGTCCGACCGGTGGTGGTCCTTTTCTTTCCTCCACCTCAATCTATTTTGGGAATTTTGCGCAAGTTCCGAACGCTTTAGGTGGAACCCTGCGCGTCTCCGATTCAACCCCCTTGCCGAATCTCAAAACTCTTGTGTTTCAGGTCCAAATTGGGGAGGCAACCGGGTACGATCTGTTCAGCGCCCCAGCTCTAAAAATCAATGGGGGTTCCTCTGTCGTGAGTCCGCTGTTTTCAGGAATTTTGAACCGATTTCAAAGCGGCACTTATCCTAGTCCTGCCACCGGTCTGGACGAGCCTGTGTATGTCAATACGCGGGGTTATCAGTGGGATGTCAGCTCCCTTGCCGTCACGTCACTCACGATTGATTTCAGCGGCGTAACTCACTCCCAAATTTATGGATTGCAGCTGGACCAAAGCAGCTCTTTCTTCAGCACAGCAGTAATTCCGGAGCCTAACGTGACGGGGCTGGTTTTGGCGGGGGTCTGCTTCTCTCTTTTCCGCCGGCGTGTCCGCGTTGTGGCGTGAAGTTTCAAGCTTTTCATCGAACTTCTTCCACCCTGGGGAGATCTGGCTTCACCTTGGTGGAAATGCTCGTGGTGATGGCTGTTTTGGGGCTTTTGGCGGGGGTCTCCATGGGAGCTTATCAGAAAGCGATGGCAATAGCCTCGATGGGGACTGAAACGAGCGCTGCCAAGAACCTCATCCAAGCCTACCAGCTTGCGACGACAGAAAACGGGGGGCGTTTTTTGCTCTCAAAAGATCCGACAGCAACGGGCGTATTGAACGCAAACGGGCAAGTCATTTCGATGGCAGAAATACGTTCCCGATATCCTTTTCGCCTCGCTCCCTATTTTAATTATAGGATGGAAGGGACCGTTCTTGTGAACCGAAACGAGGCCCAAATCATAAAACTCATGGGGCCAAGCGGGTTTATGTATGATTACGGGTTGAGTGTGTTTCCTGCGCTGGGAATCAACCGGTATCTGGTTGGCGGAAGCATCTCACCCAATGGTGTTGTTCAATATTCGGAAGAGTGTGTCCAGTCTTTGGCTCAAGCCGATCAATCGGTGATTGTCTTTGCCTCCGCCGGCAACCCAGATGTTGACGGATATGAATATGTGACAGCTCCGCTCGGACCCGGGGGGCAATGGAGTTCAGCCAAGTGGAGCAAAGATGCGGATGCCGGAAACTACGGTCACGTGGATGGGCGCTTTGGCGGCAAAGCGGTGTGTGCCTTCCTCGATGGATCGGTCCGAGCACTTTCGATGGATGAACTGAGGGACATGCGACTTTGGTCCCGCAAAGCAGCTTTAGAGAACAATCCGAACTATCAGCCGAAATAGCGATTCAGCCGGCGTGGATGGCGTCGTCCAGGGAGGAGATGGCGTCGAAAGTGGCTTGTGCGGCTTTGACCATTTGATCCTGTTCGGCCGGAGTCCATGAGATGGCATCCATGTCCGAACGGAATTTCATCCAGATTGCCCGTTGCTGCTCCCCATGCGGGTCCAGGTAACGAAACCTGGCCGTATCGCTTAAGCCCCAAGCCTTGGCCAAGGCCTTGGCAATAAAGCGGGCGCCGTTTTTGCTGCCTTCGAAAACGTAAAAGATCCCCATCAAGGTTGCGGGGGCAGCTTTTTGAATCTCCTGAACGAGGTGGGTTGCGCCGGGGAGGGCACGAATCGATTCGAGGTTGGTTTGTAGGTGGGCGAGGTCGGCCTCCAGGTTTTGGGTCTGGTACAGTGATGGCAGGCCGAGGGACACGAGACGATGATCCGTTTTGATGGCTCGATCGGTCGCGGTCTCCAGCTCCCGATGAATCCACCAGCGCTGGGCCAGATATTTTTGGTATTGGACGCGACCGATGGAGCCCTCGATCAGGGCGGCTTCGAGGGGTTTGGACTCAGCGACCGCGTGCTGGGCGGCAGTGCCGGCTTTGAGTCGAGCCATGATGCCGTCCGGATTCGGAGCGGCGGGTGAAGTCATTTGGCGCAGCTACCGATCAGAAGGGCAGGGATCACAAGCCAGAGCACCCCTTTGGCCAAAAAAAAGGAGAATGCGGCAAGTCCCGCCAGCTTGCCGAACCTGGCCCACCGATCCTGTCTTCGAAGCAAATCCATGGACCAATTCTTGCCGGTAGAGACGGAAAGGCAAGCGCCTGAACAGACTATAAGTTTGTACGCCCAAGTTGATTCAGTTTTCTACCATCCGAGTTGGAGGGGAGGGCGGCGGCTGGGTCGCGCATTGTTTTGGGAACGAGATCCGGGATGCCCAACCCGGGAAAAGCCACCTCATTGTCCGGGTGGGAAGGCGGGGCAGGCGCGGCACCGTTAAATACGGCACAGGTGGCACCGGATTTTGTGGTGGCAATACCAACCCCTCCCAAAGTGGAGGAGTCGCGAAGTAGGTTGCCCCTGTGACCCGCGCTACCCATCCACGCCTGAACAATGGCTCGGGCCGAACCGTCATTCACCGGTCCGTAAATGTTTTCCGAAAGATTTTTCCATCCGTTTTTTTCGAGCAGGGCTTTGGAGAGAGGGCGATGCACCTGAGAATTTCTGGACGCCATCCCTTTGGCCCATTCGGTGGCAAGCTGATCGAGCGTGGGGCTGCGGGTGAGGGGCCGGAGCCCTGCATGATCGCGCTCCTGATTGATCAGGGCGAAGAGATCGTCGCAGGGATCCGCCCTGACGGACCCGCTTCCCAGGGCAAACAGAAGCGCAATCAGGCGAACCATGGTTTTTTTACCAGAGGAACCAGTTCCGGGTGAGCAGGACATACACGGCAAGACCCAGGTTGGCTGCGGCGTGGAGAATCATCACCGCACGGATCGATTTTGTGCGGCAGAACCACCAACCCGCAATCAGGCCGAAAAGCGTGGCGGAACCGAATTCAACGTGAACCAGTGCGAAGGCCACGGTGGTGACGTAAAAGGAGAGAGGCTGAAACGTGCCGAGGGGCACCTCCTCGAATTCCGGCTTGATGATGGTGCGCATCAGAAAGCCGCGCCAAAAAAGCTCCTCAACGACCGGAACGACGACAACCGCCCCGAACATCCGAAAGGCGATCGAAAGGATGCCAGGAACCATTCCCAGCTCAAAAGCGGTCGCAAAGGGGAAGGTGTTGTCGCGGGCTCCGGTACGGGGCATCCAGGGATCCAGGGCAATCCAGAGCACGATTGCCGCCAGTCCCAGCAGGGCGGATTGCAAAATTTGGGGGGAGGCGGGGTCTTGGCCGCGATAGCGGGGACGAAGCCATAGAAGGAGACCGAGGACAAGGAGGGAACAGAGGCCGTACAACCACCAGCTTTGCTGGGGGAAGCTTTGGCGGAGATAAAGGAGGCCCATGAAAAGGGCAAAGGGGGCGACGAAGGGAAAGCCGGGCCCTTGGACAAGGCCTTTCAAGCGAGTTGCTCCAGGGCGTGGGTTGCGGCGGTGGACTCGGCCGATTTGCGGCTGCGGCCCGTGCCGCGACCGATCTCTTTTCCATCCAGCAAAACGCGGATGGTGAAAATCTTCTCATGATCCGGCCCGACCGATTCGACCAGGTCATACACAGGGACGGGCTGGTTGCGGGATTGGAGAAGCTCCTGGAGCTGGCCCTTTGGGTTGGCCTGTTCGGCGAGTTTTTTCGCCTGGATCAACCGATCCCCGTACACCTGCGCGGCCCATTTTTTTGCGGGGTTGTATCCCGCATCCAGAAAGATGGCCCCCAGAATGGCCTCCCAGACATCGGCCAGGGCCCCGGTGGATTCATGGATCTTTTCCCGTGCGGCGTCGGCCCCGACGCGAAGGAAAGGGGACAGGCCCAGCTCCCGACCGAGCTCGGCGAGGGTAAGGCGGTTGGCCAGGCTGGCCCGCATGGCGGTCAGTTCTCCCTCCGAGGAGGCCGGATGGGTCGCGACAAGGAGATCGCTGAGAGCGGCCTGCAGGATGGCGTCGCCAAGGAACTCGAGTTGTTGATTGTCGCCGGTCGCGCCCGGGGCGGTTCGGGCGGACGGATGGGTCAAGGCACGGGCCAACAAGTCAGGATTTTGGAATGAGTGGCCAAGGGAGGGAAGTTTCATGGGAACTATTTTTTTCGGGATCGAGGATGGAAGCGATCGATGGTGGCCGCAAGCCGGTCTTCATCCACATGGGTGTAGATTTCGGTCGTGCCGATGCTGGCGTGACCCAAAAGTTCCTGGATCACCCGTAGATCGGCCCCGCCAGACAGAAGGTGGGTGGCGAAGGAGTGCCGCAGGAGGTGTGGGTAGACGCGGGTGTCGAGTCCGGCGGCTTGCGCCGCCTTTTTGACAATGCCCCACAGATGGGAGGTGGTGAGCCTGCGCCCGTGATTGCCAAGGAACACCTCTCCTCCCGATTTGGACCGGACCAGTTTGGGGCGGGCGGTTTCCAGATATCGTTGAAGGGATGCCTGGGCGGCCGAACCGAGAAGCACGAGCCGTTCCTTGTCTCCTTTTCCAATCACGCGCGCACTCCGTCCGGGGAGGTCGAGCTGCTCGATCCGGAGGGATAAAATTTCGGAGGCGCGGAGGCCCGCGGCGTAGAGAAGCTCCAGAAGGGCCCGATCCCGAAGGCCGAGGGGGGTTTTGGGGGATGGGGAATCGAGTATCCGGCGGACTTGCTCCGCGGTAAGGGAGGGCGGGAGCTTGCGGGAAAGTTTTGGCGACCGCAGACCGACCGACATGCTGGAGGGAGTGCGGCCCATTTTTTGGAGGTGGGCACCCAAGCTGCGCAGGATGGAGGTTTCCAGCCGAAGGGTGGTCGGGCCGACGCGCCCGGAGAAACGGCGGTAGGAGAGGAACTCGCGGATGTCGTCGGGTTGAAGGTTGCGCCAATCGACCCCGCTTTTTTTACGATCCAGCCAAAGGCAGAGCCGCTCGAGGAGTTTTCTTTGGATGGATTGGGTGCGGAGGGCGTGGCCCCGCTCCATTGCACCGCAGGCGAGGAAATCCTCGATCGGCCTTTGATCGAGAGGACTCACGCTTTGGGGAGGATGGGCTCGGATCCGGTCAGCCGCCGGCACGCTTCGCGGTATCGGTCGAGCGTCCCTTGGATGACGCGCGGGGGAAGGGCGGGCCCCGGGGCTTGTCGGTCCCATCCGTTGAGGGTGGAGAGATAATCTCGGACGAACTGTTTATCAAAACTCGGGGGTGAGACGCCCGGTTGGTATTCATCGGCAGGCCAAAAACGGCTGCTGTCGGGGGTGAGAAGCTCGTCGATCAGGAGAAGTTTTTTGTGGGAATCGAGGCCGAACTCAAACTTGGTATCCGCCAGGAGGATTCCAACTTTTGCGGCGTGTTCGCGGGCGGAACTGTACAAGGAGAGGCACCGGTCCCGGGCTTGGAGAAAAAGATTTTGTCCCAGCTCTTTTTCCGCCTCGGCATCGGTCATGGGAAGATCGTGGCCCGCCTCGGCCTTTGTGGTGGGAGTAAAGAGGGGCTGGGGAAGAGGATCGGCCTCGCGGAGGCCGCTGGGCAGAGGTCGGCCCCAAGCGGAACCTTTTTGCCTGTACTCCTCCCAAGCGCTGCCCGCCAGGTAACCGCGAATGACACACTCCACCGTCAGGGGCTTGGCGGAGATGCAGCGGGTCAACCGACCTGCGTATTTTTCGGGGGAAGGAACCCCGAGTGGCACGTCGAACCCGAGAACGTGGTGGGGATGGGCGGCGGGGAGGGTTTCGAACCAGAATTTGGAGATGGAGGTCAGGAGGATTCCCTTGCCGGGGATGGGGTTGGGGAGGATGACATCAAAAGCGGAAATACGGTCGGTGGCCACAAGCCAGATTTCGTCCCGCCAGCGGTAGATATCGCGGACTTTTCCAGATCGGAGCAGGACGGGGGCATCAGCCATCTCCCCCGACAGTAGGTATAAAATGGTGAATGGGGAGTTTTGGATTCAGGGCCGGGTGGGGTGTGCCTTGACTCGGCCCAGGGTCTGGGTGATGATTCTGGCGCGCTTCTTATCGAGAGCAGTGGAGGGGCTGGCCCTGTGAAACTGCGGCAACCGGATCCCATTTACGGGTGGGATTGTTAGGGTGCCAAACCCAGTCAGGCGCTTTCCCGAAAGGGGGAGTGTCGGAAAGGATGAGAGGATCGGCATGTCGCGTATGGACGCAGTGTGATCCCCCATTCTTACAGGCGAACAAACCGGCCGTGACTGGGTTTGAAAACGGGCAGGGGCGCACGAAAGAGACATGGCTGGAAAATTTTTCTCCAAGTTGAAGTGCCGGGAGTGCGGACGGACCTATCCGGCCCAGGCGATCCATGTCTGCGAATTTGATTTTGGACCCCTGGAGGCGGACTACGACTATGCGGCGATAGGCTCCGTCTTGAACCGCAAGTTGATCGAGTCCCGGACCGATTCGATGTGGCGTTACCGGGAACTTCTCCCGCTTGAGGCGGAACCGACGGTGGGCAGGCAGGTCGGGTTTACACCCCTGGTCAAGGCTGACCGGCTGGCCAAGGCGCTGGGGGTGAAAGCGTGCTACGTGAAAAACGACACGGTGAATCATCCGACGCTGAGTTTCAAGGATCGGGTCGTGGCGGTGGCGCTTTCTCGGGCCCGGGAGTTGGGATTCAAGGTGGTGGCCTGTGCTTCCACGGGAAACCTGGCGAATTCGGTGGCGGCGAATGCGGCGAGCGCCGGGCTGGAGAGTTGGGTCCTGATCCCGGCCGATCTGGAGCAGAACAAAGTCCTCAACAGCATTGTGTATGGCACGAATGTGGTGGGGATCGAGGGCGCGTACGACGCGGTGAACCGGCTCTGTTCGGAGATTGCCGGGAAGTACGGGTGGGGATTTGTGAATGTGAATTTGCGGCCGTACTACGCGGAGGGTTCGAAAACCGTCGGGTACGAAATCATGGAGCAGTTGGGTTGGCGGATTCCGCGTCACACGGTGGTTTGCATGGCGAGCGGCTCGCTTTTGACCAAGATCCACAAGGCGTACGGGGAGTTCACGAAACTCGGGCTGACGACGAGGTCGACCTTTTCGATCCACGGGGCGCAGGCCACCGGGTGCAACCCGATCTCGGCTGCCCGGAAGAGCGGGACGGATCTGATTCGGCCGGTGCCCCATCCCAAGACGATTGCCAAGTCGCTGGCGATTGGAACCCCGGCGGACGGATATTATGCGGTGAAGTCGATGACCGCGACGGGAGGGTGGTCGGAGGACGCGACGGATGAGGAGATTATCGAGGGGATTCAGCTGTTGGCTGAAACGGAGGGAATCTTTGCCGAAACGGCGGGTGGGGTGACGGTGGCCTGTGCCAGAAAGCTGGTGGAAACAGGCAAGATTCCCAAGGAAGAGGAGGTGGTTTTGTGCATCACCGGGCACGGGTTGAAAACCGTGGAGGCCCTGGTCGGACATTTGGATTCCCCGTCGAAAATCAAGCCGAGCCTGAAGGATTTTGATGCGTTGCTTTCGTCCGGACTCGCCAAAAGGCACGTCCAAGTCTAGGAAAGGATGATGGCCGTTTCTGTCAGCATTCCGACCCCGCTGCGCGCCTTGACCGGGCAGAAGGACACGGTCGAGGTCGAGGCGAAGGATGTCCGTGGGATGTTGGCATCATTGGAAAAGTCGTACCCCGGAATCCACGACCGGTTGGTGGACGAAAAAGGGGAGGTCCGCCGCTTTGTGAACATTTATGTGGGCGGGGAGGATATCCGTTTTCTCCAAAATCAGCAGACTCCGCTCAAGGCGGGGGATGAAGTGAGCATTGTTCCCGCCATCGCGGGGGGTTGAGTTCCATGGCCGGCAAGCGATCTAGTCTCCGGTACTGGCTGACCTTCGATCCGGAGACCGGCAAGAAGCCTTTGCTTTACCTGATGAGCAAAAAGTTTGATCTGGAATTCAATGTGCGGTCGGCCTCGGCGGACCGGGATGTGTTTGTGATGGCGCTGGAGTTCACGGGTGCGCGCGAAAAGATCGATGAGGTGGTGAAGTGGTTTGAAAAACAGGGGGTTCAGGTCGAGCCCGTCGAAATCAACACGATCGAGGGATAGAGGGCGGCGTGAGGGTCCTGATTCTCGGGGCCGGGGGATTGACCGGGCGATATCTGGTCAAAGAGTCGAGGCGACGGGGGATGGAGGTGACGGGGCTGACCCGCCAGGATCTGGACATCACCCTGCCCGATGTGGCGCGGGCAACTTTGCTCAAGTTCAAGCCGGACCAGGTGGTGAATGCGGCCTCCTTGACCCGATTGGAGCGTTGTGAGGAGGATCCGGTCGCAAGTCGGAGCATCAACACGACGGCCCCGGCGGATTGGGCCAAGGAGTGTGGAAAGGCGGACGTCCGGTTTGTGCATTTGGGGACGGATTACATTTTCGATGGAACCAAAACAACGGCCTACCTTCCGGAAGATTCTCCCGCCCCCCTCTCCCGGTACGGCCAGGACAAGGCGGCGGGTGAGAAGGCTGTGCTTTTGGCAAATTCGCAGGCCCTGATCGTCCGGCTGGCCTGGGTGTTCGGCCATGGCGGTTCCACCTTCATGAGCCAACTTCCCGGAATCCTGGCGGAGCGGGAGGTGGTCGAGCTGGCGGGGGGGCGGCGGGGTTCGTGCACCTATGCGGCAGAGGCGGCGCGGATCATCCTCGATCTGGCTGGGGGAGATGCTCGCGGGATTTTTCACGGAGTGCAGAACGGGGAGACAACGTGGAAAGGATTTGCCGAGAAAGCGGCGGGGTTGATGCGAGGAAGGGGTGCGAAGGTGGCTTGCCGGGAGATCCGGGAACTTCCTGCGGATCGAATCCCGGGGTTGAAGGTGGCGCGGCCCGCGTTTTCCCCCCTGGACATGCACAAGACGGAAACGTTTCTCGGCAGGAAAATTCCTGACTGGGTGCAGGGACTGGAGGAGTATTTGGCGGAAATCGGTTTTTAGCGGAACTGCTTTCAAGAGTTCGGGATCCTTGCTAATGCAACGGGATGGCAGCGAGGCTTTCCCTTTTGGTCATGGCCGCAGGCATGGGGAGTCGGTACGGCGGATTGAAACAGCTGGATCCGGTGGGGCCGGGGGGCGAGGTGCTGCTTGATTACGCTGTTTATGACGCGAAGCAGGCGGGGCTGGATCGGGTGGTGTTTCTGATCCGGAAGGATCTTGAAACAGATTTTCGCAAGGCGATTGGAAAAAGGTATGAGGGGAAGATCGAGGTGGAGTACGCCTTTCAGGAGTTGGATGACCTGCCCCCAGGCTTTGTGCTTCCCGACGGGAGAAAAAAACCTTGGGGGACGGGGCAGGCGATCCTCGCGGCGGGTTCCGTGATCCGGGGCGGTTTTGTGGCGATCAATGCGGATGATTTTTATGGCCGGGAATCGTACCGACTTCTGTATCGGCATTTGACGTCGCCTGCGGGTGAGGGGAGAGGGGAGTTTTCGATGGCGGGATTCCGGCTGGATCAAACGTTATCGGATCATGGAACGGTGACCCGTGGGGTGTGCCAGAGCGATGCGAACGGATTTCTTGTGGGGGTGGAGGAGTATTTTGACCTGCATCCGGAAGGCAGCAAGGTGAAGGGGCGGAATCAATCCGGGCAGGAGAGAGCGTTTTCGGGGCAGGATTCGGTCTCCATGAACTGCTGGGGGTTCAACGCATCGATTTTTCCGATGTTGCAGGAGGGGTTTGAGGCCTTTCTCCAACAGGCGGGCACGCATGAAAAGTCGGAGTACCTGATCCCCAATGCTGTGGGTGGGTGGATTCGGGAGGGGAAGGCGCGGGTTCGGGTTTTGCCGACATCGGAGAAGTGGGCGGGAATGACCTATCCGGAGGACAAGCAACGGGTGGCGGATTACCTAAAAGGTTTGGTTGCCCGAGGGGTCTACCCAAACCCTTTGTTTTGATTTTTTTTCAGGCTAGGATGAGTTCGTGAGAAATCCTTGGCAGTTTTGGATCGGTTTGGGACTCCTTGCAGGGCTGGCGGTTTGGTGGTTTTCGGGGCATCTTGATGCCATGACGCAGGGGAAAGCCAAGCCGACGGGAGAGAAGGTGAGGGTTCGTCTGCTGACGGAGGGAGGAGAGGTCGGACCGGTTTTGGAGGTTCCCAAGGTGGTGCGATCGGACAAGGAGTGGGCGGCACGCCTGAGTCTGGAGCAGTTTCGCATCGGAAGAACGGCTGGAACGGAGCGGGCGTTTTGCGGGGTCTTTCACGACAACCACAAAAAAGGGATTTATTTTTGTGCGGGATGCGGGCTGCCGTTGTTTCGGTCGGGTGATAAATTCGATTCCGGCACGGGCTGGCCGAGTTTCTTCCAGCCGTTTGCCGAGGAGAACATCGGGGAGCAGACGGACAACGAACTGGGAATGACCCGGACGGAGGTGCACTGCGTGCGCTGTGACATGCATCTGGGGCATGTGTTTCCCGACGGGCCCAAGCCGTCGGGGTTGCGCTACTGCATCAACTCCGCCGTGCTGGGCTTTCAGGAGGAGGGTGTGGCCCCCGAGCTGGAGACGATTGACCTTGCGGGGGGCTGTTTTTGGGGCGTGGAGGAGGTGTATTCGAAATTTGCCGGGACGTATCAAACCGAGGTGGGATACGAAGGGGGCTGGAGCAAGAATCCGACCTACCGGGAGGTGTGCGGGCATGGGACGGGGCATGCGGAGGTGATGCGATTAATTTTTCAAACCAAAACAACCGGCACACGGAAAGTGGTGGAGTATTTTTTCAAGATTCACGATCCGACCACCTGGAATCGTCAAGGTCCGGATGTGGGGGATCAGTACCGCTCGGCGATCTTTTTCACGCGGCCGGAGCAGGAGTCGGTGATACGTGACGTGATCGCGCAATTGACGCAGCAGAAAAAGTTCTCCAGCCCGATCGTGACCCAGGTGGATTGGGCGGGACCCTTCACTCCGGCGGAGGAGTATCATCAAAAGTATTTTCAGAAACATGGCGGTGGCGGTTGTCATATTCCGCAGTAGAAATTTGAAAAAAATTCGGGAAATTTTCACTTTGTGAATAAGTAAAGTGCCCGTGGGGACGGCAAAGCGGGGCGAAAAACCTCCTAATCGCCTCCCAATGAGTGATATGTAAAAAAATGAAAAAATTTCACAATGTCTATTGACACGTAAAATTCTCATACTACATCTAGTCCCCTTGGACACAATCAACACAACTCAAAGGTGTTGCAGGCAAGTTGGTGTATTTACGTACATCAGCGTAAAAAGTGGTAAAATTGGCCTCTGCGGCGGGTATTTTGGCCTGGCCCTCGCAGATGCCGGAAAGCGGGATTAAATTATGATGCAGACAGAGTTCACCGTGGGGGGGCGTAAGTTCGTTCTCGACAAAAAAAAGGCGGAGGAGGCATTTGCCGGGAAAAAAGTAATCCTGGGCAAGGAGACGATGACTTTCAACCTTCTCCCGTTGAAGTACAGCTGGGCGTACGACCTTTACCGGAAGATGAAGGCCAACCATTGGGAACCCGAGGATATCGGGATGGGCAAAGACATTGAGCAGTGGAAGGACGGAAAGGTGGTTTCCGATGTGGAGCGCTGGATCATCCGGATGGGGATCGGCTACTTTTCCGCGGCCGAGGGGATCGTGGGAGACAACATCCAGCATGTCGTCCGGGAGATGGTCACGGCCCCCGAACTGAAACTGGTGCTGGGCCGTCACGCCCACGAGGAGAATATCCACGCCGACTCCCTGCTATACATGATCAGCTCGCTGGGGATCAACCCGCACGAGTGTGAGGCGATGTTTGAGGACGTGCAGTCGATCGTAAAAAAGAACGAGTTTGTGACGGGCATTTCGAAGGAGCTGCGGCGGGATTTGGATCTGACCCAAACCGAGAACAAGCGGCTTCTCGCCAAGAATGTCTTTGTTTTCGGCCAGTGCATGGAGGGAACGCAGTTTTACGGATTGTTCGGAATGATCCTTTCCCTCTACCGGCAGAACAAGTTTCCGGGAATCGGTCAGATGTTCCGGTACACCCTGCGGGATGAGTCGAACCACATTGAAGTCTTCCGGAACCTTTTCATGGATCTTGTGGAGGAGAACCGGGAGATCTGGAGCGAGGAGTTCAAGGAGGAGTTGCGCCAAACGATGGCCACGGCCGTGGAGCTGGAGAAGACCTTCATCAAGGATTGTCTCCCGGTGAATGCGGTCGGACTCAGCCTGGAGGATTTCCTCTCCTATATCGATTACATCGCCGACCGGCGTTTGGAAGGGGTGGGCCTTCGGCCCTTGCGGGGCGAGGTGGCCAATCCGTTGCCTTGGCTGGCGGAGATGATGGACATCAAGAAGGAGCAGAACTTCTTCGAGGGACGGGTCACCGAGTACCAGAAGTCTTCGGCGCTGGCTGCCGTGCACGACGACGAGCTGTAATCTTTAGCAAAAGCAGATAGGGGAGGATTGTCTTATGAAGATGGACCCGCGTGATGTGGATGTGGATTTGGCCATGAAGCGTTTTCTCAACCTGCCGGACGGCAAGGAGTGTGCCTGGGGAGAAGCGATTGGCGAGCTGCAGGTGGATATGCCCGAGATCGAGGTGATCGACGGGGACAGCCACCATGCATTTCAGCTCGCGGAGGTCGCGGAGATGGTTGGCCGGAGCTTGGCCCGGTGGTTGAAGGCCAAGGGGCAGGAGTCGATCTTCACGGAAACCAACCGTCGTTGGGTTGCCAAGATTTGTACGGAAGTTGGTCGCAACCTTGCCCGTCAGGCCCTTGCCGAAAGACCCCTGAGGCTTAAAATTGAGGACTTGCAAACCCTCGTGGAGAAAACTTTGGTGGACAACAACGCGTACGATGTGGCCCGGAGTCTGGTGGGAGAGCGGCGTGAGCGTCCCCCTGTCGTTCCAGGGCCAGGGGAACCTGCCGCCTGTACCGTCCGCCTCATCCGTCGCCAAGGGCAGATCGTTCCGTGGAATGAGTCGAAGATCGAGGTGGCTGTGTGTCAGGCATTCCTCTCCCTGCGGATGGACGCATCCTCCGCCCCGGAAATCGCCCGTGCGGTGACCGGGAGAGTGACCGAATTGGGGCAGGCGACCGTGCATATCGAGGAGGTTCAGGACCTGGTCCAGGAGGAGCTGATGCGAGCGGGGCACTACAAAGTCGCCGAACGATACATTATTTACCGCGCCATGCGGGCCGATCAGCGGGAACGCAAGGCACGGGGTGAGATCCCCGCGGCACCCACCGACCCGACGGAGGGGATGGTGGTGGTCGCCAATCCCGACGGCACGACCTTTTTGTGGGATGGGGCCGACTTGCGCTCCCGGATCGAGTTTGCCTCGATCGGATTGGATTTGTGTCTTTCTGCAGGCGAGATCGAAAAGGAGCTGCGTAGATCCGTTTTCGACGGGATGAAGCGATCGGATCTCAACAACACCATCAGCCTGAATGCCAAGACCCTGATCGAAAAGGATGCGGACTTTGCCAAATTTGCCGGAAGGATTCAGCTGTCGTTTATTTACGAGGAGGTGCTGGGTTGGGATATTTTGCGGGATGGGATCCGAGCGTTGCGGGATTTTCACCGCAAGAAGTTCGTGGAGACGATCCAGCGCGGGGTGGAAATCAACCGGTACAGTCCGATCCTCCAAAAATATGATCTGGAGAAGCTGGCGGCGGCCCTGGACCCGATGGCGGACCTGGAGTTGGACTTCCTGGGTGTTCAGACGTTGTACGACCGGTATCTGATCGTCGACAAACAGGCGGATGTGTCGCGCAGGTTGGAGACTCCCCAATTTTTCTGGATGCGGGTTGCGATGGGGCTTTTCCATGCCGAGCCCAAGGATCGGGAAGTGCGGGCCATGGAGTTGTACCAACTTTACAAGAGTCGCCGGTTTTGCTCATCCACCCCCACGTTGTTTAATTCGGGCACTAAACACAGCCAGCTTTCCTCCTGCTACCTGTACTGGGTGGACGACTCGATCGAGGCCATCATGCAGCGGGGCGTTGCGGAGAATGCAATGCTCTCGAAGTGGGCGGGGGGGTTGGGAGGCTCCTGGACCAGCGTTCGCGGAACCGGAAGTTACATCGGCGGAACCAACGGGGAAAGCCAAGGGGTCATTCCCTTCCTGAAACTCCACAATGACCTTCTTGTTGCAGTGAATCAGGGGGGCAAGCGAAAGGGTTCGGGCTGTGCCTACCTGGAGACGTGGCACAACGACCTGTTCGACTTCCTGGAGTTGAGAAAGAACACAGGGGACGACCGGCGCCGTTGCCACGACATGAACACGGCCAACTGGATCCCGGACCTGTTCATGAAGCGGATGGAGGCCCGTGAGGATTGGACCTTTTTCCGGACCAGTGATGCTTCGGATCTGCATCATCTTTACGGCAAGAAGTTTGAGGAGCGTTACACGGATTACGAAAAGCGGGCGGAGAAAGGTGAAATCTGGAGCCATAAGGTTCCCGCCATCGAGGTTTGGAAACGAATGCTCTCCATGCTGTTCGAGACGGGGCATCCCTGGATCACGTTCAAGGACGCCTGCAACATCCGCAGCCCGCAGGATCACGTGGGGGTGATTCACAGCTCCAATCTCTGCACCGAGATCACCCTGAACACGGGCAAGGACGAAACCGCGGTTTGTAATTTGGGTTCGATCATTCTGGACACGCACATTCTCCCGGACGGGTCGCTCGATCTGCCGAAGCTTCGGGAGACCGTCCGGGTGGCGGTTCGTGCGTTGGACAATGTGATCGACATCAACTTCTACCCCACGGAGGCTGCAAAAACGGCCAATTCACGCCATCGACCCATCGGTCTGGGCGTGATGGGCCTGCAGAATGCCCTCTATATGAAAGGGCTCTCCTTTGAATCGGAGGGTGCCGTGGAGTTTAACGATGAGATGATGGAGGCGATTGCCTTCTACGCCTATGAGGCCTCCAGTGATTTGGCGGCGGAAAAGGGCACCTACTCCACGTACAAGGGATCGAAGTGGGATCGCGGACTTCTTCCCCAGGATACGGTGGATCTGCTCGAGCAGGAGCGTGGGGTCGAGGTCGAAGTCCCACGTGGCGGCCGGATGGACTGGAAACCGTTACGGGAAAAAATCAAGACCCATGGAATGAGAAATTCCAACGTCCTGGCGATCGCCCCGACGGCGACCATCTCCAACATCACCGGAACGTCCCCCTGTATCGAGCCGACCTACAAGAATCTTTTCGTGAAAAGCAACCTCTCCGGGGAGTTCATTGTTTTGAATCCATTCCTGGTAAAAGACCTGAAGAAGGCGGGTCTGTGGAACCAGGAAATGGTGGACCAGCTCAAATACTTCGACGGGGAGCTCGGCTCGATCGAGGGGATGCCGGAGGAGTTAAAGAAGCGGTATTTGACCGCCTTTGCGGTCGGTTTTGAGTGGATCATGAAGGCTGCCGCCCGCCGGCAGAAGTGGATTGATCAGGCGCAATCCCTCAATTTGTTTTTGGGGCAGCCCGATCTCAAGGTTCTTTCCCGGATGTACCGCTTGGCCTGGCATCAAGGGCTCAAGACGACCTACTATCTTCGGACCTTGGGGGCCTCGAATATTGAAAAGGCGACGGTGAAACTGAAGAAGGAGGTGCGAGCGGGGCTGCAGGAGCCGGCTGGTGGTGCCGAGGAGACCAAGAAGGCCTTCACTGCAGAGGAAAAAATCGCCTGCTCCATCGAGGCCATGCGCAACGGGGGGGAGTGTGAGGCCTGTCAATAAAGAGAACTGGAAAATGGCTTGAAACGTTATTTCTAAACCCCACCATCAAATCATGAACAAACAACAAATCCAGTTTCTCAGCAATCTCTGCTTCGCCTTGGGTTTTCTTTCGATTATCGGTTCGGTGATGATCTGGTTCTCTGCCGGGGGGCAGCTGGGCGCTCCCGGCGCGGACGCCGTCGCGGACATCAAGCGGGCTTATGCGGAACGTTTTGGAATCTTTGTCGGCCTTTGGGCGCCCACCTTCCTGATTCTGTCCAACCGCCTGCACCACTACTCCGAAAAGCGGTGAATTCCGGGCCTTGTGCCCCTTATTTTTCTCCTAGAGCTTTGCGGGTATCGAGCACAAGGCCTTCATTCCCTCGTTGTCGGCTCGTAGGTGACGAACTTCAATGGATCGATGGCCCGCCTTCCGCAGGGCTTTCGCCATGGCAGCACCGATCAAGGCCTCGCGTTTCATGCAGATCGCCATGATGGTGGGCCCGGCACCGCTGAGGAAGGCTCCGATGGCGCCCGCTTTCTCCGCGCTTTGGATCGTCTCCTCCAGACCCGGGAGCAAGGCGGCGCGATAAGGTTGGTGAAGCCGGTCGGAGAATGCACCCGCAGCCTCCTCATATTTTCCTGTAAAAAAGGCGGCAGTGATCCGCGAAGCGTTGCGAAGATTGGCAACTGCGTCTTGCAGGAAAACCTTGGAGGGTAGAACGGAGCGGGCAGTGCGGGTGGCAAGCTCAAGCTTTGGGATGGCGGCCACAAACGTAAGGCGAGGGGAGATTCTGGTGCGGGCTGGATTCATTCCGGCACAAACCACAAAGCCACCCATGGCGGCGGCGGTGATATTGTCGGGATGGCCCTCCAGCGCTGCCGCCGTCTTGATCAACCAGGCCAGGTCTGGTTTACGGCGGTAGACCATGTCGAGAGAGGCCAGGATGCCGAGGCGGACCGTGGCACTGCTGCCCAGCCCCCTGGAGCGGGGAACGTTGCCGCGGACCAGAACACGATAAGGTTTTTTCGGAATCTTTCTGCCCTTATGGTAGGCATCAACAACATCGGCGAAAAACGGATCCGGGACCGCGGGATGCCCGGGTTCGACGGAAATGTAGTTATACAGGTTGAGGGCGAGGCCGAAGGCATCAAATCCCGGACCGAGGTTGGCGGTTGTGGCAGGAACACGAATCCAAAATGGAGTGGGCGGTTTCACGGTCAGGATGGCAATCGGAAGAACTTTTCCGCAGCGGAGGTCGTTTCGCGAGCGATTTCTTCCAACGTTATTCCGCGGAGGGAGGCAACTTTTTCCGCCACCAACCTGGTATAGGCGGGTTCACAACGTTTGCCCCGGTGGGGATCCGGGGAGAGGTAGGGGCAATCGGTCTCCAGAAAGAAGGAGCCTGCGGGAACCTTGCCTACGCAGGATTGAAGATCCCCTGCATTTTTGAAGGTGACGATGCCCGTGAAAGAAATGTGGTGTCCCAAATCGATCAACTCCCGCGCTTGGGCGTACGTGCCGGAAAAACAGTGAAACACGGCTTGAAGGCGTCCAGAGAACGGCCTGAGGGTGGACAATGTGTCGTTCCAGCTATCCCTCTGGTGAACCACAACATTGAGTTGAAGTCGGGCGGCAAGCTCAAGCTGCCGCTGAAAGAAAAAGGCCTGGCGACCCTTGACCTCCACATCGGCTTGGGAGAGTTCCCGCGTGCCGGCGGAGGCTGCACCTGGCGTCGGGGAGGATTTTGCCAACGGGGTGGATAAGCTGGGAAGACGATGGTAGTCCAATCCGCACTCCCCCAGGGCAACGACTTTGGGATGTCGGGCTAGGGTGGCCAACTGCTCCATGGCTGAATCCGGGGCACTCTCCACCTCGCACGGGTGCAGGCCGACGGTGGCGAAAATGTGGGGGTGGGAGTCGGCCAAGGCCAAGGCAGCCCGACTGGTTTCAAGTGTCGTTCCAATCGTAATCAGGCGCGTAACACCCGCCTGGGAGGCACGACGGATAACCTCAACGCGGTCGGCGTCGAAATCGGGAAAGTCAAGGTGGCAGTGGGTATCGATCAGCACAACGGATCCAACGTAACGCAGGGGAAGTGGAAAAAGGAGAGTTTTATCGGAAGAACAATTCCTTTTCCTCCCCAGATGGACGAAGGTAAAAATCTCCCATGAGGGACAGGCCGAGCGCGGGAAAGGGAAGCCCGGAAGGGGATGTTCCCATGCCAAAAGAGATCGAGAACCGGCCGCAGGAGTGTGCCCGTGTTGTCCGCCGTCTCTTGGAGCGGATTGATGCCCATGTGGCATCCCTGGCCAAGGGCGAACTCAGCATCAGCTGGCCGGAGATGCAGCTGGTGTTGCTCGCGTTGGAGGCCCATGCGGAGGGTCGGGATGTGAGTGTCCATTTGGACGGAGGAAATGAAATTTCCGCCTATGTTCGGCGGAATCTTTTTGACGAACTGGTGGGGGAGCCCAGCAATATTTTCTACACCACCAAGGTGGATGCAAAAACCGTCCGATATGAGGCCCTGCCGAAGGATTTTTGGAAAGAGTGTCTGTCTCTGCTACGGCAAAAACTTACCGAGCTGCGGGAGAAGGATTAGCGGGCGCTGCTTGCAGCGGCAATGGGGGGGGTCGGGGAGGTCTTTTCGGGAAGAAGAGCCTGGCTTAGGAAGTAGGCTCCCACCAAGGCGATGGCCACACCGCTGATCCGAAGGAGGGAGGAGTGGCGGGGTTCTCGCGTGCCCAACCAACCGATCAGGACGCCCAAGAGGTGAATCAGGGTTGTCCCCAAGACAAAGCCCAGCGCATATAGGGCGGGTTGGGCCGATCCGGGCATTTCCTCCCCGTGAGCGTGCCCATGGAAGAGGGCAAAGAAGGCGACGCCAGCCATGATGAGTGCCGTGGGAAACTTTTTATTGATGGCAATGGCCGAACCAAGGGTGAGGACCGAAAGGGCGATGGCAATCTCAACGGAGAAAAAAGGGATCCCTATGATACCGAGGATACCGCCGACAAGCATAAAGCAGACAAAGGAGAGGGGAACGGTCCAGATTGCGCGTCCGCCCATCTGGGCGCTGAGTATTCCGACACTCAACATCGCCAGCAGGTGATCCGGTCCAAACACTGGATGGGTGAAGCCGCTGGAGAATCCCAATGTGCCATGACCGGTGTGGGCAAAGAGGGGTGCGGGCAAAAGGCAAAGGAGGAGAAGGAGTAGTCTCATGAATCCCAAATTAGGATAGGAGAAAGAGAACGGGAAGTGAAAAGAGTGGCAGCCTGAATTTCCGGTTGGGTATACGGGACGTACCCGCTCATGAGCGTTGACCTGCGACGGGGATTCGGAAAAGATGCAGGTCATGGGGCACCCGGGATGGACATCGAAATTGGCAGGCCCGGCGATCGGGCCTTACCGGCAGGCCACGGAGGCGGGGGGCTTTGTCTACCTTTCCGGCCAGCTGGCTTTGGACGAGGCCGGTCATCTGATAAACGGTTCCGTGGCCGAGCAGACGCGCAAGGCTTTGGAGCGGGCCCGAAGCCTGTTGCAGGAGGGGGGATTGGGTCTGGCCGATGTGGTGAAGGCGACCGTTTTTTTGACCGATTTAAAGACTTTTCCCGAGATGAACGGAGTGTACGCGGAATTCTTTCCCCAGGATCCACCCAGCCGGTCGACGATTCAGGTTGCGGCTTTGCCCAAAGGTGGAGCGGTGGAGATCGAGTTGTTGGCGCGACGCCCCGGCTCATGACAGCGGATCAAGTCGTCGAGGTTTTTCGCCGATGTGGGGCGCTCCTCCATGGGCATTTTGTCCTTCGGTCAGGTTTGCACAGCCGGACCTACTTTCAGTGCGCCCTTGTTTTGCAGGACCCGGTGGCGACGTCGGAGCTGTGCGGCGCGATGGTGGAGAAACTTAAGATTGAAAAATGGGTTTTTCACTCTGTGATTTCGCCCGCCATGGGGGGGATTTTGGTGGGGCATGAGGTGGCTCGTCATCTGGGGCGGAGACATATTTTTGCGGAGAAGGCGGATGGGCAGTTGCGAATCCGGCGATTTGCGGTCAAGCCAGGGGAAAAGTTCCTAGTGGCGGAGGATGTGATCACCACCGGAGGCGCCGTCCGTGAAGTGATGGATCGGGTCAGAGAGGCGGGTGGGGAGGTGGTGGGAGTCGCCTGTTTGGTGAACCGGAGTGAGAGCAAGCCCGAGCTGGGGGCACCCCTCTGCTCCCTTCTGTCCCTGCCGGTGGAGACATTTTCCCCCGCCTCCATTCCTGACGATCTCAGGAGTATCCCCGCCGTGAAGCCGGGAAGCCGCTAGCTGGTTTCCCGCTTGGCCTTTGGGCCCAAGTGCGTTCCAATTGACCCATGAAACGCACGCCTCAACCGATCCGTTTCAGTTGGGAATTGGGTAAAGTCCCCTTGCAGCAACCCTCCTTACCCGCCAAGCATGAAATCAAGCTGCAACCCAACCCGGACGTGGGGGCCCTTTGGGAGGGTATTCAACGCGCTTTTTTGAATGAAAAGTCGTGGATCATCGGGTTGGAGGCTCATTTGGATGAGCTGAGGAAAAAGACCTTCCCCGAGGGGAAGCCCGCGGCGGGAATGGAGGTGCTTGTCCTCGCGCATGGGTCCCGGGTGATTGGTGTGAGCGCCTTGCGAGCCGAGGAGGGAGCGGGTCCGCAGCTGCTTTCGGGCATCATTTTGGATTACGAGTACCAGCGACGCGGCCTTGGAACGGCTCTTTTGCACGCCTCCTTGCGGCACCTGGCGGAAAGAGGGTTGGGGGCGGCTTCGGTGATCACAAGGGAGGGAATTCCCGCCGCGCGCTACCTTTATCCGAAATTCGGCGGAAAAGGCGCCGTGATCGACCTCAATACGCCAACCGGGAGCTAACCATGATCCCCTCGTTTGACCTGGCCGTCATCGGCGGGGGAAGTGCGGGTTATGCCGCGGCGAGGACGGCCCGGGGCCTGGGTCTGAAGGTGGCTGTTGTCGAAGGGGGGAGGCAAGTCGGCGGACTCTGTATTTTACGCGGGTGCATGCCGACCAAGACTTTTTTGGAAAGTGCCCACCGGAATCACGAGATTACCCGGGCCGCTGAGTTCGGAATCCGTGTCGGCAAGCCAAAGCCGGACTGGAAGGCAATTCTCCAAAGGAAAGACCGCCTGATCAGGGAGTTTGCGTCGTACCGGAAAGGGCAGTTGGAGAAAGGGGGCTTCACCTTTTACCGGGCACAGGCCAAGTTTCTCGGTCCTCACCGGCTGGGACTGGAGGCGGTGGGAGAGAAGAGGGTTCCTGACGAAATCGAGGCGAAGACTTTTGTCGTGGCCACGGGATCGCAAACGGCCCGCCGAGAGATTTCGGGGCTGGAGGAGGCGGGATACTGGACGAGTGACGATTGTCTGAGGGTTGCTCGACCGGTGAGGAGCCTGATTGTTCTTGGAGGGCGGGCGGTGGCGATGGAGTTCGCGCAGTACTACGCCCATTTGGGGGTCAAGGTGACGGTTCTTCAGAGGAGCGAACGGTTATTGCCTGAATCCGATCCGGAGGTGGGCGCGGTGATGGCTGAGGTCTTTCGGCGAAACGGAATGAAGGTCTTTTGTGGAACCCGGATCGAGCGGGTGGAAAAAAAGGATGGGAAAAAACGCGTTATTTTTCAGGAACGGGGAAAGCGCAGGTTTGTGGAAGCAGAGCAGATTCTGCAGGCGTTGGGCAGGGAACCCGACCTGGCGGGGCTGCGATTATCGGAAGCCGGCGTGAAATCGGAAAATGGCAAAGTGGTGACCCAGGGCACCCAGCAAACGAATGTTCCCCATATCCTGGCGGCGGGGGATGTTTGCGGTCCGTACGAGGTGGTGCACCTGGCGATCCAGCAGGGGGAGGTGGCGGCGAAAAACGCGGCGGCGCTGGTTGCGGGTAGGGAACCGGGGGAGCGGATGGATTACCGCCTCAAGCTGGAGGTGATTTTCACCTCTCCGGAGGTCGCCGGGGTGGGGTATTCGGAGAAGGAGTGTCATGACAAGGGGTGGGAGATTGTGACGGCGAGTTATCCGTTTGCGGATCACGGGAAGTCGATGGTGATGGGAGCGATGGATGGTTTTGTGAAGCTGATCGCGCTCAAGCCAAAAGGGGAGATTGTGGGTGCGGAGGTGGTGGGGCCGCACGCCTCCGACCTGATCCATGAGCCGCTGGCGGTGATACGGTACCGGGGGACGGCGGAGGAGATGATGAATTTGCCCCACTACCATCCGACGTTGTCGGAAATATGGACCTACCCTGCGGAGGAGATCGCCGAAAAATTCAGGACTTATTAACCACTCCAGCTTATTTTTTTGTTGTTGCAGAGGTTCAAGGCTGTTGGCTTTGACCCATGAAAAAAATCCTGCCTCTCTTGGTGACCTGTGCGCTCTCCTCCTTTTCATGGGCTGATGGCGCCCCGGATGCGTCCGCCCATGACACCAAAAAAATGGTTCAAAACAATTTTGTCGAAACGGCCCAAAAGGGGATCAAGCTCAGTGGATATGTCGATGCTGGCTACAGCTACAACTTCACAGGATCAGGAAATAACTCGATGGTTTGCACGAGATACGCCACCGATACGGCTCAGCGCGGCGATTTCAACCTCTACGCGGTCAAGCTCGCTCTCGAGAAAGCCCTGACCTCGGAGAACAAGGCACAGGCCGGGTTTCGGACGGATGTCATGATTGGTGAGGACGCGTCCTACTTCATCAACCGGACCCCCAATGCCGGCTTTAATACGAACAACAACTCCAACAGCCTCTTTTTGGAGCAGGCGTATGCCTCGATCCGAGCCCCTGTCGGAAATGGTTGGGACTTCAAGGCGGGCAAGTTTGTCTCGACGATGGGGTATGAGGTGATGGAGCGGCCTGCCAACATGAATACCACTTACGGGATCCTCTTTAACGTGATGCCCTTGTATTACACGGGGGTTTTGTCGTCCTACAGGTTTGATGATAATCTGGACGGAAAGCTGGGGGTTGTGAACGGGTCCAACAGTGACAACAACACGACCTTAAATCCGAACGCGGGGGATGGGGTGGCATTATTGGCCTCCCTGAATGTCACGGCCCCAGGGGGCAACGCAAACTGGAGCAATAATTTTCAGTACAGCAGCGCGTACGATAACAGCACCTCGACCGGGTCCACATACAGCAGTTTGACATCCTCGAGCCAGCCCGCGAGAGCCAACAATGGCAACATTTCAGCCTACATGCTTCTGTACAATTCCTGGGGAAATTGGGCGCCAAAATTTGCCAACGACAAGCTTTTGCTCGCCTTTAACACGGTCTTCGGAAACATCAGCGGTTCTGCTGAGAGCAGAACGTCCAACATAAACACACATTGGTACGGGGCAGGGGCTTATGCCAAATACCAGTTCAACGACTGGTTCAGTCTCTCCAGCCGCGGGGAGTACTTGGGCAGCAACAACGATGGAGTGATTGGTTATGTCGGTGCCAGCACCACCACCAACACACCGGAAGCCAACAACCCCACCCGACATGTCACCGGGGTAAATCTATGGGAGTACACCCTCACAGCCGGCTTCAATGTGATCGACAACCTGCTCCTTCGCGCCGAATACCGTTTGGATTGGGGTTCCAATCTTTATCAGGTACAGAGTGGAGCGGCCCAGCCGGAAGGTCAGAACGGTCCGGCGCACTACGCCGGGGCGGAGGTGGTTTACAGCTTCTAAGTCCCCGCATTCGGGGTTCTGCAACCCCGAAGCCAAGGGTATGGGGTCCTTAAACTTGGCCTAGGAGGCCAACTCTTCGACCGTTGGGCAGGAGCAGACGAGATTGCGATCGCCATGGACGGCGTCGATCCGGGAGACGGTGGGCCAATATTTCCAGTTCCGCGTCCAGTGGGCAGGGTAGGCGGCTT
>Ga0214917_10001247_pt1 | contig 32950 bp, 23 predicted proteins | sample LL_1208_BB_MetaG_FD_177983 | JGI IMG/M metagenome (GOLD analysis project Ga0214917, IMG submission 177983) | Freshwater microbial communities from Lake Lanier, Atlanta, Georgia, United States - LL_1208_BB | ecosystem: Environmental > Aquatic > Freshwater > Lake | place: USA: Georgia | collected... | reverse complement strand
CCTAATTTCATTATTGGAACAGATTACAGTGATACATACACTCTGAATTATTATGGAATATCTTACAGTAAAACTGGAACACAGCTCTCTATTAGTAATATTCCTACAGATCTGTCGGGTTCGATTGCTATACCTAATAATATTCGTATTCTGCCAACTATATTAGCATCCTATGTTGACAATAACGGTGTACCAAAGATTTCAAACTTAATAATATCTCCACTTAACGTGTTTGAGCTCCCGTATAATTTTAATAGAAACTTTAACAGAAATCAGCTTGCAGATGGGCAAATATACTCCTTTGGTAACTTAACATGGAGAAATAGCCGTGCCGTAGGCGGAACCAGAATTACTGATATGGGTTTTAATCCTATAAAGTATTTGATGCCTGGTGCTTTTGACCTTTACAATTCACAGTTCAAAGATTTATCCGCACTTCAAGCTATTGTAATATCAGATATGACCACAATAACTGCTAACGTACCAGCGGAGTTCTGTAAGGGCTGTTCATCACTTATTCGTTGTGATATACGAGCGCTCAATGTTGGCGCAAACGCTTTCAACGGATGTGGTATTCTTAGCAGCGGCATATCTTTTGGAGATACACGTAGTATCGGGGCCAGTGCTTTCCAAGACTGTTCACAATTAAGAGGAGTTACAATACAGTCCAGAGGAAATTTAGTAATTGAACCAGCAGCATTTAGTCGTGCTATGTCACATCCAGCAGCGGATGTTCTAGGCTGTCCAATTTCACTTACTACGCAGGGTGACTGTGCTATAGGTTCCACCGCATTTTTGGACTGCTCTGAAAGTGAAACACTACTAATCTCTACTACTGGTACATCTAACATCGGTCAGTTTGCTTTTTCTGGATGTAAATCACTACATACAGCTACTGTTCGCTCCACTGGAAATTGTATAATTGGAGGATCAGCATTTGCTGGCTGTACGAACCTTCAGACATTGATGATAGACTGCTCTGGAGCATGTACAATCGCCGCAACGTCATTCACGGGGTGTACATCTTTGAAGACGGTTACTCTATTAATAGGTGGCAACTTGACATTCAGTACTAACACATTTAGAGTCAGTCCTATTGAAAAGTTAACAATCACAAATATAAATAGCGCCTCTTTCAATTGGGCAAGTTACCAAAATAGCTTGACTTCTCTTAAAAATATTACTCTCAGCATTGCCCCTTCAGTCACAGCTGCAATTGGAACACTCACTACAGCCACAAATCTTGAAACCGTCATGATTACTGGAGGTGCCATGACGTTAGCGGAGAATGCCTTTCAAGGCTGTAGTAAACTACATACAGTTATAATATCAAGCATAATACAAAATACTGCTGGTGTATCAGTTCCAACAAATGCCTTTACAGGTTGTAGCGCGCTTACATCAGTGAATCTATCTCTCACTAATAGCGCAGCAACCGCATGTAATTCTAGCTTTTCGGGCATAACCTCTCTCACCAGTATCTCAATAACAGGTGGCAGAGTAGCTTTGCCAGCAAACTCTTTCAGTGGATGTAGTAAGCTCAATACTCTTACATTGAATTGCTCTCTTACCAATAGTTTTGATAGCACAGCATTCCAGGGTTGTACAATGTTATCGACCCTCACACTACCGTTCGCCATAGATGCTGTTGCTAGCTTTGCAGCACCACTCAATTTCTACACATTACTACAGACAGTATCACTCACAGGCGGAGTTACAGTTACACCGACTAACTTTCTACAGGGCTGTAGCTCTCTACGGAATCTAACTATTAATGGTGTTTTAGCAGGAGCGTTAGATTCTACAATTATGCAAAATCTTAATAATCTGATATTAAGGACATCAACAGTACAAACGATTGCACCATATAGTTATATGAATAATACCAACTTCCGCAATATTGATATCTCACCGATTGATAAAATAGGGAAAGGTGCTTTCTTTGGTTGTACAAATCTTAAGATGCTTGTCCTGTCTGAGGGATTGACTGCAATAGGCGATTGGGCATTTGCTAACACAGGTATCAGTGGTGAAGTAGTTATTCCTTCTACTGTAGTATCTCTTGGAAATGCCTACTTTGTTGGATGTCCACATCTACGAAAGCTGACATATCGCTGTCCAGTATTAATGTTCCAGGATCCTACACAGATTAGCTCTGATATGTGGAATGTTATTCACCAACAACCAACTATAACACTTGATATTTCAGGTATTACAGTATTAACAAAAGGGGAAGACCCTAGTCTTAATATAACATATATAGATTCAACATCTACATCTCACACTTTATCACATTCAAGCCTTTATAGCAATCTAAATTTAGAAAAGTATAATGCTCGCGCAACTGCCTTTGAGCAGACACTCAGTTATATATATCCGCTCTATAATATAGTATCAGAACCAAGCAATAATCAATATGATTTGTCAAGCAGCTTAATAGTTGGCACGCAAATTGAAAAACTCCGCGATGCAGCCAGTAAGTGTAAGGATACGACTGGTCCTGTCGCCAATCTCACAACATTAACAGCATTCAACACAATTACAAGTAGTTTCAGTGATATAACTACTATAGCAGCTGCAGTTGGTCAGCAATCTAATATAGCATCTGCTGCTATTGCGTTTGGAGAAGCTATCATCGCTAACACTAATATGTATAGTTCACCGGCCGATCCTACGAAAGTACTATCTGTTCCTGTGCCAATGACTCTACCTTCATCAATAAGGTTGCCATTACAGAATATAAACTTATCTCGCATTATTGGTGAAAATTTAATAGATATATGTAATGGTGTGTTGTATGCTAGATATAATGTTTCTAATATGATAATTCATATGTATGATTCTACAACATTTGATATTTCAGGAACAGCTACTCTAAATATTGATGAACATCTTGGAACTAATGCTGCTACTATTATGAAATATCTCTTTATTCAAGATAATAGACTTAATAATTATACAGTTAATTTTAGTTTCACTGGTGCTTTGACATCCATATATCTATTGGATGACAAAAATAATAGCAATATTGATATAAGTTCACAAACTGTTATCATAACTGATCTTGCTATGGATATGTATACTAATTCGTCTGTTAGTATTACAGCAGCGCATCTTAAAATATATAACAATGCTTTCAATAAATGGAATACATGTAAACTAACAATTTCTACATCCAACGTTGTTGTTGGAAAAGATATATTTATGGGTTCTAAAGAATTAACAATTAATTCAAACAAGCCGCTCGTAAACACACCACAGATACAGATGATAGATTTTGGTGGTTCTTCATCTGTCCTAGACATTAGTAGCATTATATGGGAACATACGGGTGTACCTGAAGCTAAAATAAGAGATTTAACTATTTCAACTTATATACCCAAAGAAAATCCAGGTTATGTACGCGGATACTGTATCATAAAGTTCCAGGATTTAGATACGCTAAAAGAGCATGCGCTAATTGCGCAGCCAGAGGATTGGTTCTGGTGCTACCGCGGCGTATTCAACTCATATGATTTTGACGGAGGGCCAAAGGATGATAAGTACAATATAACAAATACAGGATTTAAATATGTGAATGAGTCATCTAGCGGTTTAACAAACTCTTTTGCACCAGACGTATTTACATATAACGGCTACAGATTTACTCGGAAAATAACTTCATCAAGGAACACTAACAATAATGTTCTGTTACGTGCTGTCAAAACGGACCTATCTCAAGCAAAAGCAACACGAGCTAAGACAGGCATATTACTATCATTACTGCTTATCGCAAAAGATATTGCTCTAGGGATCGCGTTTAGTGGATTAATGGTATTAAGTGCCTTACCAGGTGCAGCTGTTGTAACGGCGCCATTAATGATCGCACTAATAGGGGCTCAAATTACATTATCGCTTGCATTAACGTCTTATATTACACATGGTAAGTTTAGACTGTCTTCCAGTGAACTTGATGCTACCACTATCGCTGTTGAAGTTGTAACGTCGCTCGTAGGTGGTGCTATACAGATTGGTTCAGCATTAAGAACTATTCAGGCTTTAAAAGTTGTAAAAGCATCATCATCTGCTGGTGCTGCTACCATTTTAGTAAGGACTACCCCACAAGCTGGTAAAATTACTAATGTAGCCAGAGCTGCGTTAGAAAAGTCCTTATCTTCAATTTCTGATTTCGCAAAGAAGTCGGTTCGCTTGTCAATTAATAAAATTAAGAAACTATTCTCTCAAAATAGCACAGAAATCTCTTCAAAAATGGTAACTGAAGGTTTTATTCCTAATCCAATTCAGTTCGCGCGTGCTGCGTCAATGAAGGGCATTCCAGTAGCTCCAATTAGTAAAAATGTACCGGCTACTGTACGTAGCGCTGTGACAGGTAGAGCAGCAGCAGCAGTCCGTAGTAAAGCAAGTATAATCACAAAACCAATACCAAAAATGAATGCGATTAAAATTGATAAAGGAGCACCAACTAGAGTAGGAATACCTATTGATAGTAAATCTAAAAGTGCCAACTTATCGTATTTTGATGACGGGGTAAGTACAATAAACCCAACGACTGCACAAGAAGTAAGAGTTCAAGTAAAGAAATCATTTGAGCCAATGCAAAGTAGATTAACATCAAGGCGTAATATTATTACTCTTATTGAAGATATCGCAACAGAAGCATTTAATAATTTTGGAACTGATTCTGATTCAATTATCAGGCATCCTAATTGGTCAATATTCTTAGAGGCAGCTCTTCAAAGATTTTCACTCTCGTCTGATTCAGAAGATATTGATAACGCAATATCATTTATTTATCGTCTACTTACTGCTGATTACAGCTCTGCGTATGATGCGAATGTAGATATTAGAAGACTTATGACAGAAGATGCTGATATAGCATCGGCATATAATAGCATGGATAATATTACATTACACCAGCTTGTGGCCTATAATACTATTGTTACACAACCATCTATAGCAGTTACTGAAACTCTCGGGTATAATACGATTATTGATGATGATATGGAAACTGCTATTCTCACTGCCGGACAGGCTGATATTCCTCCATATATTTTCCCAATGGTTAGTGAAGAATCAGCTGGGTCAGAAAATACTGAAGATAAAATATATTACTATTATCGATATGGAACAAAATACCAGCATAAAAATATAGAAAGAAATAATAGTGGTTACACATGTAGTGTTATAACTACTGCAAATCCTCTTCTCACAATAAATAATTATATGTGGAAGAATACACATTTAGGTAACGCAACTACACCTGGTGGCGTTGAGCGCAATCATCAGGGTTATGTCACGGACGCAAACTCCATTATAAATAGAAATCTTCCAGCAGTCATACTTGGAATAAATGAAGACAATGATTTACTATATTTAGGTAATCGTAAAGTGGAGTACGTCCTTAGCGACTACGAGATGCCAAATAATGTTTTCTGTGGTGTAGAAAACATGACAGTTATTATCCCAGAAGGAGTCACTGATATAAGTTCATATGCTTTCTGTAGTACGGATGGAACTGATGGTGAAATCCCCTTCTCCATTGATACACTCGTCTTACCTTCTACAATTCAACGTATTAATTACAGAGCGTTCTATAGAGCCGGTGTGAAGAATGTATTTTATCCAGCCAATATAAAATATATCGGCCGTAGTGTATTTGAAAATTGTGGGCTTATGAATGCCTTAGCAATAAATAATGAACTTGACTTCACAACTGCCCAAATGATCAATATTAATACATTACCAACTACAGAAATTATACATGATGAAATGGGGCGTATAATTTTTAGAAATTTTAATACTGCTATCGTTACAACAGCGGCTGGTTCTAGATTAGTACTTACAGGTAATACTTCTATAAATGAGCCAAATACGATTTGGATAACTCCATCTAGCAATGAATATGAGATACAAGACAATTTATCATCGGTTTTTACACCACCAATGAGATATACGTGGTTAAATCCTATAACCGTCTCATCGTCGTCTGTGGTAGTGAAGATAGGTAATGTTTCTTATTTCAGTAAAAATGTTTCTAATAATACACTTACGATTGTTGATAAATCATATCCTGAATTTGGATGTCTCATATTTAAGAATGGAGAACAAATCTTAACTAATATAATACCAGATAATATTGCGTACGGCTATAGGATAGCGACCGTTTCTCTCACTGAAAATAACATTTTTGTTTTTAGAACACCGACCCGCATTACATATGGAACTACCAATGTTATTACGCGCAATATAAACCGAAACATTAGCGAAACATCCATAATAGAGCCTGATGCGTTTGCAGGAAACACTACTCTAGAGGCTGTATCATTTCCAGATAATACAGTAAGTATCGGTTCTAATGCGTTTGCAGGATGTACCGCGCTCACATCGGTTGATATACCAAATACTGTTACAGAAATTCAAGAGGCTGCTTTCGCAAACTCTGGTCTAAAAACAGTTGTTATCCCTCCCTCTGTTACCACAGTTGGTAGCAATATTTTCCAAGGAGTCAGCGATGAACTAAATGTCGTATTTACCGATGAAACTCCTCCACCTTCAGCGCTTAATATTATATCTCAATTACCACCAACAACAACAATTATTGTCCCTGCCACAGCGGTAAACACCTTTACACCATTGGTAGTCGATACCACCATATCAGTATTAGCCGACGCACCTGCTGGTGCCCCAACTAATGTATCGGTCTCTTCTGCGAACCAGTCGCTTGTGGTATCATGGAATCCACCTACAACAACTGGTGGTTCTCCAATAACCAGCTACACTTTATACTACACACCTACTGGTGGTTCTCAGATTACACTAACTAATGCTTCTAATCCACAGACTATTGTTGGTTTGACAAATCGTACAGTCTATTCTGTACAAGTAGTTGCTATGAAGCCAATCGGAGCAGGTACGCCATCTACGCCGGTATTAGGCACACCTCTCCCTAACGGTCCGACATCTTTCACAAACCTATTACCCGGTACATATGCTGATGGTAACGGTGGGGTACGTTATTTCACTCATTATTTTGATGTGCCCGCAGGTTCTTCTACTATAAATATATGGGGTAAGTCAGATTCTAGCTCAAATAGCTCTATTGAACGCTTATATACTGCAACTTCTAGTTCTATAAATCTTCTGGACATTTCTCATATCACGGTTGCTACAGACGCTTCACTTAATAATGGAGTACTTACATTAACCTCTAATTTGAATAATACTACCCGTAATCATAATCTGAGTTTCAATAATCTACAGGCTACGACTCGTTACTATATTATCAGTAAGACAACTAATGATGTATCAGGACAAGAATTATGTATTGCTCTACAGACACTTGCAGGTGTTTCTATACCTATAACATTCATCAAAACAGCTCGTACTATCAATAACTCAACTAACTTAGTCTCAGCAACAGATACAAGCCTTAATGTTTTTACAATAGATGGTATTACGATATCAGATGGCTCTACCCTTAATATACGGAATAAGACCTCTGTTTCAGTTGTCGCAACTCCGTCTGATCCAGATGCTATTGTGTCGATCAGCGGAAATACTGGTCTCATAGATGGTTCCAATAACCTATTTGTCACTGTGACAGCGGCAGATGGTATCACAACTAAATTGTATACAGTTTTGCTAACAGTTTTACAGAACACTATCTCAAGTACTTCGCAGATATCTATCAATGCATTAGCAGCGGAAGCAACTAGCACTGCTATACAAGCTGTAGCAGCCAACATTCTCAGCGATATTGCTGCGAACTCATCTAATAAAGCTACTGTTATCAGCAATTTTATATCTACAATTAACGCATCCACTGATATAGATGAGCGTTCAAAGGTGGCTACCGCCCTATCGGTAGCCATGAAGGTACCAGTTGCCAATAATACTCTCAAGCAGAATTTCAATACTTCATTTAAAGAGCTCGGTTTAATTGAGAATACTGCTTATGACCTCGAAGCCGCACAAGCAACAGCCGCAGTATCATCAGTTGAATCACAGTTTAAGCGTCCTGGCTATAATCCAACAAACTTGGCGATTATAATTCCTAATGAAAGCACAACTAGTCTTACGATTGATCTCAACAAGGGTGATCTAGTTCTCTCGTTTGTACCTGGTGTAAGTTATACAGTTAACGCTCTCTATGGTAACACACTCAGCTCAAACAGCTATACTGTTATATACACACGCAACACAACACAGCGTTATCTTACTGTGAATGGCTCTCGAAAGACGCTTGATAGTACATTTACATTTGATTTTACTAATGCTATTTCACGATATGTCAAGATTGAAGTGACAGGTTCAATTATTATTAGCAATGGCCCGGTTGAAACTAATCCAATCTGTTTCTTAGGTAATGCGCCTGTGTTGACCCCTTCTGGCTATCGTCGCATTGATAGTCTTCAAACCGGAGATATGATTAAGACAGCAGATGGGCGCATAGTAGCAATCCAGCGTATTAAGACAGTCGTAGCAGCACCTGGTGCGATGAGTAATCCATATATTATCCCGGCGGGATATTGGGGTGCCACAACTACCCTGGCAATATCACCGCGTCATCGCATAGCTGTACCTGGTCGTGGTATGGTTGAGGCGTGCGATCTTGGATTGAAACAGCTGCCAATGCGTGAGCACTGGATATACTACAATGTAAGTCTGCCGAACTGGGAGACTGATAACCTAGTGGTGGCAGGTGTAGAGGTTGAATCACTGGCGCCAGTTGAACGGGTGCGTATGACGCTTGGTGCTCTCAGGACGCTGCTTGTCAAAAAATACGGCACCGCAGCTATCTCTAAGGAAGTGGTGGATCGCGTTCTGGCCACCTGCCGGTTGGGCGCTGATGGACTTGTAGAGGCACCTGTTATCCGCAAGAGAACTGTCTAAACGCCGATGACTGTGTGCTTAGCTATCGCTAATCTTGTTACCGTAGCGTACCGTACAATCACAAAGTTAAGACAGGCGGTTTCACCGCCTGTGATTGTACGTTAACGTAGCTTTCCCATATGAATTTGTCTGTTTCTTCCAGAATCCAAAAGGTCTTAAATTTGAAAAACTACGGTAGAGATGGCTTTTCTGACGCCGGCTTACCAGCCGGCGGGCATCCCTGCTTCTAATGCCTGAATCCAGAGGTGCGGTCGCCCTCCCCCCACCCATCCTGCCAGCAGCGCACGATCAATCACCCGCGTCCCCACCGGCAGCAAATGCGATAGCGAATCATCGGGCACCGGCAACGCCGGTACCCCGTCACCCCAAGCCAGAAATCCCCACTCTCCCTGAAAACTCGGAATACCCACGTGATAGAATCCATCCGCTGTGAAAGGCCCAGCCGTCATCAGCCGCTGGAAGCCACCACCGATGTCGCCCCACGGTCGCACCGGCCCACAGTGCGTCACCAAGCGTCCTCCATGCCGCAGTGCCCCGCGCATCGCCGCCCAGAACTCCGCCGAATACAGCCAATCGGTCTCGCCATCGGGATCCGGTAGGTCTAGCACGATTACGTCGTAGCCTTCGCCCCCTTCACTACAGAGGCGTGGCAGTGCCGTGCGAATATCCTCCGCAAAGAATCGCACCCGCCGGTCGCGCCGGACACCTGCCGTCCAGCTCAACAGCGATTCACAGAGCTCCACCAGCTCACCGTCAATGTCTACCCAATCCACTGCCGCCGGTGCCCATCGCAACACCTCCCGCACCGTCGCCCCTTCGCCGCCGCCCACCACCAGCACCCGTGCTCCCGCCGCGCCACCTCCTTGCGTAAACGCAGCCATCACGGGATGTACCAAACACTCGTGATAGATGCGCTCATCCGCCGCCGCACTCTGAAGTTCGCCATCCAGAAACAGCATGCGCCCATAGGCCGGTGAGTCGGCAATCACCACCTCCTGATAGGCCGTGGAGCCCGCCCACACGAGCGGCTTGCGCACCGTGTAAGTGGTCTGCGCATCGGATTCGCTGTGCTCGATGATGGTGGTGGTGTTCATCGTTGTGTCTTGTTCCTGTCGTTAGTGGTTGCGCCATGGGCACCCTCACCTTTTGACCCCCTCTGTTAGAATGAGCAGCAGACCCCAAGGAACAGACTATCGGGCCGCGACGGTTCAGCCCGATGGAACAGCTGTCGCGTCCGCCGCTGCCGGCGTTGAACTGGTGCGCCAGCGCAACACCAGCGGACAGCAGCGCTTCCCAGACTACTCGTCGTATCTCCGCTACCAGCGCGGACGGGTGGAGGTCCAGCGACGGGCGACGCTGCGGGCCCTGATTGCGGGCGGTGGTCCAGCACAAACTGTTCCCGATGCCCCTACATCGGTCTCTGCAACTGCTGGTAATGCTGAAGCAACAGTATCATTTATAGCTCCAGCAAACGACGGTGGCTCTGCGATTACGGGATACACAGTGACAGCCAGCCCAGGAGGAGCCACTGCTAACGGTGCTAGCTCTCCTATTACAGTTACTGGCCTGTCAAACGGAACCGCCTACATATTCACTGTGGTCGCAACAAACAGCGTTGGTAATTCTGTGCCGTCGGCCGCCTCACTATCGACGACACCTGCGACGGTTCCTGGTGCGCCTACGGGAGTATCAGCTACAGCTGGAAACACCCAGGCAACAGTGTCATTTATAGCTCCAGCAAACGACGGTGGCTCTGCGATTACGGGATACACAGTGACAGCCAGCCCAGGAGGAGCCACTGCTAACGGTGCTAGCTCTCCTATTACAGTTACTGGCCTGTCAAACGGAACCGCCTACACATTCACTGTGGTCGCAACAAACAGCATTGGTGATTCTGTGCCGTCGGCCGCCTCACTATCGGCGACACCTGCGACGGTTCCTGGTGTCCCAACCGGCCTTTCTGGTACAGCAGGGGATAAACAAATTCAAGTATCTTTTACAGCTCCAGCAAACGGTGGTAGTCCTATAACAAACTATCAGTATTCTACCGATAATGGTAATACTTATTTAGCATTTAGTCCAGCAGACACATCAAGCCCTGTAACAATCACAAAACTCTCTTCTGACGGAACTACAGACTTGACAAATAGTGTAGCCTATACAATACGGCTCAAAGCAGTGAATTCAATTGGTGTAAGTACAGCATCTTCATCCATTTCAGTAACACCTATACTAATTACAGCACCCCCTGCGCCCACATCTTTATCAGGTGTAGCAGGGAATCAAGCCATATATGTCTTATTTACTCAAAGCGGTAACGGAGGTAGTGCAATAACAAACTATGAATATTCAACGGACGATGGTGCCACGTTTATAGCATTTAGCCCGGCACAGACATTTAGCCCCGTCACTATAACGGCAGCTTCCTCAGATGGAACTACTGCTCTAACAAATGGTGTAGCGTATACAATCAAACTGAAGGCCGTAAACGCAGTAGGTGCCAGTGTGGAATCTACTTCTACTACGGTCACACCTGCTATAAATACACTAAATACAACGAATCTCCTTATTGAATTAGATGCGAATAACGCATCGTCATATTCTGGTTCAGGAACAACGTGGACAAATCTTCGTTCTAGTGGCTCCTATAGCGCAACTCTTCAAAACTCACCGACATTTGATGGTACAAATAAATGGTTTACATTTGATGGTAATAATCAAATCGCACAAATTGCTGCTGCTGCCGCAATTAATCCAATTGCGGGGAGTTCGTTTACGATACAAATATGGGCACGTGTGAATACAGCATCCCCTAGTTTTACATCCGGAGATGGACTGATAAGCAAACAATTAGGACCATCGGGAGATTATGATGGCTATTCACTCACATTAAATAAAGCTACGGGCCAGGTTACTCTTAATATGAATGGTTCTTCTGTGAATGGAAATTACTCTTCTTCAACAGGTGTATATAGCAATTCGTGGGCACTATATAGCATTGTAGTGCGATTTGGTGGCGGTGCTGGTAGCCCGTCTTATACTTATGTAAGTACACGACGTGTAGTTACAGGCAATAATACTGAGACTGGTATGCCAAGACAAGCACCACTACAGTTTCCAAGAGGATTTCAAGATTCTACTTTTAATTTCTGCCCAGCTGATGTAGGGGCATTTTATTTATACAATACAGCAGTATCACAAGAGGATATTATTCGCAATTATGACGCAACAAAAGAAAGATATGGACTCTAAATAGATTATGATCCACGCCCACTACCTTGAGCTCCGCAGCCGTCGCCTGCTGGGCTCTCCGCCCGAAACGATAATCCGCGAAGTGCGCTCCACTAACGGCCGCGGCACCAAATCCATCCGCGTTCTCCGCGGCAACCGCCTCATCTCATCTGTCACGGAGCCCCTGTCCCCGACAGAAAAGACCAACATTCAACGTCGTCGCTACACTCCAGGTCTCTACAAGAGTGCCGAACGCCGCACGGTCAAACGACTCACCTCTAAACGGCCGCGCCGGCGATGATATTCACCCCCACCGCTCCCAGCCAGCCGACCGCGCCGAACCGCCGCGCGATAATGACCGCCGACGCCGCCCCCGCCACTACAAACACAGCCAGCGCCATCAGCAGGTCCAGTGCCAGCTCTCCGTTCGCCTCTTCCGCACGGAAAGCCCGTACAAACCGGTCGCGCCATGCCAACAGGACCCCCTGTGCGAACAGCGCCGACAGCAGACCCGACACCGCGTTCGCAGCCAACAACTGTCCGTAGGTGAGCCCCAGCGTCTCCACAGCCACCCAGACGAATGCGACGTGCATCGCACCAAAAATCAGCGCAATCTGAACGAGCTCATACATCACTGCCGTTCTCTCTCTATTCAGACCCCAAGGAAAAGTGCCGCCGGCAGACCGGCTCATACATCTCTGCCCCGCCCACGGCCACTTGGGCCCCGCCACTGGCATCCGCAACAAACCGCCGTGTAAAGATCGCCGCCGTGCCGTCGCCGCAATGCCGGCAGAGCGCCGTCTTTTTCTCCACCGAATCCGCCATCGGAATTAGCAGCAGAACATCCCCGAACGGCTGCTGCCGCGCGTCGCCGTCCAGCCCCACCACCACCACGTGCTTCCCCGCTGCAATCGCCCGCCGCACGAATGGCAGCAGACAGCCTACAAAGAACTGCGCCTCATCCACGACGACAGCCGTCGCCGTAGCAAATTCGGGCCACGCAGGCACACCCAGAAGTCCACCATCCACCGGTACCGCCCGCGCTGGAATCGCCGCACGGTCGTGTGACACTACGGCCGACACCACGTCGCCGCTCTGGTAGCGGTTGTCGATGTCCGCCGTCAGCACCAGCACCTGGCGCCCCAGACACGTGTATCGCCGCACCACACTCTGAATCTCGGAGGTCTTCCCAGCAAACATCGGTCCGACAACAACACGGAGGCTCATTCTATCTTATACTGCTGGCCAACCCACACGCACCCTGTCATTTTTGCCCCCCAGCAGCAGCTTAAAGAAAACCCACCCAAACTTGACCCGCCCGCACCCGCCAACCCCAGCCTAAAAACCAAGAGAGATACCAGATAATGCCGAGCCTTCCTCATAGTTCGGCGACGGAGGCTATTGTGGGGATCCAGTTCGGGGTGTTCAGCCCCGAAGAGATCACCAAGCGGTCGGTGGTGGAGATTACGACGCACAACACCCAAGAGGGTAAAATCGGTGGCCTCGCGGACCCACGCATGGGCGTGCTGGAGAACGGCAAGCTCTGTCGCTCCTGCGGCCTCAACAATCACGGCTGCCCCGGCCACTTCGGCCACTACCGGCTGGCGCGACCGGTCTACTACATCCAGTTTTACAAAATGATTCTGAAGATTCTGCGTTGCGTCTGCGTCAAGTGCGGCAAGCTGCTCATCAACAAGGAGGCTGCCCGTGCGCTGCGCCGCACCAAGGGCGAGAACCGCTGGAAGGCCGTGCTCACCGCCTGTCAGGAGGTGACCCGGTGCGGTGAGAAGACAGAGGACGGCTGCGGCGCGCGCCAGCCGCACCGCTATCACGATGAGGATATCTGCCGCGTGGTGGCGGAGTGGAAGGACCTGCCAGCCGATGCCGCTGCAGCCGGTGCCACGGCTCCCACCACCGAGCGCCGCTTCCTGGAGCCCGAGTATGTCTATCGTCTTCTCCGCCGCATCTCCGACGAGGATGTGGACTTCATGGGATTCAGCCGTCTCTGGTGCCGCCCCGACTGGCTGATGTGTACGGTGCTGCCGATTCCGCCGCCGCAGGTGCGTCCCTCAGTTCTCCAGGACAACAACCAGCGCTCTGAAGACGACCTGACCCAGAAGCTGATTGACATCATCAAGACCAACGCGCATCTACAGGGGCTCATCGGCAAGGGTGCGAAGAAGGGCACGATTGATGAGTGGACGCTGCTGCTCCAGTTCCACGTCGCCACGCTGGTAGACAACGACCTGCCGGGTGTCGGTCAGTCGGCACAGCGGTCGGGGCGGCCTCTGAAGTCGCTCACCCAGCGGCTCGGCACGAAGGAGGGGCGCATCCGCAACAACCTCCAGGGCAAGCGCGTGGAGTTCAGCGCCCGCTCCGTGATTACGCCGGACCCGAACATCTCGGTGGAAGAGCTCGGCGTGCCACTGAAGGTCGCCATGAATCTGACATTCCCTGAGCGCGTCACGGGCTTCAACATTGACCGGCTCTACGCGCTGGTCCAGAACGGCCCCGACAAGTACCCGGGTGCGAAGTCCATCGTTCGCACGGCGGGGCGCACCATCAGTCTGAAGCACGTCAACACCAAGACGATTCAGCTGTTTGAGGGCGACGTGGTGAATCGGCATATGCTGGACGGCGACCCTGTGCTGTTCAACCGACAGCCGTCGCTTCACCGCATGTCCATGATGTGCCACAGGGTGCGGGTGCTGCCCTACAGCACCTTCCGGCTGAACGTGAGCGTCACGAAGCCGTACAACGCTGATTAACTTACGACTAAAGTTGACCGGTGCCGCCTCAAAAATCTGTATTATCCGACTAGGAATGGGTAAACAGGGGAGCATCTACAAACTTACGTGCCTTCCAACTGGGAAAAGCTATGTTGGTCAAACTCGTGATACTAAGACAAAAGCAGGGCGCGACTATGCCTATGGTGTCTTGGGTCGTTGGAATGATCACTGTAGCTGTCCATCGGGAACAGCTCTGGGGCTAGCAATAGCTCAATATGGGCCCGAACAGTTCAGTGTTGAAACGCTTGAAGCTAACGTTCCAGAAGAACGCCTTGATGAGCGAGAAGCTCATTGGATAACAGCGTTAGGGACGATGGTACCATCTGGCTACAATAAAATGCGTCATGGTCGTTGCAGACATCGCGATTCTTCTACCCTTGGAGACTTCTACGCACCGCAGACAGTGGGCGTTCGTCTTCGGCAAATCAAAAGGGGTGGGGAACCACATCTTATCTACGCCTATCTTCAAAAGAAGACGGGTGATGAGATTCGTATTGTCTTCGGTCAAGGAAAGGATAGCTCTTATGAGGCTGCTATCGCAGAAGCAAAGAGTTTCCTTGAAGCATTTACAGATGTACCAGTTGAGGCGGACCCACGCATATTGGATACGGATGCTACAGAGTATGATGGAAAGCTAGAACGATTTGACGGTCTTCGCGTTGACCGTATTCGCCTGGCTAAATTTAATACTCTGTGCGCAGTCTACGTAGACAAACAGCGTGTCTGCTTCGGTGGAAAGCGTTCAACATTTGAACAGGCAGTTGCGAAGGCTCTACAGTTTGCTTCTCTCTTACAGATGAGGCATCCAGAGGCAACGCTAATCAATGAAACGTCAAAGTCAGCAACAGGTGGCTGCCTTCCGAGTTGAGGTGAAGACTCGGTTGGGAAAACAGTGTAATCGCCTCCGTATGGTATCCATTATTCGTCCGGATATCAACGATATAACCATCTAGTTTCGTGTGTTTCTCGCAGAGCACACGTAGCAAGACCGTCAAATTCAGGGGAACCCCTAAAGCCAGAAGGTACTGAATCCGCGGAGAAAGACCGTGGAGCCTACACATCCCAGCGTGTAGCAGTAAAAACCCGACTGGATCCCGAGGTAGCAATACCAAGGAATGGGCAATCCTGAGCCAAGCTTCTGCTACCAGTCGGTCGCAGATGAAGGTGCAACGACTTGACGGCGGTCGGTCTCCTGTGTAGAGGGAGGCTTAAGGTAAAGTCTACTCCTGGATGAAAATTCAGGTTTGTGATACATTAGTATCACGGTTTGACGGTGACGAAATGAACATGCATCTGGCACAATCTGTGGAAGCCGCCACGGAGCTTCGCGAGATTGCGGCCGTATCAAAACAGCTAATCAGCCCCCGTTTGAGCAAGCCGCTCATCGGTGTGGTACAGGACACCCTGGTCGGTGTCAATCGCCTCACGCGCCCCACGGAGTTCTTCACGCGGCGCGAATTCATGAACCTGCTGGTTCACAGCCGCCGCTGGGATGGTCGCATCCCGCCCCCCGCCAAGACGGACCCGCTGCCGCTCTGGTCGGGCCAGCAGGTGGTGTCGGCGCTGCTGCCGGCGGTCTATCTCAGTATGGGCAACAAGATGTACGACGAGTCCAAGGGCAAGTCCGACCCGAACTACGTGGTGATTGAGAACGGTACAATCCGCCAGGGGATTCTGGATGGCGACGTGTTTGACAAGGCGCTGATTCACATTCTCTACAATGACTTCAGCCCCGAGATGACGGTAGATTTCCTGGATTCGCTCCAGGCGGTGGTCGCGGCCTATCTCCAGAACGCCGGCTTCTCGGTAGGTCTGAGCGATCTGATTGCCGACGGTGAGACGCTGGACACAATTGCCGGCGACATTGGCGACCTGAAGAAGCGGATTGAGTCGCTCCAGCTCCAGGTACACATGGGTCTCTTTGACAACACGTCGGGTCGCAGCAACCAGGATGAGTTTGAGGGCAAGGTGTTCCAGACGCTGGACAAATCCATCAGCGCGGCGGGCAAGACCGGTCTGCGGTCACTGGCGGCGAACAACCGGATGGTGAACATGGTAAAGTGCGGCTCCAAGGGCTCGGATCTGAACATCGCACAGATGATTGCGCTGCTCGGCCAGCAGTCCATTGAGGGTCGGCGCATCGCCTACGGCTTTCAGGATCGAACGCTGCCACACTTCAAGCGCTACGATGACGGTGCGGCGGCCCGCGGATTTATTGAGAGCTCCTTCGTGAAGGGTCTCAGCCCCGCGGAGTTCTTCTTCCACGCGATGACCGGCCGTGAGGGTCTGATTGATACGGCTGTTAAGACGGCCGACTCCGGTTACATGCAGCGCAAGCTCGTAAAGACGATGGAGGACATGATGACGGCGCACGACGGCTCTGTGCGCGACGCGGGCGGCCTGATTGTCCAGTTCGCCTACGGCGACGACGGCACGAGCGCCACGAAGATTGAGAACCAGCCGATGCCGCTGGCTAAGATGAGCGACTCTGAGATTCGTGCCCGCTTTACGGTACCTGATGCCGCCGCCGACCGGTCGCAGGCCTATCTGGCCGCGCTGCTGAACGACCGCGACATGCTGGTGCGGAATGTCTGGGCTGGGCGCGTGGACAAGGCGGTTCAGTCGGCGGTCCATCTGCCGCGGCTCATCGCCACTGCCATCCAGCAGCTAGGCCTCGCCAAGGGACAGGGCACGCCGGTGCCGGGTGGCCACGTGCTAGAGACCATTGACCGCATCCACGCCCGTACCCGCTCGGACAACGCGCTCTGGGGAGCCCTGCTGCGGTTCTATCTGAACCCGCGGGACCTCCAGGCCGCCGGCTTCACCCGCTCCGCCTTTGACTGGCTCGCGGAGCAGATCATCGTGAAGCACATGCGATCCTGGGTGGTGCCTGGAGAGATGTCGGGTATCATCGCTGCGCAGAGTATTGGTGAGCCGACCACGCAGCTGACACTCAACTCTGTGGACTGGGATACCGAGATTATCATCGCCCGCGACGGGCGCATCTGGACTCCGCAGATTGGCGAGTTCATTGATGACTATATCGCTCGCTGTGAAGAGAAAGAGCCCGAGCGCATTCAGCGCCTTCCTAACAACCAGCTCTATGTCAGTCTGGCCGGCGACGGCCACCACTGGCAGGCGCTCAGCCCCGATGAGGATGGCACGATGAAGTGGACCACGCTGGAGGCCATCACGCGCCACCCCGTCATCAACGCTGATGGAACGAATACGATTCTGGAGGTGGAGCTGGAGAGCGGACGACGGATACGGGCGACGAAGGCGCGGTCGTTCTTGCGGCTGGAGGGGGAGAAGATCCGTCAAGTAAACGGGTCTGACCTCGTCATTGGAGACCAGATTCCAGTTGCCAGTTCTCTGGTAATTCCAGAGGTCGGTGAGATTACGACTATTTCTCTCCGCGAACTGCTATCACCTACCGAATGGCTCTATGGGACAGACGTAGCCGCTGCTCTGGCCACTATGAAGGCAGCCGATGCCGCAGGCAGTAAGGCCCGCCACTGGTTCAGCCACACAAATGGCAAGGAGTTCACCGTTCCATACACGCGCAGCGATGCTTTCCGAGATGCGTTCACAAAGGGGAAGAACATGCACGCAGAGGCCATCCGCCCCGGCAATATCTATCCCAAAAAGCTCTGGACCTCCATCAGTCAGATTCCAGAGACTATCACGCTGGACCGTGCGTTCGGTTTCTTCTGTGGTGCCTATGTTGCAGAGGGTAACAGCAACGCTACGCAGGTGATGATTACCAACAACGACGACACCTATCTAGCACCAATCCGCACCCTGCTAGACAGTTGGGAGGTCGGTCATCACACCGTATCTCTGGAGAAGTACGCGGCCAAGACCGGCATTAAGGGGCGCACGCAGAGTCTCATTATCCACTCTACGCTGCTAGCCGCCGCTATGAAGACATGGTTCGGCCGTGTCAGCACAGAAAAGACTCTACCGGATTGGGTATACCAGGCCCCCGATGAGTTTATCCAAGGCCTGATGGATGGCTATGTGAGTGGAGATGGGTGCGTTACCGCAGATGGAGTCGCAATGTCATTCACAACTGCTTCACCCATCCTCGCAAAGCGACTACCTCCTCTGCTGGCACGCTATGGAGTGTTCTCGACCCTGTCGTCTCTTATGCCAGATATCTCTTCCTTTGCAACTGTACACGAGCACTTTACGCTCCGTATTCCTGCACATTATACGCGAATCTTTGCTATGCAGTTCGAGCTTACAATCGCTAAGAAGCAGGAGCGTCTAGTCAGCGCTATTCTTCGCGAAGCATCTGGAGCAAGAAAGTGGGTTGATTTCAATATGTGTGTGCTGGATCGGGTTGCTTCAATTAAGGAGGTGCCCCCCCAGCGGGAGAGGGTGTACGATGTAACAGTTGAGGGTACGCGCAACTTTACGCTATTAAATTGTATCACATCGGCGGATACCTTCCATCTGTCAGGGGTAGCAGCCAAATCCGGTATGACCCGAGGTGTGCCCCGCCTCAAGGAGCTTTTCCAGGCCACCCAGAACCCCAAGGCCACCTCCCTCACTATCTATCTCCGCCCCGACATCCGTGCGAATAAGGAGGAGGCACGTCGTCTTGGACAGGAGCTGGAGTTCACGATGCTCAAGGATCTAGTCGCTGTTAGTCGCATCTACTACGACCCGCGCGACAGCGCCACGCTGATTGCCGAGGATCGTGAATGGCTATCTTTCTTTGCCGCCTTCGAGACCGACGCTGATGCCGGCTCCGAGACCAACCGAAGCCCATGGGTGCTGCGACTGGAGATGGACCGAGAGAAGATGTTCAATAAGAACATTACGATGGAGGATATCAGCTATGTGCTCCAGAAAGCTGCTCCTGAATCCAAGGTGATTGCCACGGATCATAACGCCTCGCGGATGGTGTTCCGCATCACCTTCGTCCGCCCCGATGACAAGAAGAGCACCGAGTCGCTGGATGACCTGACCGCCATCAAGCAGCTCCAGAACAAGCTACTCACCCAGACATTGATTCGCGGTCTCCCTGGCCTGCGCGCAGTCAGCTTCCGCAAGCTGGATGAGGCAGAGACTCAGTATGAGAAGAATCCGGCCAATGACAACAAGTTCGAGCCGGTCCAGCAGTTCGTCCTGGATACCATCGGAACGAACTTCCTGGATGTGATGATTCACCCGGACGTGGATGGCACGCGCCTCCTGAGTAACCACATTTACGACATCTATGAGAACCTCGGCATCGAGGCGGCACGCCAGGTGCTGTTCCGCGAGGTGTTCAGTCTGTTTGAGCAGGCCGCCCCCGTGAACTACCGACACATCGCGCTGCTGTGCGATGCGATGACGAACCGTGGGCGCCTGATGAGCGCCGACCGCCTGGGCGTAAACAAGAAGGCCAAGATCGGCCCGCTGGCGAAGGCGTCGTTCGAGATGACAGGTGACATCATGTTGCGCGCGGCGCTGTTCGGTGAGATGGACCCTGTGTCTGGCGTTGCTGCTAACATCATGACTGGCCAGCCTATTCGCGGCGGTACAAGCATGACTCAGATTCTGCTAGATGAGATGGCCCTGGTTGCGCTGAACGCATCGGCCCCGCCCCCGCGCCGCACTGTAGAGCGTGCCCCGCAGCTGGTTCAGGAGCAGATTGAGCGGATCCTGGATACACCCGAGCAGCCGGGCTGCCGGCAGGAGGACATCCGTATTCCCGCCGCGCTGCCGCCGATGGACCCCACCGTGCCGACCACAGAGCTGCCGGAGCTGGAGGTGCTACTGGTAGATGAGTAGGCCCAAACGTGACCCATGCGCACACCATATTTTGTCAGTCGCCCCCTAGCCCCAGCTAAACGCAAAAGCCGTCTGCCAGAGTATGGACAACGCCCCCCAATTCTTAGATATACCGCTTCTACCTCTCTCTGGTATAGAGCCGCGTATCATAGTCGGTCCACCTGTGCTGGCCTTTTCGACGCCTCAGCACGATGCGCTGATAGCCCTCAAGAACGAGATTGATAGCGTTGCCCCCATTAACACGTGGGATGATGCTAAGAAGATAACAAATCCCTATGAATATGTGTTTCTGTCTCTCCAAAAGCGGATGCACCGCTCCATCGCCGCCACGCAGCCGCTTAGCCGTTCCTACTTCAAGATGATCGAGCTCTGGGATCTACTAAATCTCCCCACAGGTCGCCCGCTGCGCACGGCCCACACCGCCGAGGGCCCCGGTGGATTCATTGAGGCCACTATGACCCGTGCACCCGGCACCCGCGCTGTCGCCATGACGCTGCGTGCTACAGAGCGTGCGATACCCGGCTGGCGCAAGTCGCAGACGTTCCTAGCCGCACATCCTACCGTCGCAATTACATACGGTGCTGATGGAACGGGCAATCTCTATGAGCTCGCAAACCAGGTTGCCTACCGAGCCGCCGCCACTGCGTACCTGGGTGCCCCCCGCTCTGTCGATCTCTACACAGCTGATGGGGGATTCGACTTCAGCACCGACTACAACGGTCAGGAGAACACTGTTCAACGTCTGCTGGCAGCCGAAGCGCTAGCCGGTCTCAACGTGCTTCGCCCCGGTGGCACTATGGTGATCAAGGTGTTTGACACGAAGCAGGTGGCCACACTTGAACTGCTCTGGACGCTGGGTTTCTGCTTCGAACGCGCGGCGTTCATCAAGCCCCACAGCAGTCGCCCCGCAAACTCGGAGCGCTACTGGGTAGGTATCAATCTGATAGAGGCACCTCCGGATTGGGTCACACATCTGCTAACAGAGCTCACTGATACGAACGCGCCTCATGGTTGGACTTCTCTCTACACAGCACGCCCCTGGACTGCCGGTTGGCTGGCCGGTGTTCAATGCTTTCAGGAGAAGATTGAGGCCCAGCAGTTCGCAAACATTCAGATGACACTGAATATCATACGAACACCCTCCCGCCCTGCTATTTCTTCTCTGCTGCTGCTCAACGTCTGCCAGAGCCGGGCTTGGTGCCGCGCGCACCGGATCCCCGAGAACCCGTCGCTCCACGACCTGACGGACGAGCAGGTGATGCTCCTGAACCTGGAAGAGGCACTTGCTCCATTCCAAGCCGGGGTCGCACGTACGAGTTTACCAACACTGTTCCGACCGCCACCGACGCCTCATGCGCAGACCGCCCGCCCGACTCCACTGCCTCCAGCTGCGCCAGCATGGCGGTCAGCATTGCCTCCGAGCATTCGGGATCCAGGAGCATCGCGAACAGGCGCGGGTACTCCTCTGCCCAGTGCGCGAGCTCTACCTGTATCTCATGGGGCGCCGCGCCCCGTGCCTGAGCCGCCCGCACCTCGGAGATCATCTGGCGGATCCCAATGGAGCGACGGCTCGAGCGAATAGAGGCATCGATGGCAGCCTGCTCCTCTGCGGTGGGCCCCTTGTCGGCGATTTTGCGCAGAATTGAATCCATCCTAGCCGTCGGCCGCGGAATTCTTTTAGGCGCGCCCATCGCAGGAATGTCAAACAGTCCAGCCGCACACGCAGCCACCGCCTGGCACACCGACCAGCGCGCCCGCCTCACCACCATCCGCCCTAGCCGCCCTCAGATGCCGGCAGATCATCGCTGTGCGCCAGGCGGCTGTGCGGAGCCACCACCGCCTCTGCCGGCTGGTGTAGAGGGGTTTTCGGTCACTCCTTCGTCAATACTTATTGGATTAGCAGCAGCAGCAGTCATCGGCCTCGGCCTCTTTGTAATCTTAGCGGTGCGTAAAAGGGTCAAAATAATTACCCAAGATTAACAATAAATGGCAGCTACTCAGGATCCCGTAACGCTCGCCCGTCTTCATTTTGATACCGCTATGGCGCTCGTGGGTGCGCAGCAGGTGGGGGTGTGGCTTGCTGGAGTCCCCGCAAAAGCAGCTGCTCCTGTACCCGCCCCCTCCTCTGGTCGTGGCCGCAAGCCGGGTGTCGTGGCGGTCGCCGATGAGCGTTGTACCTGGACGCTGACCGATGGTACACAGTGTAAGAATCGCCATCTGACCGACAGCACCTACTGCCGGATCCATTTGAAGCAGGTTCACCTAGTGGATGACAGCGCGATGGCCTGAGCGCCGACTCCGACTCCGATAAGGCTTCAGCACCTTACGATAACGCCGATGCCTCTGAGTCTGCCGTCGCCGCTGCCGCTGCCGCCGCCCACCACCCATACCAAAATATCCACCTGGTCTTGAAGTTTCAATAATTTCTTGTATCTGCTCACTTTCACCGGTAACTCCAGGTATTGACGTAATCCCCTTTCCAGCTAGCTTAACACCAGTATTACCACCATAACCACCTTGCGGGACTACAGTGCTGTATGGCAAGTCTGACATTTTCTAATCTCCAGCACGAATTATTCCGGCACCAGCCGAATCTTCTTGCCCTGGGATACAGCCCAGCGCCGCAGCTTTGCCAGATTCGCATCACACGAATGTGTCGTATCCAGCCGATTCTGCCGCATAAACTCCCGCAGCCGCGCATCCAGCTTGGAGTCTCGCCCTGTCCCCTTGCGATATTGGATCTCAATCGTATTGAGCTCGGATATCTCACGCTCTGCGCTCTCCACAGTTGCCGGCGCTCCCCTCCAGGCGATCGGTGTTCGCGTACCGATAGCCCAGCGTGCCCGCAGCTCCGGCGCTATCAGCTCCTCTAGTGTAGCTGGACGGGTCCAGACAACTCCCGCTTCACAGTCGCGCGGCCGATGCCCGTAGCAACCGCATTGAGAGCACCAGGCCGACGCACGCACGGGGCAGTCATCGTGCACCCGAACCACCCCCAACCAATCACGACAGGTTTCGCAACAGGCAGTCATCTGCCGTGTAGCCTAGCTGCGCAACCGCAGATCGCCACACGCCCACCATTCAAATTTTTACGGCCCGCACAATCCACTCACAGTTCCCCACAGACACGTCGCTCTCTCCACACCACAGCCGACACCACACCCGTATCCAATCGTGATGCGACACCACCAGCACTCGCCCACCCGGATGGCGCACCAGCAGCTCCTCTGTAAAGCTCCGCACCCGCGCTTCAAACGCCGCATATCCGTCACTACTATCACCGACACTAATACCCTCTGATGCCACATCCCACGGATTCACAGCAGCCACGCCTGTCAGCAACCAGCGCGCTGGAGTATCTATCTCCTGCCGCTCAGCCCGCCGATTACAGATGGCCACCCCCTGTGGCTCCATCAGGCGGTCATCCAGCACAACTGGTATCCGTTCGGCACCTGGTACACCGAACCGCAGTGTCTGACGACATCGGCGCAATGGAGAGCAATATACAGCATCGCAGCCAGCGATAAGTGAGGAATCACGAACGTTGTACGCCTGCTGGATCCCTTCATGCGTAAGCGCCGCGTCAGCGTGTGCCGGGTCGCAATAGGCCTCCGGCCCAATATTGTGTGTGGCCCGACCGTGGCGCAGCAGAACAAATGTAGTGGTAGGCATCTCTCTCTGTTAACGGCGCACGGTCTAAGCAGAAGCGACCGACTGTACTACCAAGATGGAGGCATCTACAATCTTACTATGCGCATGGGCGACGAGTGCTATTCTGGTTGGCTTTAACGCATGGGATCTTCTTTGTCGGCGCCCACCGCCCTCCACTGCCGACCCAAACGAAGCCGGTGAGCTGTGGGTTCACGTAGGTACATACCGATATCCATACACCAGACGCAGCGGCTACGATAAGCTGTCTCCTCTCTATTATAATCCTAACCCCGACGCGGCTAAACGGTGGGCTTACCCGGATGCCAACAATCGCCCTATCTATCCATCGGACGCGGCGGTTCGTCGTCGGGGCGTTGGACACAACGGGGCTCCGCTGCCTCTATTAGAGAAGGAGGCGCATCAATGAAGTTAGCATTCGCCCTCCTTGTTATTGTCTGGTGGATATCGGTCTGGGGGCTTGCAGATCTGCTGATGGAGGGCTGGAGCCGCGAACAAAAGTTCTGGAGCTACGTGGGTGGCATCGTACTGGTTGGCGCTACGGTTGCGCTCTTCCCGCATCTGGTGGACCGCCTATAAACTTGAGCCTGTCGGCCCGCGCCTTTGCCAGGCGCAATAAGATGTCTGCCACCGCCACCGCTACCTTCTATAAACTATCTGTCAACGGGATTGTCTATCTGGTGGACCCCGCCACCGCCAAAGCCTACACCTATGATCTGACCAACCCGCTTGAGATTGGTCAGATTATCTGGACTGACCCCGCTGCGCCGCCCCAGATTGAGCTCTGCGCCGACTGGGCCGCAAAATTGACCGCCGCCCGGGCCTCTATTACCGCAGCAGCAACGGCATAATGAGTGCCCCTGTTATCCACGAATACGACGCCTGGCGCGCAGCTCTGATGGAGCATCGTCGCGCTCTATTTGAACGCCTGGTCGCCGCTTTTCCCGAAGAGCTCCGCAATCGCCGCAGCCATGTAGAGCAGCTCCGCATTCAGATTTCTGGCCCCCGCATCGGAGCGGCAACTAAGGGAGCTCAGAGCAGCTAACAGACTGCATCTGTGCAATAGCCGATGACTGCGGACCGCGACAGTTTTGGGTCGTACGATTCCCCGCCAGAATCCGCGCCTTTTTGTATCGCACGTAGTCCGCCCCCGAGGCAAACACCGGTCGCACACCAGCCGCCACCGCTGCAAAAAAGAGAGTTGCCTCTCCGCGTGTTGCGACCAGCTGTCCGCCACTCAGCTGCGTAGTCTCAGAGGGTAGCACTGTATAGCCGCTGGAGCAGTCACACATCTCTTACAGTAAAGAGGATAAAATTTAGCCATTCAATCAGACTACAGCCATGAACCGAGTCATCATCCAGGTCTCTTTCAAACCCTCACGCAGTCGCGCATCGTGCCATTTGCGCCGCTCCCGCCATCCCCGCCAGATTCGCTGGAGCGCCGTCGCCCCCGCTGCGATTTCGGTCGGCACTTCATCCGTCTCATCTGCCGGGTCCCAGACGATGTCGGGCGCAGTTGGAATCGCATAGCACTCCCACTGTCCACCCTCAGCCCGCCGCCAGTTCAGACGTACATTCTCTTCCATATCCGCAAAGTCTGCGCCCAGATCCTCTTCCTCTTCCTCTTCCTCTTCATCTTCATCCACCTCATCCTCATCCATCTCATCCTCATCCACCTCCTCCTCTTCCTCCTCCTCTCCATCTACCTGATCTTCGGGCCACACCGGCACGTTGTCGAACCGCCCTGCCTGCCGCCGACAGCACGGACAGGTCGGCGTCCCCTCCTGCTCCTGGAACCAGTTCACCACACACAGCATGTGGAAACGATGGCCGCAACCCAGCACCGAATGCCCCGTCTCCGCCGTCATCTCCTCGAAGCAGATGCTACAGTCGCAGTCGCCGGCGGCCATCTTGATGCGGTCGTGGCAATCAGATGGCGTCCAATGCGCAGGGGTGGCCGGCGCCACGCACCGTTCAACTTTTTAGCCGCCGCCGCCCGCTCATCGTCATCATCCTCTCCGCCCTGGGGGCGTCCTCCAGGTGGCCGAAAGAACCCCTCTTGACGCAGCGGCGCCACCAGCTCAGTACAACGCCGCGCCGAATCCCCATCGCGCTCCCCACACACACCACATGGACACGCACCCTGCATTTTTTCCTGTTAACATATTATTTGGCCCACCATAAATAGCCGCGCACACATCAGATGTCTCACGCGCTGCCGCTACTACCAATCCAACTCACCGCCACGCAGGCATTCGTGCTTGGCCTCATACATCAGCTGGACGCGTCGCTCAACACACTTCCACCAGGCATGGACGATGAATCGCTGCATCCTGCGAATTTTCCGGATCTCTTTCATTTCTACATCAAAGGAGGTGCCGCCGCCGCAATACATCTTCATCACGACAAGGAGTTCCCTTTTCCAGATATTAATGACATAGATGTTGAAGTAGCCCTTGAACCTGATCTTTCTGAAGACCTTCAAAAAGGTCTGCTCTCCGCACTGATTCGCGAAATCACAGGCACACTAATAGACCTGCTCTCTAGTCCCGCCGCACGCGACTGTGAGACCGAATGGCGACTATATCGTCTGCCGTATAGAGGTCGCACGAGCGGCCCCATCCGAATACACGACACCGGCTACACCTCGTGGAACCTGGCCGGCAACGCCACCTTCACTGAGCTGTTTGCCGACCTGTCTTTTCGTGCTCTCCGCCTCACCGAGTCACCCTTTCGTCTCCAGGTGTTCCCCAATCTCTTTTGGAAGAGCCAGCCGCTGAACTTGGCCATTGTTCGTGTATCTCCGAATATAGAGGGCCCGGCCGGCACCAGTCTGCTAGACATCGTTCTCACAAAGCCTTCACTTGAGGACACTGAGCACAATGCGCATCTCCGTTGGATGTGGGAATCAGTCAAGCCGCAGCGTCTCACATTCAGCGGAGAGCTGGGGCGACGTGTTCCATCGCTGCCTATTGCGGACCCGCTGTCAATCGTTCTGGACCAGCGACTGGCGGCGAATCTGAACACGCGCCCCGAAAAGGTAGCGCGGCGGCGTGCGCGGGCGAATGCGCTCTTTCCTGCTGCTGCCGCGGCGAATGCGGGGCGGTTGGCCGAGCTGCGGGCGTCATCACATCGGTTCAAAACGGGCAAGCGGCCGGCGAATATGCTGGGTGGTGGTCGGCAGCGCCGCCGGCGGCAGACCGTACGGCGTCTGCGTGTACCTTCAAACTAAATATCCAGACCTCTTTCTACAGCAATGAACACCGATATCAAGGCGCTCCCATATAGCGCAACATCAGTCTCCGTGCTAGCCCGATTCATATTCATGTTCTTGCTCTACAAAAATAAGAGTACAAACAGTCTTTCACTGACTTTTTGTATCCTTAATGTCTTGTCATCATCAATGTGGATCTACTACAGCTACCAGATGAACGACACTCCAATGATTGTTCGCAGCGGCACAGAGCTAGTACTACTGGTGTCATCCGCCGTTTACATTATCATCAACAAGTTGAAACATCCACAGGTGCCTGCGCATCAGGACTCTTTGACCAACATCGTGACACCGATGAGGGCGACGGATTTTGCTAGAACTCCTCCGCGGACTACGGCCGCGTGTGAGTAATGATACGCTGCGCGCATCAGAACTCCTCATCCAGCGCAAAGGTCATTTTCGCTGCATCCGCTCCCACTCCCGCCAGCGCATAGTTCGTCACCCGCTTCTCAAAGAAGTTGTCCTTGCCCTCCAACGCAATCCGCTCCATCCAGGGGAATGGATTCGCAGTTCCCCACAACTTCTCGTAGCCCAGCGACACCAGCAGCCGATCCGCCACAAACTGGATGTATTCTGCCATCCGCGGTGCCGACATGCCGATGAGCGAGCAGGGCAGCGCCTCCGTGATGAACTCCTTCTCAATCTTCACCGCCTCCCGAATCAGCTTGTGCGCCTTGGTCTTCGGCAGCCGGTGCTTACACTTGGAGTACAGCAGACACGCAAAGTCAGTGTGGAGCCCCTCATCACGCGCGATGAACTCGTTGGAGGCGGTCAGACCGGGCATAACGCCGCGCTGCTTGAGCCAGAAGACAGCGCAGAACGCCCCACTGAAGAAGATACCCTCTACCGCCGCAAACGCCATCAGACGTGTCGGAAAATCCGCTTCGTCCGAGGTCATCCATTGACAGGCCCAATCTGCCTTCTTCTGAATACATGGAATCGTCTGAATTGACCGTAGAATCTCTGTCTTCTCTGCACGGTCCTCGATGTAGGTATCAATCAGCAGTGAATACATCTCGGAGTGGATCGATTCGAGCATCATCTGCACAGCGTAGAACTGCCTCGCCTCGGGCACCTGAATCTCCGTGCTGAAGCGCGCGGCCAGATTCTCCATCACGATGCCGTCTGATCCCGCGAAGAAGCCGAGCACCCGTTTGATGAAATGCTGCTCATCACGGTTCAGTGCCGCCCAGTGCGCGGCATCCTTTGACAGGTCCACCTCCTCGGGTCGCCAGAACACCGACACGTGCTCCTTGTATTTCCGCCACATGTCGTCGTGTACAATCGGAAAAATAACAAATCTGTGCGGATTGGCAAGCAGGAGGGGTTCCTCTGCCTCCCGTTTCTTCCGCTTTGCGACAGCCGCGTCGTGAATCGCCGCTGCGTCAATAGGGTTTACGACAGTATCAACAGTGTCAGAGCCCGCGGACATCGGATACTTGTACCGGAGATTTTCAGCCATCTTAGACCGCTGCCTCCGTTCACCCAAACACGCAGCCACCGGTCAAGTTTATGACGGCTTTCCTTCAGCAACTGCCAAATTTGACCTGCGCCCGGGCTACCACCGCAGCCTTCGCCTACGGATAATGACATCCCTACAACTTAACGCAGAGCAGGCCGCCGCACTAGAAGCGGTAAAACGCGGCCGCAATATCTTCTTGACCGGAGCCGGGGGCACTGGCAAGAGCCACACCATCCGCGCCATAACGGATTGGGCCGCCGCTGCGGGCATTCACTATGCGCTCACGGCACTCACTGGCTGCGCCGCTCTTCTCCTCGGCCCCGGCGCCAAGACGCTCCACAGCTGGGCCGGTGTCGGCCTCGCCCGTGAGCCGCCCCACGCACTCGCAGAGGCTGTGCGCCGCAACAAACGGGCCCAGCGCCGCTGGCTGGACACTCAACTGCTCATTGTGGATGAGGTCTCTATGATGAGTCCCGACCTGCTGGAGAAGCTGGACGCCGTCGCCCGCCGCGTCCGCCGTCGCGCCGAGTCTCCATTCGGTGGGCTCCAAGTGCTATTTGCCGGCGACTTCTGTCAGCTGCCGCCGGTGGTACGGGGGGCTATGGGTGTCAGTGGAGAGACGGCCGCGGTCCCCTCACCACCCCAACCCCGTTTCTGCTTCGAGCTACCGCTGTGGCGCGAGCTGATTACCGACATCATCTATCTCCGCAAGATTGAGCGACAGCGCGATCCGGTCTTCCAGCAGCTGCTGACAGAGGCCCGCATAGGTGCCCTCAGCGCTGAGTCCGTCACTCGGCTGGAGAGCCGGATGGGTCTACCATGGCAAGAGGCCGAGATTCGTCCGACACTGCTGTTCGCCCGCAACGCCGAAGTGGACCGCGTCAATCAGCGCAATATGGAGGCGCTGACCGGTGAACGCCGTATATACGATGCACAGACCGTGCTGATGGAGAAGACTGGACGACGTTCTGGAGCCCCAACGACCCCAGCAACCCTCCCCATCAGCCCCGATGATCCCGACGTGGCCGCCGCCTTAGAGCGCCTAGACAGCGATGCCCCCTACGACCCAACTCTGACACTGGTGGTCGGCGCCCAAGTGATGCTGCTTGTCAACATGGACCAGACACGCGGTCTCGTCAACGGCAGTCGCGGCGTGCTCCAGGGCTACACCGCTGGTGGCCTCCCCATCGTGCGATTTCTGAGCTGCGCCGAGCCGGTGGTGGTGGACCGTGCGGCCTGGTGGCTCTCCGACTACGATGGCATCGGCCGCAGTCAGATTCCGCTGCGCATTGCGTACGCCATCACGGTCCATCGCGCGCAGGGTGCCACGCTGGACTCCGCGCTCATCGACATCGGCAGCAGCACATTTGAATACGGACAGGCCTACGTCGCTCTCAGTCGGGTGCGCAGTCTGGAGGGGCTCTATGTCTGGAAGCTGGACCCGCGCAAGGTGGCCTGCCATCCGACCGTTGTGGAGTTCTATGAGGCGCTCCGGCCAACGGCACCTACAGACCCTACTCTGCCCACTGCTCCCGATCCGGGTCCAGATCTCGATGACCCGGCAGCACCGCCGGCTGCGCCTATCCCCACGGCCACTCTGCCCGCCCCCTGGCGCGCCATCGTGGAGGCACACTTTGCGACTCCGGCAGGCACCCGACTCCTGACAGCCTACAGCGCCCGCGCCGCTGCCGCACCCGTCGCCCCCGCCCCCGACGAGATATTTGCCGCTCTCCACGCCTGCCCGGATCCCGCCGCTGTTCGCGTTGTCATCCTTGGACAGGACCCCTATCCGACTCCCGGCCACGCCCACGGGCTGGCGTTCAGTGTCCGTCCGGCAGTCACCCGGCTCCCGCCAACCCTCAAAAACATCTTTAAGGAGCTTACCATGGACCTGGGCGCTACCTCAGAGCCTCCCGATGGCTGTCTAGCACGATGGGCAGCGCAGGGGGTGCTGCTCTTGAACACCACTCTGACTGTCACCTGTGGCGCACCACTGAGCCACGCTGGCATCGGCTGGGAGGAGCTGACCACACAACTCCTCTCTGCCGTCTTGCGCGCCGCACCGCACGTGGTTATCCTGGCTTGGGGCCGCCACGCCCAGGACCGACTCCGTGGCGTCGCAACCGACCGACACACCGTCCTGGCAGCCCCGCATCCGAGCCCTCTGTCGGCTCACACCGGTTTCTACGGATCGCGTCCGTTCAGCCGCGCGAACGAGGCGCTCACAGCGCACGGGCAGCTGCCAATCCGATGGCTAGCGGTGACGACAACGACGGACGGTGCTACGTAGCCGATAGCAGTTCTTATAGGGCCGACAGGAGGCGCGCTGTGTGAAGCCCATACGCCGGCAGGCGGTGCGACGGCAGTAGCTGCGGGACATCCGGCGCGGAAATTGCCAGCGCCTATGCTCTGTCATTATTCTATTTTAGAACCAAGAGATTAGAGGAATGGCTGCACCGAGTCCAGAATTAGATGAAAGAGAGCGTCTGTTTCAGTATATATTTATCAAGTTTGATAGCCTGATACCCGAGCTGGCTGACCACATCGCCTACCCCCGCTATGGTATGCTATACGGAAAAGTCGCCGACGATGCTGCGCTAAAAGAATGTATATCTGGATTCGGAGGTAAGCTGTTGGCTCTACTAAATAAGCGCAAGGAGATAGCGGCGAATCCGGCAACAGCAGCAGGGGCCGACGCGCTCATTGCGAAGCTAGAGGGCCTGGAAATTCCCCCCATCGGGTATATCCGAACTAAAAGCGACTATGTATCAGCGATTCGGGAGACGCTGACCGGCGTGTTCAAGAGCGGCATGTTGTCAACATTATCTAGCAAGGCCGCAGGAAAGTCACCATACGATACAGAAGACGACTGTAAGACGCTCAGTAGATTGATTGCGTTTTCTAGTAATACTACGAAAACCGCCCCTGGCACATATGGAATCAATGCGCTGGTGTTAGCGTGCTACAACTATGAATACAACAAGCCGGTCTCGGATGCTTCGCTGAAAGCAACAATAGATGAGATTACCGGCACGGACACATTGGGGATGAAATATGCGAAAGAACTGGAGACGCGACTTGCGGCTCTGCAGGGAGCTCCGAGCTCTGGGATGAAGACAGGTGGCCGTCGCCGTCACCGCCATCGTCGTGCCACTCACAAACGCCACAGCCGGAGCAATCGCCGGAGCAACCGACAGACTAAACTCCGCCGCCGTAAGTAAGTGAATGAGCTGCCCTCCCGGCACAATTTTGAACCCACGAACTCTGCGATGTGTGAAAGTCACCGGTCGCAGAGCCCAACAGCTGGTGCGTGCTGGTAATATCGGAGAAGCCAATGTGGCGTTTGCACCGCAGCCGCAGCGTCAGCCCTACTACCGTCCTTATTTCCAGCCACCCGCCGCCGCCCCTGCCGCAACCCTCTGGTGGCCTGCGGTGGCACCGCCGCCAGCCCGTCGTCGCACCCAGCGCCGAGACCGCGGTGCGTTTGTGCCATCTCCCACGCGCGATTTTGTGTTCCCTGATGCTCGCGCACGTGCCCCCGCGCCCCCGCGTATCCCAGCCGCTGCGCTGCCGTGCCCGCCTGAGCAGGAGCGCAATCCCGCTACCGGCCGATGTATCAAGCTAGCCGGTCGCACATTCAAGCGCATCCATGCCCCCGCCGCCCCTCCTCCTCTGGCTCCCCGTCTGGTTGCACCTGCCCGCGACCGCGACCGCGCAGCCCAAGAAGGCCCTCTGGGTCGCGCTGCCGTAGCACCTCTGGCCGACCGCACCGCCGTGCTGAGCTGGGCCGCCGAAAACTGCCGGAACGCGGTGGATCCTCTGACCGGTGCTGCCTTTGTAACTGCCGAC